>Ga0255346_1006151_pt1 | contig 11920 bp, 6 predicted proteins | sample wastewater_treat_FD_194410 | JGI IMG/M metagenome (GOLD analysis project Ga0255346, IMG submission 194410) | Wastewater microbial communities from Lulu Island WWTP, Vancouver, Canada - plant22 | ecosystem: Engineered > WWTP > Wastewater > Unclassified | place: Canada: Vancouver, British Columbia... | reverse complement strand
TTAAAAAGACAATTCAAATTGAATTTGGGCTGTTTAACGTATAAGGGAAGTAAAATCAAGACAAATTTGATATTTGCTATTCCAGAGACTTGATGAACCGTTCAGGGAAGTGCTTGAATATGATGAATAAATCAAAGAATAATGGAATAAAGATGAAGGTGCTCATGATTGAAAATGTTTAAGTTACATGAGACAAGACAAGATCCTTTTCACCTATACACAACTACTCGCGCCGAATTCCACGACACGTTTTTGAAGGCCTAAGAGGCAAAATGTCGGCAGGTATTCAATACTGCATTTTTTTCAGCAGTTGATTTATTCCTTATTCCTCTTTTTATTATGGAAGCGCTTTTAAAGAGGTCTACGGTTTAGAGGTTGCGTCTGGCCCATTAGTAATCCCTGGAAAAAATTTCGCGCATTTGCTCCGAGGGAACGGCTGTTATATCCTCCCTCCTGCGTCACAAGGACGGGGAGATGAAGTCTTCCGATTTTCATGCCAATTGCTGCAAAATCTCTGCCCGTAAGGTTCCATGTGCCTGTCGGATCACCTTTGGCCGTATCGAGTCCCAGGCAAATGACGAGATAGGCAGGAGTGAATTTTTGGATACGATTCAGGGCCGAGTCGAGAACGTCCATATATTTTTGAGGCGTGATGTTTTCCGGCAGAGGATAATTGACGTTAAAATCGGTTCCGGGTCCCTCTCCCCGCTCATCAGCAAAACCGGAAAAATAAGGATAGGCAAACCGTGGGTGGCCATGAATGGAAATAGTTAGGACATCGCTTCGTTGATAAAAAATGGCCTGCTGTCCGTTTCCGTGATGATAATCAATATCCAGAATGGCAATTTTTCCGAAGCGGCTCAGGAATTGAGCGGCAATACCTGCGTTGTTAAAGTAACAAAACCCGCCAAAATAACTCCGCTCGGCGTGATGTCCGGGCGGGCGTACAAGTGCATAAGTCAGCCTCCTTCCAGAGAGAATTTCTGTTGCAGCAGTCAACACACAATCCACGGCCCGCTTGGCTGCCGAATAGGCATGACCGCTGATCGGAGTGAAGGTGTCTATGCAATAATATCCAGCACGAACGGGCAGTTCCACTGGCGGGCGAGTACGGTTACGGATCGGAAAAACATAAGGGTAAAAAGGCGTTTCCGGATCGGTGTTTGCGCAGACGCGACGGAAATACTGAACATATTGGGGATCGTGAACCGATGTGATGTAGGAATCGTTAAATGCAGCCGGCGGCACGGGATCGAACATATTAGTCGGTTCCAAAGCCTGCCGGATTATACGAATTCTGGCAGGCGATTCAACGTAGCCCCGCTCCCGAACATTGTGAATATGGTGCTGATCCGTCATGACGAGCGCGATTTTAGCAAAGGCGGCTATAGTTTTTGTTTTGTTTTGATAAAGGGAACGCCGACTGGCATAGCGTGGCGGCCTAAGGCGCACCGGATCTTCGATAACGGAATCCACAACGGTTTTAATATAAGCAGGGGAACACAGATCGGAATATTTGCTTTTTAATATTTTAGCAATGACCCGCTTTAAATAGGCTGCCCGCAAAACGTGCTTTTGAGATAAATCATCGAAAACCAGATAGGGCGGGTCAGTAGTTCCTGGATTGACCGGCGTTTCATAAGCCGTGTTCAAAATTGGGCGGGCGCCGTAGGATTCATAAAATTTCAATCTGGCTTTGTTCTGCTTCAAAATTGCTGGATCGGGGCTGAGTTTCCGGTCATCGGGCAGGCATTCGAAAAAAATTCCCGCTACGCCCAGACGGAGCGCTTCATTTCTTACTCTTTCGTAAAGAGCGGCACCTATGCCCCGTCCGGCGCGGTTTTTTGCGCTTAACAGATAATCCAGATAACAGAAATTAAGTTTTTCGTCGTAATTAAGAAGCGCCAGGCCGTGGACAGTTGATTTGTGATCCTCTACGACATAAACTATCGTACGAAAACCGTATTTCAAGGGCGAATTCAGGGTATTAGGGATCCGATCGATCTTCCGGCGATCGAGCGATTCGAACTGCGAATCCAGCATTGCTTTAACCTGTTCCAAAGCATGCTGATTGGCTGGGACCAGGTCGTCAAAAATCCGTCTAATTCGAAACATTGCCCACTCCTTATTACATCCGTTTATTCTTTTTACCAGTTTACAACCAAAGACGGTATTTCGCAAATTGATTTCTCGAATTCTCGCTTCCATAAACGGCAATGGGGATACTTGATGATTGGAATCTGGGAATCTTTACCCGGCTCTTGTTTCATGACAAAATCTTCTCGACTTAATTCTATTTTTAACTCAGAATCCTTCTTTTGCATCGGGTTTAGCGCCGAATCTATTGTATGTCGGATGCGGTGCGCAGAGAAATGCGGGAACAGGGCGAGAGAAATATGAGGAAGTTCATATTATGTGGACCTTTTGCCGTTATTCGCTTGAATATCTAAACCTTTTACTATAAAGACGCGTTGATGATTGATTATGCAAAAGAACTGAATCCGGAACAGTATCGTGTGGTCATGGAAGAGGGCGGTCCGCTGCTGGTTCTGGCCGGGGCCGGAAGCGGAAAAACCCGAACGCTTACTTATCGAGTCGCCCGCCTGCTGGAAAGCGGCGTTGCGCAGGAAAACATTTTACTGGCCACTTTCACCAATAAGGCCTCTCATGCCATGCTCAGCCGGGTGGAGAGCCTGATTCACGCCGAGACGAGAAATATCATGGGCGGCACATTTCACCATGTTGCCCATCTGATTTTGAGAAGGCATGCGCATTACCTTGGCTATAAAACAAATTTTTCGATTGTGGACAGTGAGGATGCCCGACAGATCATTTCCACCTGTATGGCCGAATTAAAAATAGACCCGAAATTAAGCAAGTTCCCCAAGAGTAATATCGTAGGGGACATCATCAGCCTGTCTGTCAACACGGAAACTACCGTGGAAAATGTTCTGATGTCACGATACCCGTTTTTTCTCCATCTGATGGATGAAATTATTCAAGTTGCTTCTCTTTATGAACAAAAGAAGAGGGAGCTGGCCGTCATGGATTTTGACGATTTATTAAGCAATTGTCGCATGCTCCTTCAGGAAAACGCTGATGTTCTGAAAAATCTTTCCGGCCGGTTTCAGTATGTCCTGGTGGATGAATATCAGGATACCAATCTTATTCAGGCGGATCTGATCGATCTGCTGGCCTCTACGCACAAAAACCTGATGGTGGTCGGAGACGATTCCCAGAGTATTTACTCCTTTCGTGGTGCCGATTTCAACAACATCATTAATTTCCCCCATCGTTATCCGGACTGCAAAATATTCAAGCTGGAAACAAACTATCGCAGTACGCCGGAAATACTGCATCTGGCAAATTTAAGCATCACCAATAACGAAAAACAATTTCCCAAGGAACTCAAGGCTGTGCGCAAAAACGGCATGAGGCCGGTGATTGTTTCCGCGCAGAATGTTGTTAAACAGGCGGATTTTGTGGCCCAGCGGGTTACGGAACTGATGCGGGGCGGCGTGCCGCTCCGGGAAATCGCCGTGCTTTACCGGGCGCATTATCATTCGATGGAAATGCAGATGGAATTTGTCCGGCGCGACATTCCTTTCGATATGCGTTCGGGCATTCGTTTTTTTGAACAGGCGCATATTAAAGACGTAACGTCCTACATGAGGGTTCTGGTCAATCCCCGCGACGAACTGGCCTGGCGTAGGTTGCTGATCATGTATCCCAAGGTGGGCAAGGCCACCTTCAATAAAATATGGCATTATCTGAAGAAGGAAGACAATCCGCTGAATGCTGTCTTGAGCGAGGACTTCATCAAGGCGATGTCCAAATCCGCAAAACCCGGTCTGGAAGAATGCCGGAAAACGATCCGGCAGCTTCTCGATCTTCCTGAAAATGAACGGATTCCGGAAAGGATTATCGATGTGTTGTTAAACAGAGGCGGCTACCGGGTTTATCTTCAGGATAACTATTCCGATGCATCATCCAGAGAGGAAGATTTAATTCAGCTCGGAAATTTTTCCGCCCAGTTTCTGCAGATGGAGGACTTCCTCAACGAACTGGCGCTTCTGACCAATATGGCCAAAGAAGAGAACATCGGGGAAGAGGACGATGAAGACAAGGTTGCCTTAAGCACCATTCATCAGGCCAAGGGGCTGGAGTGGTCGTATGTTTTTCTGATCTGGTGCGCGGATGGCATGATTCCGTTGCAGAAGGCGTTGAAAGAGCAGGACGGCGAGGAAGAGGAAAGAAGGCTCTTCTATGTGGCGGTGACCCGGGCCAAAGATCAACTCTATTTATGCTATCCTGCCCTGGATTATACGCGTTCCTCAGGAGTTCTCAATATGGCTCCCTCCCGGTTTATCCGGGAAATCGCGCCTCTTTCAGAATACGATGCGGACCGGCCTTTTGAACAGTGGATGTTATGTGATGATTATTAAGAAATTGCACATTCAAAAAAGAGCAATATGTTTTTAAAAATCCTATCATCCTGGTCACTCTGGAATCCGAAAAAGCCGTCCGTAAAGTGAATGATCTGGGGCGGCGTTATCAAGCTTTTTATGTTGTAATTCCCGGGGTGTCCATTATATAAGTTGATACCGTTGTAACGTGGAGGGGGGAAATATGCGCGTTATTATAGTGGGCGCCGGAGAGGTCGGATACCACATTGCCAAAAAACTTTCCGATGAAAAAAGAGACGTTGTCTTAATTGACAAGGATCCGGGCAAGATCAGACGGATCAACGAAAACCTTGATGTCCAGGCTTTTCTTGGATCGGGCACAAGTCCCAAAATGTTGCGGCAGGCAGGCATTCAGGATGCGCAACTTCTTGTGGCCGCAACCGATATGGACGAAGTCAATCTCATTGCGTGCCTGCTGGCGCGCAACCTGAACAGATATGCGGTAAAAATAGCGCGTGTCAGAAATCAGGAATACCTTCAGGAAAAATCATTATTCAGCAAAGATCTTCTGGGCGTGGATCTGATCATCAATACCCAGTCCATGATGGTCGAGACCATTCTCAACCTTATGGATATTCCGGGCGCATCGGAGGTGATTGATTTTCTGGGGGGCGCCGTCAAGTTGGTCAGCTTTCTGATTTTCGAGGATTCCCCGCTGGCGGGTAAAAAACTCAGCGAGCTGAGCAATCAGGAAGGAAAATTGCTGGTTGGCGCAATCGTCAGGGGACATAAAATCCTTATTCCCAATGGCAATGATACCATTCAACCCATGGACCTGGTTTATTTTGTCATCAAAAAATCGGAATTAGACCAGACACTCTCCCGTCTTCACATGCCTGCCAAGCCGATGAGAAATGTGATCATTGTCGGAGCGGGAGGAACGGGCATGGCCGTGGCCAAAGCGCTCGATCAAAGACGTTTGAATGTCAAATTGATTGATCAGGACGGGGCCAAGTGCAAGGAAGCCAACAGGCTTCTTGAAAAAGTCGTTGTGATCAAGGGAGACGGCGGTGACCGGGACTTGCTTATCGAAGAGAATGCCCGCGCAATGGACATGCTGATTGCCGTAACCGACGATGAAGAAAGCAATGTCCTGATCTCGCTTTTGGCAAAGGAATTGGGAACAGCACGCACCATCACCAGGGTCAGCAAACTCAGTTACATGCATGTCGTCTCCAACGTCGGATTGGATACGGTCATCAATCCCCGCATGGCTGCCGTCCGCGCCATTCTGCAGTACATCCGGCGGGGCAAAATCATTTCCGTGGCTCCTTTAAGGGAAGAGCAGGCTGAGGCCATTGAAGCGGAAGCTTTAGAAACATCCGATATTGTCAATGTTCCCTTATCGAAGGTTGACTTTCCTCCCGGCGCAATCATCGGCGCTATTTTACGCGGGGATGCAATTGTTATCCCCACCGGCAGTACCGTGGTGCTTCCTCATGACCACCTGATTATCTTTGCCGTGCAAAAAGTCATCAACAAAGTGGAGAAACTTCTTACCGTCAAGCTGGAGTACTTTTGATGAAAACCGGTTTAATCGTCTACATGATTGCACTGCTGGTATTCTATCTCGGCGTTTCCATGTTTCTGCCGCTGTTTGTAGCGCTTGTGTATCAAGACGGCAGCGCCTTCGCTTTTTTTGTTTCCATCCTGATTGCATGTTGCCTGGGAGGCGTTGTCTATCTTTTTACAAGGGGTCAAAAAGATTTTCATTTGACGCATCGGGACGGCTTGGCCATTGTCACCTTTGGATGGATCGCCGCGGGGTTTATCGGGACGCTGCCGTATCTCCTTTCGGGATCGATTCCGGACTTTACAATGGCTTACTTCGAATCCGTCTCCGGGTTTACAACGACCGGGGCGAGCATTCTCAAGGACGTGCAACATTTGCCGCCCGCAGTACTTTTCTGGCGCGCTCAAACGCAGTGGATGGGCGGCATGGGGATTATCGTGTTATCCATCGCCATTCTTCCGTTCCTGGGGATCGGCGGCATGGAACTCTATAAGGCTGAGACGCCGAGTCCCGTTGTGGACAAATTAACGCCGCGGATTTCCAGCACAGCCAAATTGCTCTGGAAAATTTACATTTTTCTCACGCTTTTTCTGATTATTTTACTGTTGCTGGGCGGTATGCCGCTTTATGATTCCATCTGCCACAGTTTTGCTGCGATGCCGACGGGTGGATTTTCGACGAAAAACGTCAGTGTCGGATATTACCAGAGCAGTTATATCGATTATGTCATTCTCCTGTTCATGTTCATTGCAGGCGTGAACTTCTCGCTGCATTATAAACTGGTCAGCGGGCATCCGAAACAATTTTTCCGGGATCCGGAATTTCGCGTTTACCTTTACATCACCGTGATTGCCATTCTCGTCGTGTCTGCCAATATTTACGGGACGGTTTATCCCCGGATACAGGATGCTTTACGCTATGCATCATTCCAGGTTGTTTCCATCATGACAACCACCGGATTTGTAACCGCAGACTTTGAACAATGGCCTGTCTTTTCGCAATTGATACTCTTTGTCTTTATGTTTCTGGGAGGGATGGCCGGGTCAACCGCGGGCGGTATCAAGATCATGAGGATCATCCTGCTTGTCAAGCATTGTTATCTGGAAATATTCAGAATTATTCATCCTCATGCCACGACGATGGTCAAACTCGGCAGGACGCCGGTTTCCCAGACAATCATGAGAAGCATTTGGGGCTTCTTTATTCTCTATCTGGTCATTTTCATGATCGGAGCTATTGCACTGGCGGCTCTCGGCCTGGATATCATTTCAGCGCTGACCGCTATGGCAACCTGTTTAGGTAACGTCGGGCCGGGGTTGGGCAGTGTCGGCCCCATGGACAATTATTCGGTTATTCCCGTGACAGGCCAGTGGATTCTGATTGTGTCGATGCTGCTGGGACGTCTGGAAATTTACACCATTATTGTTCTGCTGATGCCTGCCTTCTGGCGCAAATAATGCCCGGCTGAAAGCGTTCGGTTCGCGAGGCCGTTGCGTTTTGTTTGAAAGATAAACATCTCTATCTGACGGAGCCGCGCCGGAGCAATGTTTCACGTCTTTACAAGACGCGGTTATGATCAATGGTGGCCATGCTTAGCTTTGGATTTCATTTCTTTGTATTCTTCATGCAGCGCGATGTGATCCATGTCCTCCATATCTTCCGCTCTCTTGACCCAGTCTTCGAATTTAATATCCACACCGAAAATACCCACCATCTCATCGTCAGTATTAAAAATAGGGGCGGAAACCGTGAAGCATAAAACACCGGTCATTTTGGAAATGAAGAAATCGGAGACGTAGACCTCGCCGGTGCGCAGGGGATTGATAAACCACTGCCTGTCGGACTGGTCGGTTCCCACGCCGTAATTTTCATATTTGGCGCGATCGGCGATATCGGTAATATTTCGTGTCGTTTTCCGGCCGTTCATATCCACAACGTAGGCAAATTGAACGGAAGGATATTCGTCGACGAATTTCTGCATCAGAGGTTCCTGTTTTGCCGTATCCATGGTTTTCATCAAGGGTTGTTCAATGATGTGCGTAACGGCGGCAACAGCGGCTTTTTCTGCAATGTATTTGATCTTTTCCAGCTCGGACATGAAGCGTTCCGGCAGGTAAAGACGGACTTTCTTTTCCATTTCTTCAGGCGATATGGAAGTAATGCGTCCGGATTCATACTGTTCCATAACCCACTTGTGAATTTTGGAAACACCGGGATGCCTCTTGTCCACCGTTTTATTGCCTTCCAGATTAAAACGCTGGTTGATCCAGAACGCAATACCGGCGTTGCCGGATTTGTCCGTGATGGTCGTGGTGATCGGTCGTTTTAAAATTTTTCGCGTATCAAAGATATTGTAAATTTCTTCGCATTTGATGAGACCGTCGGCATGGACACCGGCGCTGGTGACATTGAAGCCCGACCCGACAAACGGATAATTATGGGGTATCTTCACGCCGATTTCCTTTTCGAAATAGTCCGCAATATCGGTGATGACGGTGGTGTCGATACCGTTTCTTCCTTTCAGGGCGATATATTCTATAATTAACCCTTCAATCGGGGGATTACCGGTTCTTTCGCCAAGACCCAGCAGCGTGGAATTGGCGGCGCTGCAACCGAAAAGCCAGGCGGTGGTTGCATTGATCATGGCCTTGTGAAAGTCGTTGTGTCCGTGCCATTCCAGCAGATGGCCGGGAACGCCGGCGTCATGAATAAATGCATGGACAAGCTTGTCGACGCTGCGGGGAAGGGCGGCGCCGGGATAGGTGATACCGTAACCCATCGTGTCGCAGAGCCTGATTTTGATGTCGATGCCGCTTTCCTCCCGAAGCTTCATCAACTGCTGGGCAAAAGGAATGCAAAAACCGTAAATGTCGGCGCGGGTGACATCTTCAAAGTGGCAACGGGGAATAATGCCGAGGTCCAGAATGGTTTTGACAATTCCCAGATAATCATTCATGGCCTGGCTTCGTTTTTTGTTGAGTTTCAGAAAGATGTGGTAATCCGAGACGGAAGTCAGAATGCCCGTTTCCTTCAGGCCGAACTGCTTGACCGGGGGAACATCGTCCTTGGATGCCCTGATCCAGCTGGTGATTTCCGGATAACGCAGATTGAGGGCCATGCATTTTTCCACGGCATCTTTGTCCTTCTTGCTGTAGAGAAAAAATTCCGATTGACGGATGACCCCGTTGGGCCCGCCCAGCCTGCTCAATAACTGGAATATGGAGGCAATTTGTTCGGCGGTATAGGGAGGACGGGACTGCTGCCCGTCGCGGAAGGTCGTATCCGTAATGAAAATTTCCTGCGCCGGTTCCATGGGAACGGTTTGATGGTCGAAAACAATTTTACTGACTTCCGAATAAGGGAATATCTCTTTGTACAAATTGGGTTGGTCCACATCGACCAATGCCGCTTTTTTGATTTTACTTTTTTGCGCAGCCGTCGGTTTGTTCTCCTTCTTTATTTTAGCCATGTATATCTCCGGTATTGAATGTGTTCATTCCTGGTTTTGTAAGTCAGCGCGGCTCATACGAACGGTACAGACGCGCTGATTCTGCGTATGGGCATTTTGCTTAAACGATTTTTATCGATAACTCCATTAATTGTTCAATGCTGACTTTTGACGGCGCATCGGTCATCAAACAGGCGGCTTTCTGGGTTTTCGGGAAGGCAATGACATCGCGGATCGATTCCGCCCCGGTCATGATCATGGTCAGCCTGTCCAGACCGAACGCCAGACCGCCGTGAGGCGGTGCTCCGTATTCGAGGGCATCCAGCAGGAAACCGAATTTCAGCCGGGCGTCCTCGTCGCTGAGTTTCAGTGCGCTGAAGACCTGAGATTGAACATCTTTGTGGTGGATACGAATGCTGCCCCCGCCGATTTCCGAACCGTTGAGCACAAGGTCGTAAGCCCTGGCGCGAACCTTCCCCGGATCGGCGGTTAAAAGCGGCAGATCCTCCAGAAAGGGCGACGTGAACGGATGATGTGTGGAGACAAAACGTTTTTCCGTTTCCGAATATTCCATCAGGGGAAATTCCGTAATCCAGGTGAAGGCCAGCGCTTTGGGATCAATCAGTCCCAGTTTTTTGCCCAGATGAAGCCGCAAATTCCCCAGGGCATCGGAAGCAACTTTGGGTTTGTCTGCGATGAAGAAGATAATATCGCCCTCCCTGGCGTCCAGGGCATTACCGATGGCCTGCACTTCGTCGGGCTTAAGATATTTAAAAACAGGCGATGTCCAGTCGGCGGCGTTGATCTTGGCCCAGGCCAAACCGTTGGCGCCGTAAACGGCCACAACATCTTTCAAGCCGTCAAGGTCTTTCCGGGAAAGTACGGAGGCCTGTTTCGCTTTGATGGCTTTGACGACGCCGCCGGAAGAAGCGACTTCCGCAAAAAGCTTAAAGCCGGAATCTTTGACGATGGACGTCAAATCCACAATTTCCATGCCGAACCGCACGTCGGGATTGTCTTTTCCGTAGCGGCTGACGGCAGCGGCATACGTCAGACGGGGCAGGGGAAGGGCGAGGTCGATATCCAGGCAGCTCTTGAAAATAGCTTTCATCAGCCCTTCCATCATCTGCATGATGTCGTCTTCGGTAATGAAAGACATTTCCACGTCAATCTGCGTGAATTCCGGCTGCCGGTCGGCGCGCAAATCCTCATCCCGGAAACATTTGACGATCTGGTAATAACGGTCGAAACCGGAAATCATCAGCAACTGCTTGAAGATTTGCGGCGACTGCGGCAGCGCGTAAAACATGCCCTTGTAAATTCGGCTCGGCACCAGATAATCGCGCGCTCCTTCCGGAGTGCTTTTTCCCAGAAACGGAGTCTCCACTTCAATAAAACCGTTTTCTTCGAAATAGCGCCGCGCCGCCGCCGCCATTCTGCTGCGCAGAAAAAGATTTTTTTGTATCGCCGGACGGCGCAAATCCAGATAACGGTATTTCAAACGGATATTTTCAGAAATTTCTTCATCATCGAAGGAGAAGGGCGGCGTTTTGGACTCGTTCATGATGTCCAAATCGGAGACGAGGACTTCGACTTCCCCGCTTTTCAGGGACGGATTTTCCATGCCGTCCGGTCGCCTGCGCACCTTACCTTTGACGGCCAGAACAAATTCAGAACGGATTCGATGGGCTTCCTTATGGGCTTTTGCGTTATCGGGATTAAAAACCACCTGCACCATGCCTTCGCGATCCCGTAAATCGACGAAAATAACGCCGCCGTGATCGCGCCGGCGATGCGTCCAGCCCATCAAAACGACGTCCTGGCCGATCAGTGAAGCATCAAGATTTCCGCAGTAGTGTGTCCGTTTATCAGTCGTTAAAAATTCAGCCAAAACTTTTTACCTCTCCTTGATGATTTTTATTATGGATTCATGCAGGCCATCCATGGGAATATCCTGCTGTTGTTTTGTCTGCATGTTGCGCAAGACAACCTGTTTTTCTTCAATTTCCTTGTCGCCGAAAATGAGAGCATAGGCGCTGTTGAGCTTATCCGCTCGTTTCATCTGGGACTTGAGACTCTTGTCCGAGTAATCCATCTCCGCGGATAAGCCGCAAACTCTGAGCCGGTTGGTCAAACCGAAGGCGATATGCTGTGCATTCGCGCCCAGCGCCGCAATGAAAAGATCGGTTGTATAGGTATCCTTCCGGTTTTCCGGCAGGCAGGCGACCAGACGCTCAAAACCGACGGCAAAGCCTATTCCGGTTACGTCCGGCCCCCCCAGAAAGCTGACCAGGCCGTTGTAACGCCCTCCGCCGGCAACGGCGTTCTGGGCGCCCAGGATGCCGGTGGTGACTTCAAAGGCCGTCCGGGTGTAGTAATCCAGCCCGCGGACCATTCTGGCGTTGATGACAAACGGTGTCTGCAAATCGGCAAGAAACGATTGAACCTGTGCGAAATGCTGCGTGCAGTCCGAACACAAGAAATCAATGATCT
>Ga0255346_1006144_pt1 | contig 11926 bp, 9 predicted proteins | sample wastewater_treat_FD_194410 | JGI IMG/M metagenome (GOLD analysis project Ga0255346, IMG submission 194410) | Wastewater microbial communities from Lulu Island WWTP, Vancouver, Canada - plant22 | ecosystem: Engineered > WWTP > Wastewater > Unclassified | place: Canada: Vancouver, British Columbia... | reverse complement strand
GTGGATTGGATCACCGGGGCGGTAATGCTCTTGCGTAAAACCGCTCTTGATCAAGTAGGATTGATGGATGAGCGATTCTTTTTGTATTTTGAGGATGAGGATCTATGTTGTCGAATGTGGCAACAGGGATGGACCGTATGTTATGTCCCTTGGGCTAAGGCATATCACGCACATTTGGCTGAAGGACGTACAAAAATCTTTAGCAAAGCAAATACCTACCATCTTCAAAGCGCTTTAAAGATGTTGATTAAATATCGCGGTAAAATTAGCACATGTAAAGAAAATTAATCCCACAGAACACAAAGTCACTGTCAACAAGTAAACTGTGAAACAAAATCAAAATCTACAAAAATTGCAAACGCCCTTATTAGTTAACCGCAAAGCTGCGGTTAACTTGTCGTTAATTTTTTTGGATATTTTCACTTTAAGCCTTGCGGTGGTTTTTTCTGCAACTCTCCGCTATCTTTTGCAACCCATCATGGGAGGCACTGTTAATTGGCCAGTTATCTTGAATGGTATGGTGTTTTACGTTATTTTCAGCATTTTGCTGGCCTGGCTGAATGGGCTTTATCCTGGTTTTGGATTGCCGGCTGTTCAGGAAATGCAAAAAATTATTTATGTAGTTAGCCTGGCGATAATCTTTTTGGGCTTATTCCTTTTCTTACAACAACTGGGACTAGCCTACTCCCGATCAGTTTTTATACTTACCTGGTTTTTGTCAGTTTTGTTTATGATGTTGGGACGCTTTGCTTTACGAAATCGTTTCAGCAAATTTTATTGGTGGGGGATTCCCATGATTATTATTGGCACAAAAGACCGGGTTAAACCTGCAATCGAAAAACTCATCCAATCACGGCGTTTAGGATTTCGGCCTGTATATTATTTCGATCCTAATCAAAAATCCTATGAAACCATCTTCGATGTTATGCCTATCAAAACCTATCAAGCGCTAAAAGAAATGGCTTCATATGAAAAAATCCAGCATGTCATTTTTACAGAGCCAATCGTTGATTTAAAGACTATTAAACTCGAATGGATGCGGGATGTTATTCCTAATATTTTATTTATCCTTGATACCGCACCATTTGGCTCTCTTTGGGTGCGGGCAATCGATATACACGGCACGCTGGCGATTGAGACGAATTACCACCTGCTCAACAAACAGGAAATGATCATCAAACGCGTTTTTGATATGAGTTTAACGCTGCTGCTATTATTGTTGACCTGGCCGGTTTTCATACTATTAGGGCTGCTGGTTCAGTTGGATTCAAAAGGACCGATCCTTTACACGCAAAAACGTTTGGGTAAAGATGGCAAACTGTTCGACAGTTACAAATTCCGCACGATGTTTCAAGATGCAGATGAAAAACTGGAAGAAGTACTGGCTGCTGATCATGATGCTTATCAGGAATATCAAACATATCACAAACTGACCAATGATCCCCGCGTGACCAGAATTGGGAAAATCTTTCGCCGCTACAGTTTAGACGAGTTGCCGCAGTTTATTAATGTCTTAAAGGGAGATATGAATCTTATTGGTCCGCGCAGTTACCTGCCCAGAGAACTGGATATTATGGGTGACTATGCTAAATTGATACTGAAAGTAAAACCAGGTCTTACCGGCTGGTGGCAGGTAATGGGACGCAATCAAACGTCTTTTAAAGAACGGCTGGAACTGGATGAGTACTACATCAGCAACTGGTCTATCTGGCTGGATATCTACATCATGTTCAAAACCATCTGGGTTTTGATTCGGGGCGAAGGACTCTGATCCCTAAACAAGTTTTTGTAAGGGGAATATTAAATCATCGCTGTTTGGCAAATCTATCAAGTTGCCTAAACTTTTTATTACATGCACCTATTAAAGTACTGCCCCTATCGAATTCATAGGGGCAGTATGATTGAAATTCTAGGGATGAAAGCGTTTACTCTTCTTTTTCTTCATCCTCGCGACGTTTGGCATCAATAATATCTTGTGCCAGGTGCTGCGGTACCATTTCGTAGTGATCGAAAACCATGGTGAAATAGCCGCGTCCGCCAGACAATGAGCGCAAAATGGTGGTGTAGCGCAGCATTTCCGCCAGTGGTACATGCGCTTTAACAATAGAACGGCCTTTTTGTGTGTCCATTCCCTGGACACGTGCCCTGCGGGAGTTCATGTCGCCCAACACATCGCCCATGTTGGCTTCAGGTACGATGACCTCAACATACATAATTGGTTCGTATAAAACCGGGCCAGCACCCTTGAAAGCCAATTTGAAGGCTTCACGTCCGGCAATTTCAAAGGCGATTGGCTTTGAATCGACCGGGTGCTCTTTTCCATCATAAACTGAAACTTTTACATTGTGCACAGGGTAACCGGCTACAACGCCTTCTTTCATTACATTGCGGATGCCTTTTTCAATCGAGGGCATGAAGTTGTTTGAAATCGAACCGCCAAATACGTCATTGCTGAACTCAAAATCCTGGTCGGGATGTGGGCTGACACGCAGGTGTACCTCACCAAATTGACCGGCGCCGCCAGTTTGTTTTTTATGACGGTAACTGGCAGCATTCTCACGCGTTATTCGTTCTTCGTAGGGTACCTTTGGCTCCTGAATATCAAGTCCAAGTTGGAATTTTCCTTCTGCACGTCGAATAGCAACATCAATGTGTTGATCCCCCATCCCTTGCAAGATTGTTTGCCGGGTGGCGGGCTCATTGTGCCAGGTGAGGGTCATATCTTCCTCACACAGACGAGTCAGAGTGGTGCTTAATTTTGCAGCGTCCGATTGTGTTTTGGGGAACACTGCTACCTGATACAGGGCATTGGGATAGTCTGCTGAGGGTAGAATCAGGGAGTTTTCTTTCTTACTCAGTGTGTCACCTGTGGTGGTGACGCTCAGTTTTGCAACCAGACCGATATCACCGCAGTGCAAAACGTTAATTGGTTTACCTTCTTTCCCAAAGGGAACCTGCATACCAGCCAAACGCTCCTCTTCTGATTTGTTGCTATTCCACACACGATCATCAGCAATCATTTTTCCGGAATAAATTCTGAAAAAGGTCTGTTTGCCAACAAAGGGGTCTGCTGTGGTATTCCATACATAAGCAGCCAGAGGCCCATCATCTTTAGGTTCGAGGGTGATTTCCTCACCCTTTCCGTTTTTCGCGGTAACAGAACCGGCATCTACCGGGGAGGGCATCAGGTTTGTTAAAACATTTAACAACGGTGCGACACCAATTTTGTTTACTCCGGAGCCGACCAAAACGGGAATAAAGTTACCTGCCCAGATGATGCTGCGCAACCCCCGGATGATCTCCTGGTCGGTCAGGTCGCCGTTTTCAAAATATTTCTCCATTAGATCATCTTCACCTTCGGCGGCTGCCTCAACCAGTGCCAAATGTGCTTCTTCCGCCTGTGCCTGATATTCGGCTGGAATTTCAGCAGCCTCTTTGCCGTCGCCCTTGTAAGCCTTCATAGAGAGTAAATCGATGACACCTTTGAAATCCGCTTTTTGTCCCCAGGGCAATTGTAAGGGAATCAAACGAGTTTCAACATGCTCCTGAACAGATTGGAGAGCCTTTTCAAAGTCGGCGTTCTCTCTTTCCATCTTATTGATCAGCACCATCCGGGGAATATTGAATTCCTCGCTATATTGCAATGCCATTTCTGTGCCCACTTCAAGACCAGCCACAGAATCAACAAGGATCAAAACGCCATCAGCCACCCGCATAGCAGAGATGACCTCACCGATAAAATCGGTATATCCCGGGGTGTCGAGTAAATTTAGTTTAATGTTGTTGTATTCGATGGGCACAACAGAGGTGAAAAGCGAGATTCCACGGCGAATCTCTTCTTCATCAAAGTCCGAGATAGTTGAACCATCCTCAACCTGACCCATACGGGTAGTTCCGCCAGTGAAATTTACCAAAGCTTCAACCAGCATGGTTTTTCCTGAACTACTATGGGAGGCTAAGACGATATTTCGAATTGCTTCGGATTTATATTCTTTCATTTAATAGACCTTCCTTGCTTTTGATAAATTGTCTTGATAATGTCTTAATGCAAAGTTTGATTTTAAGCCAAGAGATAATAAAAGTCAAAAAATTGATAGTAACTAAACCATGAAAACGGCTTGACCATGTTAGTAACGGCAATCCTATGGAATTACAACACTTTTAATTGAACAATGGAGATTTAAGAACCATTTTTATCGGTTAGCAATTTTCAAAATCAATGTTAAAACCAGTTTCTAAGGCAAGATTGGTTTGTCAAAAACAGATTCTATATTCGTACCCTATGATTTATACAATAAAACACAACCTTCCATTGACTTGATGAATTCAATTGCTATTTTTACATTAAAAGGTGCAAAAACAAAAAAAAACCACTGAACTATTTTACTGTGAAGCCTGATGGCATATTTTTATTGATCTTTTTTGTTGAGATTGAAGATGAATCAGGGGATTTTCTTGAATTTATAACAATTGGTTGAATGTAAATTGATGACAGTATTACGACCAACATTGGGATCAAGTTTTGTTGACAAGGCTTTCTGTTTGAGGAGATATAACCCTAAAATAAGCCTTTATTTCAAGTTGAGTAACTGTTTTTGATGAATTCGCAAAAAGAAAATCTACTTACGGATCGTTTATAATAAATATGGTAACGATTTTTCAAGGAGTTAACAAAAAGGAATGGTTTCACAACCCCTTAGTATCTTGGATGGTCTGAGTACCACCATGAAGATTCTGGGAATAAACATTAGCGGATATAAAACGATTGCAGTATACGGGGACATTAGCGGGTTAATCTACGAGCGGGCGCAAATGGAAGGGCTTTTCGGAAAACCCTTTCCGGAAGCTTTCGATATCATTTGTACTCATGCTGATAAATTGCTCAGACTCTGTCGTGCCCAGGGTTTAAGCAATCCCGAGGTGATTTCATTGGCGATCAGCAGCCCGGTAGATCTAACACGAGGCATTGTTATGTCTCCTCCGGATCTGCCCGGATGGGATGAGGCACCATTAAAAAGCAGGCTGGGTGTGCATTACAATTTACCGGTGTTTATCGAGCAACGTAGTAATGCAAATGCATTGGCAGAATTGTATTTCGGAGCCGGTGTTGGCGTGAAGGATCAAATATTTTTAGATCTGGAACCGGTGGTTGCTGCCGGGATAATCCAGAATGGAAAGATCTATCACGGGGCGAACGATGCTGCCGGTGAAATTGGGTCTATGCGAATGGCGCCAACAGGGCCGGCTGGGCTTAGCTTTCCGGGGTCACTGACGGGGTTTGCCAGTGGCTTGGGCATGGCGGAGTTAGCCCAGATGCGTTTCCCTGGATTTTGGCCTGTACCCCCAAATCCCTATGAACTTGTCAACGCCGTTAACAATGGTCAGGAAGAAGCACTGCAGGTTATTGCTGAATCTACAGAACACCTGGGAATGGCGTTGTTGTGGCTGATCTTTTCTTTTGATCCAGAGCTGGTCGTTTTTGGCCACCCTGGAGATCTGTTCGGTGAGCATTTGCTTGGTCCCTTACGAGAAGCCGTCCTGCGTCATGGTGGCGCAGAAGCTCGATTATTGCCGCGTTTAGCCCTTTCGAAATTGGCAGTAAAATTAGACGACACTGCGGCATTGATGGCTGTGATAAACGCATATCGGAATCAAAATATGAATTGAACTCTTGTAGATTTGGCGTAGCTTGTAGCATACAGTTTTAAACGCTAAGAAAAGAAGCGAATACGTGAAAAAGCGCAGTTATCCCATTAATTTGCAAAAGCATGTTATAAAAATTATAATAATCTCGATAAGCAATTTCAATCGATTTACAATAAAAAATGGAGGTAAAAATGTTACACAAAATAGCCCGAAAAATTGACCAGTACGCTCATGTTGATGTTGTGGATGCTCATTGCGATATCCCCTGTGGGATTTATGATCCCCATCAAGCTTTGATTGGCGCACTAACTGTGCTTCGTATGATTGATCTGATCAACAGCCTGGTTGAATCACATGACCATATCGATGCAGAGTATCTCAATAGCATGGCGCGCTATGTGGCTGTAAAAGAAGAACACGCAGAATTAGCCAAACACGAAATCCGGGTTATCTGGGGTGACTTTATCAAAGAAAACCATATCGAATCCTACCCACAGTTGCCGGGTTTGGTTTACAAAATCATGCAGCTTGGTTCAAAAGCCCGACAGACAGTTGATCGAGAATCTGGGGTTGCCTTATTAGAAGCGATTAATGAGTTTGCTGAAATATTCTGGCAAATTAAAGGTAAGGAGACCAAACGAGTACCGGCTCCTTTCCCGGTTACCGATGAAATGGTTGTGCCGCTCCTTTAATCAGAATGCTTCGTCTGCTGAGGGTACGTGGTTCAAGCCTTTGGCCCGATTTTCGAGAAGGTGATTACGTCTTAGTTGTCAGCTCACCTTTCCGCTTGGGAAAGGTGAGACCTGGCGACGTAATAGTATTTCAACAACCCGGCTATGGAATCTTGCTTAAACGGGTTCAACGGGTCCTTGAAAACGGCCAATCTTTCGAGGTCAGGGGCACACAAATCGCCAGCTCAGATAGCCGGAATTTTGGTCCCGTTCCCCAAGAGCGATTGTTGGGCAAAGTGATCTGGCACATTCGCAATCAATCAGCTTAGAAAAACTGAACACTCATTGAAAGTTGACCTTTTATTACTTCTAACGGCCGCCATTTGGGGCTTTGCCTTTGTTGCACAACGCGTTGGTATGTCCCATATGGGGCCGTTTACTTTTACCGGAATACGGTTTAGTTTGGGGGCGCTGGCTTTACTGCCAGTTTTAATTTGGCAGCGCAAAAAAGATCGTCTCAACACAAAGTTAAACCTTAAACCCTACCTGGTTCCAATTGTTTTGACAGGTATTGTTTTGTTTGGCGGTGCTGCGCTGCAACAGGTGGGATTAACGGGTTCAACTGCTGGCAAGGGCGGTTTTATTACCGGTTTGTATGTCATCCTGGTGCCATTGTTAGCACTTTTATGGGGAGCACGTACCCATCTTGCCAATTGGGCAGGCGCGTTGCTGGCCGTGGCTGGATTGTATTTTTTGTCTGTCAGGGAAGGGTGGCATATCTCAACCTACGATTTAATCCTTTTAGCTGGGGCTTTTGTTTGGGCTGTTCATGTACATCTAATCGATAAATACTCTGATCCTGTGGGGCCCGTGTATTTGGCGTTCTTTCAAGCCGCAATTTGTGGGGCGTTGAGTTTGTTGGTTGCCGTATTTTTTGAACCAATCTCCATTAGCGGGATTGGCGATGGGTTGTGGACTCTGTTATATGGATCGATCTTATCCGTTAGTTTGGCTTTTACCCTTCAAGTTATTGCACAACGTACAGCTAACCCCACCCATGCAGTCATCATCCTGAGTTTGGAAGGTGTTTTTGCCGCTTTTGGGGGCTGGTTGGTTCTGAAAGAAGTGATGGGGCTGCGCGGTCTTTTCGGTGCTGGATTGATCTTAGCTGGAACACTCGTTTCACAAATTTTTGGAAAATCTCAAAAAGCAGATCTCACAAGGCGCGTTGATACGGCTCATTAATATTTTCTAAAACTTTTTTAAAAGATAATTATTAAGTGTTTCCAAGCCTGATTGTTTTTAAAACGCCTCTTGCATTTTAATTCTCTAAACCCACGATTATATGCAGTCGCTAGCAACTGTCTGGCATCATAGTCTTAATGAATGCCGATAATATTTTCTAAGAGCATGATAGGGGTTGATATTAACCGCTCTGGTTGGTTAAAATTAGCTTGTCTTTTGGATGTAGCTTTATGTTCTGGTGATTGTTACATCTGGGACAAAAAATAAACCTGAGAACTAATGGGATAGAAAACTACGGATGCAAAAGCTTGTCGATCAGGCCAGATCAATATTAGGGTTATCGCTTTCAAAGGAAAAAATTGACCTGCTAAAAATCTATGAAAGAGAACTTTTAGATTGGAATAAGCAGGTTAACCTGACAGCTGTTAACAATTTGGAATCTGTGCGGGTTAAACATTTTCTCGATTCAATGACTATTCAAACAGCCTGGGATCGGAGTTTGCCTCCGAAACGACTCATTGATATTGGAACTGGCGCAGGTTTTCCTGGACTGGTGCTAAAAATGATGTGGCCAGCGACTCAGGTTACGCTGGTTGAATCAGTGGGAAAGAAGGCGGAGTTTTGTCATCATATTGTTCAACTTTTAGGTCTGGAACACGTGACTATTTTGGCTGAACGTGCTGAAGTGGTAGGGCAAGACCCAGATCATCGCCAATCCTACGATCTGGCTGTGGCGCGTGCGGTTGCGCGCATGCCCATTCTTATGGAATACTTGCTGCCATTAATTCATCGTAATGGGAGAGTAATGGCTATGAAAGGAGAAACCGCCCCGGCTGAAACCCATAGTGCGGGCAGGGCAATTCATATTCTGGGAGGAAAGCTTAACAAACTTATTAAAATTGAGCTTCCTGGTGTTGTGGAAGAGCGTTTTATTGTAGTGGTTGAAAAAATTGCTCAAACTCCTGATGAATACCCGCGTCGTGTTGGCATACCCGCTAAACGTCCAATTTTATAGGTTTGTATGTATGAGTCTGTAATGTAGTAAACTTAACGGTTAATGAGCGACGAAACAAATAAAAATTTCGATAAACAAGAAGAAATCGAACGCTGCTTAACATTAATCCAGTCTCGCAATCCACGCGATCGATCTTTTGCAGCAAAAACATTGGGGGTATTGAAAGCCAGGACGGACATCCTTTTAGATTTATTAAAAGATCCCAATGGGTTTGTTCGCTCAGCAGCAGCAGAAGCACTGGGTCGTTCGGTGGAATTGCCTGCTCCAGAAGTTGTTTCTAATTTATTGGCTTTAATAGATGACCCAAATAATTATGTTTGCGCAGCAGCGGTCAATTCCCTGGGGCTTTTAGGCGCTGACCAAGCGGTGGATCAAATTGAAGAATGTCTGGATTATGAACCGCCGATTGTGGTTCAGGCAGCGATTCTGGCGATGGCACGCATTAATCCTGAACGCATAAAGGATCGGTTGGAAGTATTTTTACAATCGGAGGAATACCTAGTCCATCTGGCATCGGTCAGAGTTTGCGGCTGGTTAGTTCATGAAAGCTGTGCGGGTTATATCCTGCAGGCTTTACAAGATTTTATGCAAGCTGAAATCAGGCAAGACCTGAAACTTCCTAAACTTTATATTGAAGTTTTGAACCGCTTAAAAGCCAAAGAAGCTATTCCTACCCTGGTAGATATCGCTGAGCATGAAGTTGGATTGCGAAGTGTGGCAGTAGAGGCTTTGATTGAGATGAATGCCGAAGAAGCAGCTTCGGTCCTCTTTCCATTGTTAAGCGACCCCAGCAATGCTTTACGACGCAACCTGATCGAAATGATGATGCAGGCAGATTACAAAACAGCTTTGCCACTTGTGCGACCTTTACTTAAGGATAAAGCCATCACTGTGCGCGAGACAGCACTGGCTGCTATTTCAAAATGGGATGATAAAGTATCAATAGACGATGTGCGCCAGATCGCTTTTAGCGATCCTAACCCCTTTGTTCGTCCACAAGCAGTAATTGCGCTGACCCGACTCCTGGGTCAGGAAGCCTTGTTTGATTTGATTGATCTTGCTGAAGACCTTAATTTGTATGTCAGGCGGGCAGTTGCACAATGTCTGGCAGATCTTGAAACTTTAACCCCAGAAGGTAAGGCTGCCTTGTTGCGATTAGCCAATGATCAAGATACAGCAGATTTTGCCCAGGAGGCTTTGCAAGTTCATGCCCTGACTTCATTTTCAACACCACCTCTGGAACCTATGGAAAACCAACCTCCAGTGCCCAAGGATCTGGTGAGGGATGCCCAGAAACTGCTAATTTCTTTGGAAACCTGGCAGAATACGTTGCCCTCATTGCAAAGAGATTTTGAATTGGACGAACTCGCCGAGGTGGACAAGGCGCTTTCGACTTTAATTGTACATTTACGAGCGGCTTTAAACGGAGGAAAAGCATAAATAATCGTCCCGCTGAACCGCTATTGCACGCTGATAATAAGCAGTTAATGTCGGTCACATAAGAACACACTTTGTAAATAGATAATTCAAGGGGTTGTTTGCATTCCTAGAGCTCTATGCAAGGACGTTGTTTCCCAGGTTGATTGTTAGGGGAGTACCGTTTTTTCGCTCCAAAGCAGGCAATGATGATGCTAATACAAAAAATTTCCGGGAATATTATTAATTGTTGAAATGAAGAAAATCCACCTCAGCCTTGTGAGGACAACCCTCTAAGATAAAAAACAAACGCAGCGGCTTTGTATCTTTGTAGTCTCAGAACATGAGCCGCTGCGGATATTTGAAGGTAATAAAGGGCGTTTTAGGGCTTTGGTGTTGCCGTTGATGTTGCGGTCGGAACGCGTGTGGGCACAATATTGACGGGGATAATCAATATATCTCCGATGAAAATATCCGTTTCGCTTTCCATTTGTTTAAGGTTGTTTTCACGCCGATAGCGATTGGTTTCCTGCATAATGCGATCTACCTCGCTATTAAATTCCTGGGCAAGAACAAACAGGCTGTCTCCTGGGCGAACGCGATATTCGATCAAGGTGCCTGGCGGTGTATCGTCTGGCACCGGCGTGGATGTAGGCAGTTCCTGACCAGGCGCTGGAATAAGGATTGTTTGGCCGGGGAAGATCAAACATCGGCTATCCAGGTTGTTCAATACCAGCAGAACCTCAACATCAATCTCAAATTTCTCTGCGATGGATGTGCAATTATCAAGTTCTTGGACCTCGTATTCAATGGGCCCCGAAGGGGTATTGGTTAGCGTTGGGGTGGGGGTATCGGTGATGGTGGGCGTCATGGTAAAGGTCGCCGTGGGGGTAACAGGGGTGGGCGTAGGTGTTTCGGTAGGTGTAGGAGTGGGCGAGTTTAAAAATGAGAGTTTCAAACCTTTCCCTCCACCAACCAGATAAATTATCAACAGGGCGATGCCAACGACAACCAGGAAAATTGCAAGACCGCCAAGGATATATGGGCCTGCTTTTTGTTTTTTTCGATAAGATGAAATAATGTTTTTTGCATCTTTTTTAGCCATGAGAATTCCTTTTCGTAAATGTGCCAATCCTGAAAAACTTGGAAGGCTCCAAAAAACACGAAAATTTATGCTTATATTCTAACCGATTAATAAATTAAGGTCGAGTCATCAAAGGTGGTTGAAATATGACACTATTTTGCCTTGATTGCGGAAAATGAGTGTGGAAATATCATTTACGATGGAAGTTCACTTTTCCTGCATTCCAGAATGCGCTTCATAAACTGTCCGGTATAGGAGTGGTCCATTTCGCAGATTTCTTCGGGTTTGCCAACTGCGATGATCTCACCACCGGCATCACCACCTTCTGGACCTAAATCGATGATCCAGTCGGATACCTTGATGATATCCAAATTATGTTCAATGATCACGACAGTATTGCCTTCATCCACCAGGCGCTGCAAGACATCGATCAACCGATGGACATCGGCTGCATGCAGACCTACAGAGGGCTCATCCAAAACGTAGAGCGTACTGCCAGTGGAACGCCGTGAAAGTTCCTTGGAAAGTTTTACTCGTTGTGCTTCACCGCCAGAAAGGGTGGTTGCAGATTGCCCCATTCGGATATAGCCCAATCCAACATCTTGCAAGGTTTCCAGGCGTCTGACAATCTTGGGAAAGGCTTGAAAAAATTCAACGGCGGTATCAATGGTCATATCAAGGATGTCAGCGATGCTGTGATCTTTATACAAAATTTGTAAAGTCTCTCGGTTGTAGCGTGAACCATGGCACACATCGCAAGGAACGTAGATATCGGGCAAGAATTGCATTTCGATTTTCAATTGCCCCTGTCCGCCACAGGCTTCGCAGCGCCCACCTTTGATGTTAAAA
>Ga0255346_1006130_pt1 | contig 11954 bp, 8 predicted proteins | sample wastewater_treat_FD_194410 | JGI IMG/M metagenome (GOLD analysis project Ga0255346, IMG submission 194410) | Wastewater microbial communities from Lulu Island WWTP, Vancouver, Canada - plant22 | ecosystem: Engineered > WWTP > Wastewater > Unclassified | place: Canada: Vancouver, British Columbia... | reverse complement strand
TGATTCCGGAGTGGGCCGTCCGAAACCAGATGCTGAAACTGGATGTTGGTCCTCACACGATTACTTCTCTGCCGTTGGTCTCCTGGCACGACCCGAATCTGCCGGAGGAACTCTGGCTTCGGATAACGCTTTCCGAACAGCCGTGGCAGGAAAGCTGGGGTGATGGGGGCTGCGGTCCAGCCGACGGCTACCGGTACGGTGAAACGGAAGATTACCTCCTTATTCCGGATACTTCCTGTACAGAGTGTGCCGATTTAAACTGCGACGGCATCGTCAACCTCTCCGATTTGGCTGAATTTTCCCGCCAGTGGCTGAGTACTTGCTGGTAAGCAGAACCCAACTTATTCGCAGGGCGGCAGGATTGAAAACCTGCCGCCTTTTTTGTCTTTCTTATCCACTTTCACAAAATAGATACTGTCCTAAATTGAAATTTCTATCACCTGTCAATTTTCAAATAGTGGCAAAGCATTAAACCTTGAGTGAGATTGAAAATGTTTTTTTTGAAAAACTCATATTTTTTTGTATATTCCATAAGTTCTTATTTCTAATGTACTTAACACGTGTTCGCATTTGTTTTTGCGTCAGTTTTTGAGTCAGATTGAAATTAATTTCTTGCCATCCATAAGATTTTCTGCTATTATCCACTCTATGAAAAACAATCAAGACATAGGCTTAAAACGTAAAGTAGTTGAGTCAATGATTGAATCACAAAGAGAGCTTGTGTTTCGTTTTAAAGCTGAAAGAGACGCATTAAACGAAAAAATAAAACAAGCTGAGGACACTTTGAACTTGCTTGAAAAAGCTATTTCCTCTGGTTCTACAGATACAAAACGAAGAGGCTGGGGCAAAAATAAAGAAGATGTCAGACAGTTTTTAGAAAACAATCCGACAGAATCTTTTGCAAGTGATAAAATAGCCGAAGCACTTGGAATAGCAAGATCGTCCGCATTATCTGCGCTTAATAGATTAAAGGAAGCTAATTTTTGTGAATCTATAAATGGTCTTTGGAAGAAAAAATAAATACAGAATAAATACTCGTACAACGGGTACAGCGGATTGTTTGAATAGAAACGCCCGAAATCAGCGACAACTGATAACGGGCGTTTTCTCGTTTCAAGTGGGGACGCCGATGGTTCGGAGCGTGGACTTTAGCCCCCTCGCTTTCGGGTTCGATTCCCGTCGTCTCCACCATTCTTGGAGAGGTGGCAGAGTGGCTTAATGCGATGGCCTTATAAGCCATTATACGTGCTCACACCACGTATCGCGGGTTCAAATCCCGCCCTCTCCGCTAATTTTTCAAAGAACTATAGAAACTTAACTTTTTTACCAACAACTTCTAATTCTTTTCTTGCTGATTCTCTTAATTTTGTTCGTACCCACGATGCTAATGCTAATCCAGCGAGCCTCGCGGCTTCTTCAAAAGTTTCTTTTTCATCTTCCTTATAATCGGGCTTGTAGTATCTTTTTCTTGACTAAATTATTTTCCGGATTATTCGATCTTCCTCGTTAATATAAGTATAATAACGCAAATAAATAATTCTGTCAACAAAAAAACTTTACTCAAGTTGAGCGGGTTTTTTATAAGATCTTTATATACAACAAGTTACAATAAGAAATAAAATACTTGAAAACCAAGATCGCTGTTGATCGTGAAAAACATAAGTTCTTGTTATTACTGAGCTTACAAAAATCACATATATCTTCTTATCCGTAAAAAGCAAAAAGTCAGTCAAGTTGAGAACTTTATAAATTGCAAAAATATATTATAATATGTGGTTCCGATCACTGAACAATTCAAGGGACAAGTTGTCTGGTCTGAAATCGTAGAAGTTTTCGAGATTGTGGACAATAAACAAGTCAAAATCTGTTATGCGTGGGGACACCATACAGATAAACAAGACCAGAAAAGTCGTTATGTAACTGTATTAGGTATCCCACCGATAAATTCTCCACTGGACGCAGTTAGGGCCTCTATAGTTTCAGACTCAAAAAACACCCTTTAGATTTTTCCACTATTTACTTATAAAAGAACAAACTATTAAAACAATCGCATCATTTTTACTATTTGCCCCTTTGATTTCTACTATTTTTTATTTCTTTTTTTCCAATTTAGGACACTACCACAAAATACAATCCTTTTTCCAGTAAAAACGTACACTTTGCCGATATAATGGTTTCAGAACCAAATGTCTTTCTCAGTATTAAAAAACACAGTTTTTATATTATAGGACCTTGAAAAATGGCCTCCGGGAAACCCAAAAAAAGAACCCGCTCTCCGAAGAACGGGGCTGAAAATAAAAATACGAATCTTTACAAACTTGCCCTGGAAGGAATGCTGCTGGCGTTCTGCATCTTTCTGCTGTTCAGTCTGGTGAGTTTTGACATTGGCGACGCCCCTTCCGGCTATGTCTGGCCCCATAACGACCCCGTCCGCAACTGGTGCGGACGAGTGGGGGCCTTTTTTGCTTATTACCTGATGACCTATGTCGGGCCCGGCGCGGTGCTGGCCGCCGCCGGCCTCATCGCGATGCTGATAGTGCACCTGTCCGGCAAATCAATCACCCAGGTGAATCTGAGACTGACCGGGCTTCTGCTTATGACGGTTTCCACGTCAGCGGCATGGTTTCTGCTCTGGCCGGAAAAACCCTTTCTGCTTTACCGAAACGGCTCCTTCCCGATGGGCAACGGCGGGATTCTCGGCATCGCCGCCGGTGTATTTCTTCGGAAACATCTGGCCATTTTGGGAACTGCACTGGTTTTGTTCTCCGCCTGGGTCGTCGGGGCCGTCCTGCTGGCTGACAGTGTCGTCTTTGCGCTTACCCGCGGCTTCGGCCGTCTCACACTTCAACTCTTCGGGCTGGCCGCTCCCGCCTGGAATGCCGCCCAAAAGCATTCCCAGACGCTGGCCGACATCTGGACCCGCCTGAACGAAAAACAGAAAAAAGAAACCACCAAACTGCACGAGGCCCTCCGGCAGAAGCGAACGGACGCCGAAAGTGCCCCCCGGCAGGCCGCTCCTTCGGAAGAGTCTTCTGAGTCCAGACCGGTGAAACTCTCCGCCGACAGCGACCATTCCGTCGAACAGACCCTCGCCGCCGGTACGCCGCCGGCCGCATCCAAAGAAAAGGAAACCGAAGAGTCTGCACCCGCCGAACCCATCAAACAGCCCAAACGCCCCCCCGCCAAGCCGGAACCCTATATTCCGCGAACCTATGAAGACTATCAATTCCCGCCGCTGGACTTGCTCCGCCAGCCGGAACCGAACTTTACAGCCCTTCAGGAAAAAATGGTGGAGCAGAAAGCCCGCACCCTCGAGGAACTGCTTGATGAATTCGGCATCCAGGCCGAAGTAGTCAATGCGGAACCCGGCCCGGCCATTACGATGTATGAACTTCAGTTGGCCCCGGGAGTCAAAGTCAACCAAATCTCCAATCTGGCCAACGACATCGCCAGGGCGCTGGGCTCCGGCATGGTTCGCGTCGTAGCACCGCTGGCCGGCAGAAACACCATCGGCATTGAAGTGCCCAACAGCCAGCGGGAAATCGTCCGCATCCGCGACCTCATCCAGAAAGGCGGCGCCGCCGTCTCCAAAATGCAGATTCCGCTCTTCCTCGGCAAGGGCTCCTCGGGCGAAGCGCTCGTCTCCGATCTGGGAATAATGCCGCACCTGCTGATTGCCGGCACCACCGGCTCCGGCAAGAGCGTCTGCATCAACAGCATTATCGCCTCGATTCTGATGACTCGCCGGCCCGACGAGGTTAAACTGATTCTGATTGACCCGAAAATGGTCGAGATGGCGGCCTTTGAATCGATTCCGCACCTGATGTGCCCGACCGTAACGGAAATGCGCCGCGCCGAGCAGATTCTCCAGTGGGCCATGGAAAAAATGGACGAACGCTACGAACTGCTGGCCGAGGCCAAGGTCCGCAACATCGCCTCCTACAACAAACTCACGCCCCAGGAACTCCTCGAGCGGTTTCAGCCCGCCGGCCCCGAAGAAGAAGCCCAGATTCCCAAAAAAATGCCTCATATCGTTATCGTCATCGATGAACTGGCCGACCTGATGATGACCAGCGCCAAGGAAGTGGAATCCTGCATCGTCCGCATTGCTCAAAAGAGCCGTGCCGTCGGCATTCATCTGGTGCTGGCAACCCAGCGGCCTCAGGCAACCGTCGTTACCGGTCTGATTAAGGCCAATATGCCCGCCCGCATCGCCTTTCGCGTCGCCGCTCGGATGGACAGCCGAATCATTCTCGACCAGAACGGCGCCGAAGCCCTCCTCGGACAGGGCGATATGCTCTTTCTCATCCCCGGCACCAGCGACCTCATCCGCGCCCAGGGCGCCTTCCTCGAAGACGATGAAATCCGCAACATCGTCAACTTCCTCAAGGATGTGGCCCAGCCGCAGTATCATCCCGAATTGATGCAGCTGAATCGGGTGGATATGGCCGACGGACAGAGAGATGAACTCTTCGATCAGGCCGTGCGAATCGTTCTCGAAAGCCAGCGGGGCAGCGTCTCGCTCCTGCAGCGGCGGCTGAGCATCGGCTATGCACGGGCCTCACGAATTATTGAAATGATGGCCGCCGCCGGAATACTCGGCGAATACAAAGGCAGCCAGGCAAGAGAAGTCACCATGACCATCGAAGAATACGAAGAGATGAAGCGAAATCAGATTCAGGAAGAAGTCGCCCAGCACGAAGACCTCTCCAGCCGAACCGACAAGGACGAATCCGCCGGCGACAGCCGCAGCGAGGAGGACGCCGACGCGGAAGAAGAAGAGGAAGAGGAAGAGGAAGAATACCTTTCTCCAACCGAAATCATCAGCGAGGAAAATTCCTGACAGCCCGCGCCTGCCGCCGCAGGAAAAGAAATCATCTCCCGCCTGTCAGCCGGCCCGGCAAAGACCATAAAAAAACCCGGCCGCCAGGACCGGGTTTGTATCAGCCGTTTTCGCCGTCCTATCCACCGTCCTACTTTACATGCAGAACGGAATTGTACTCGCCGAACGGGTTAACCTCGATGTTCTCGTTGTAGGGGTCCTGCTGCCACTGGCCGTCCACCACCAGCCGATAGCGATACGTCCCCTTGTTCAGCGGCAGTTTGATAATCCATTTGCCGTTCTCGCCGGTCCGCTGCATCGGTGTCTGCTCGGGAATCCAGTCGTTGAAGTCTCCGGCAATCTGCACGGTTTGTGCCCGCGGATAAAGCGTGGAAAACACCACACCGTCGCTTTCCTGCCGAACGCCGTAAAAGTCAGCAATCTTCTCTTCAAAGGTGCGGTTGTCCTGGGCAACGGCCGCGGCAGTCGCTTCCGCAGCCCGCGGCCCGCCGGTTCCCTGCGGCTCTTTGATAGTCGCCAGCAATTCCTCCGCACTGGCACTGATGGTCTGAATCCGTGCCTCCAGCGTATCCACCAGTTCCGCCTTATGCACCAGCGTATCGGTGCCGATCAGTTCCTCCGCCAGATTCAGAAAATCCTTATATCCTTTGCTGGCCGGGTCATATTCCCCAATCGGCTGGCCCAGACTGGCCGCCTCTTTCAGTTTCGTATTGAAATTCACCACCGTCTGGAACATCCGCTCGCCGAAGTGCTTGCGCAGTTCCGCCAGAATCTCCCGGCCCATTTTCGTCCGGATGTCATACATGCTCGCCAGCACCATCAAATTCACCTTCTGACGGCACTGCTCGCAAAGCACCTGAAGCGTCTCCAGCTGCTTGCTGAGCCCATGCAGAGAAAAGTACCCCATCTCCACCGGCACAATCACATCCGTGGCCGCCCGCAGCGCATTAAACGTCAGCAGTCCCACCGACGGCGGGCAGTCGATAATCACATAATCATAATCCGTGCGCACCTCTTCGAGCACGCTTTTCAAACAGTTCTCACGGTCCATCACCCCGGACATCTGCGACTCAAACGCCGCCAGGTCGATACTCGACGGAGCCAGTTCAAACCGATCGCTGATCTGCCACAAAATCTCGCGCAGCCGAAGCGGCTCCCCCCGCGCCTTGCCGATTAAAACATCATAAATGCTCTGCTCAATCTGCTCTTCAGGTACCGCAAGACCGACCGCACAGTGCGATTGAGGGTCCAAATCCACCAGCAAAGTCCGGCAGCCCTTGGCCGCCAACGCGCTGGAAAGGTTAATCGAAACAGTCGTTTTTCCGCATCCGCCCTTTTGGTTGATGATGGCTACGGTTCTCATAGAAACTCCCTTTTCTAAGCCCCCGAAGGGGTTAACGTTATTTGGCGTTCGTATCTTTATTGTCGTCAACTCCCACCTCAATCTTTAGTTTTTTATCGGACAAAAACCAAAAAAAGCCGTTTTTAATATTGAAAGACGAACAAGATGACGATACAAAAACTCCAGTTCACGCCCAAAAACCCCGAAAATCTCAAAAAATTGGATGACTTTTCCATTCGTTGACGATATAATAATGGTTTCATCTATCTTGCAAAAATCACGAAACCACTCTGCGGATTTCAGGAGATTTTCGAATGACCGAAGAACAGATCATTCAATGGATGTACGAAAAAATTAAGAAAGACGGCTTTACAAACGCCACTTCGCTGGCGGAGAGTTTCCTACAGGAACACCGCATTACCGATGTGCTTGACCCGGCCTTCTCGATGACACTGGACGTGGGCTTCAAAGTCGCACAGGATATTAAAGACCGTCAGATGACTTCTTTTGTCAGCTGACAAACGCGGAAAAATTCTCTATTTTGCCATCAAAAGAGGGGCGGATTCCGTTTCTACTGAATCAGGGCATTATATATCGGTTGTATCCACTTCTCGTTTTCGACATCATATAAAATGAAATTCGAATCAAACTGCCAGTAAGCCCAACTGAACCCGCACTTTTCCGCAGTCCTGGCCACAAAAGAGATATACCGAACCCGAGAATCCATATCCGCTTTATCGTAAGCCCCGAACTCCCCCAGATAAATCGGCCGCTTCTGCCGCTGGGCCCACGCCTGCACCTTTTGGAAATCGGCAGCGACCGCCTCTTCGTCGGCAGGACTCCTCGGCCAGACCACCCCGCTCACATTTGTATAGGCCGGCGTCCAGCCGGCACCCTGATGCGTAAACTCCATCGGCGCGTAATAATGCACCGTTACAATCAGGTGGCGGTCCTCCGCCGGCAGCTCCAGCCCATCCAGCGCACCCACCGAGTTATAATGGGCCGGCCCCACAACCACAATCCGCCGCGGATGGCTCTTGCGGATAATCGCAAGGGCCTGCCGGTAATACGCATTCCAAACCGACTCCGTAAGGTCCCCATTCGGCTCATTCAGAATCTCGAACAAAACGCTGTCCGGGGCGTCCGCAAACTCCCTGCTCATCTGCTCCCAAAAGGCCAGAAACTTCCCCCGATGGCCCTCCGCGTCGCTGCCCATCGCGTTGTATTCGTGCAAATCCAGAACGACGGCCAGACCCGCCGCCACCGATTGGTCAACCGCCCAATGAAGCGTGCCCAGCCACTCCGAAGAAAGCGTATGCGGCGGCTCATCGCTCATAAAACGGAAGGGATGAAGATTAATCCGAACGCTGTGGAAGCCCCCCTCCCGAAGCATACGGAAATAACGCTCCTTGAACCGCCCCGCCTCACGCGAACGCCAGATCGGATCATACCCCAGGATATTCACACCGCGGCCCAGCCGCCGATTCATCGAAAAGCAGGCATCCTCAGAGGACTCGGCAGAAACCGGCTCCGAACAAACACCCGCACGCCCGCCTAACAGTACCATCGCTCCAATCCCCGCCGCCGCTGCGGCCTTCAGCCATCGAAACCCGCTCGACATAGAAAATCCTCCGCCGCAAACAACTCTTTTTATTTTCTTTTTTATCGCAATCATAGTTATGTAATTGAATCATACGGCCCAAGAAATCGGTTGCCATTAAAGTGAATTAGGTGAGTGGGAGAATCTGCTATCCATACTTCTGTTTCCCAAGAAATCTCGCTTAAGTAACGATTCATCACAGACTTGTTTGGAAATGCGGTCACATAGATTATCTTGTCTTTGACTTTATGAAATAGTTTGGCCAACTCTTCTCGTCTCTTGCTGTCAACGGGTCCATGGCTGGTTACGGCTTCGATTAATAAAAGCCAATCTTTCTTGGGCAAATATAATACAACATCTGGCATTTTACCGTGAACATCTACTTTCACACCAAATTTACTGAATGCTTTTTCGTCGAAATAAGCCCATTTTTGACCCGTATCACCAACATAGATGACTTGGCCTCCCGGAGCATATCGGGGCGCAAATTCCTGGATAATCTGCTTGATTAATTCGTTGTGCTTGCCGGGGGTTAGAAGAATACTTTTCCCTTCTGCACAAACGACTGGAATCATGTTCATTTTGCGTTCTTTTTCATATCGCTTTCTGAGTGTAATAATATTGGCAAGATAGGTTTCTAAACTTTGCTTCCATTGTTTACTTTTATATGTCTTGATCAGTTCTAATGCTCCTGATTCAATTTGATAACACCATTTGGGGCTGTTTATGGGGCGATCGGGTTGATCGGGGTTTTCAATAACAAGCCCCGCCATGACAAATTGATGCATCGTAAATCTTCGAAATGTTTCCCGGGTATTGGGTGCATAAATCCGCCCATAATGTTCTTTGCAAAAATCCATAATGGGAGTAATGCCTATTAATTTGGCCTGCGCAGCAGACCATTTATCTTTGGGCTTAAGGTTTAATAAAGCAAGCAATGTTAAGCCTGAACGTTCATTCTGCTGGCTTGATGGAAATCCAAGTTCTTTCAAAATATGGATGGCTTCTTCAATTTTCCGCTTTGCTTTTACCGGATCCGGAGACGAGATGTTTGCCATGGTTAAGACCTCTTCTTCAATCATTGAGTCGATGGATTCTTGTGTCGGCTGTTTGCCGTCGAACAGTCGGCTTAATTTTTCCAACTGTTCCAGATTCGGATAAGGGAGCATTCTAAGATCGGCAGCATTGACTTGGGTATGACCATTAAAATGCCGGAAATAGATATCAATGAGGGTGGAACTCAGATAAACCGCAAGACCTTTTGCAAGTTTTTCCGACAATCCCTGATTGTTCCTATGAAAGACATTGAGATGATTTTCAAAAGCAACTTGCTCAGAATGAGTTTTTGCGGGATCATAAAGAGCCGCTACAATTCTGCGCGACTCCTCTTTAGAAGAAAAACGCCTGACAACTACGTAATACCCTTTGGGCATAAGCAAGGGAAGCGTTTCCGAACATTCTACAATGGCCTGTGGTTTTTTGGCCCCCTCCAATGGCCATTGAACAATACCGTTTTTAAAATGGATTGGATAGATTAAAGGACATGTTCGCTCTTCCTGTTTCTGGCTTAAAAATTCTTGAGCCCGAAAATCAACAACTCTGCCGGTTGAAACCTCTACCCCCAAATCGGCCAATGTGCTTTCAAAGCAATGGATTCTCTCGAGAACATACTGATCAAATTCATTTGTAGGAATATGAATAATTGCTTGCCGATCCCTTGGGTTTACGATCGTCTCATGAGCAGTCTTTCTTTCAGAGCCATGTTCAATCTCCGGGCCGTAACTTGAGGTGATCGTAACACTTTCGCCTAACGCGGTCTTTACTGCATGAAAAATAATATTTTCCTGTAAAACCTCTTCGTCGCTAAAAAGTGAATCTCGGGATTCAAAAATATGGATATGACGAAACCGCATTTCTTCAAAAAATAGATTCCTAAACGATCGAAAGTAAGGTCCATTGCAAAAACTGCGAGGAGTGATCGCAACAAGTTCACCTTCTGGTTTTAGCAACTTAACCGCCAAGGCAAGAAAAGCTGTATACAAATTACCGGTCTCGATATCAACAGATTGTAAAAACTTTCGATGCTCTGAATCGCTTCGTATCTTTCGATAAGGAGGATTCATGATGACATGCGTATAAGTTGGGTTTTCTTGTTGATTGAATAACTGACTCTTCAAAAACTCCGTGCTGTCCTTAATAAAGTCTTTTTTGATAATTTCATAATCTAATCGAATCTGATGCTGCCTCGCATATTGTTTGCAGGCATATAAAGTTTTCTCTAACTGTTCAAATAATAAATCGTCGACTTCGAAAGTCTTTACTGTAATTTCTTTAGGTTTCTTTGTTCTTGTACATAATTCTTCAACGAATGCTGATGTTAAAGAGCCAATCCCCGCACCAGGATCTAATAAGAAAATTTTGTCGATGTCTTTTTCAACAAACAAGGAGGCCATAAATCGGGCAACCGCTGCGGGGGTCATAAATTGTCCCATCTCGCCTTTTTTTTGCTCGCTTAATTGATTAGAGATGGCAATTCTGGAAAAATCTACACTTTCCAGGAGATCTGGCTCATGATAGATGGCGATTGCGGCGTTTTTTCCCAACATATTCTTAACCGGAATTGCAGATGAATACGGCTAAATAATTTTCTCCTAACAATAGCAATAATTTTACAAGAATCTTTCGTAAGGTCAAGAATATCCTGTTTGCCGCATTTTTACACGAAGTCGCATAACAGTTTTGCATATGTCTGGCTGACCCATCGTTGATCAAGTTGGTCCGAGCTGAACACACCGGAAAGTCGCTGATAGTATGCCGGCAGGAGTTAAGAGAACGTAAGATATCTTTCACACCTTAAAAAAGTTGATAAAATTATTGAGGTCTGGTTCTATCTCTCTCTCTTTTCAAAATGGCCTCTCTGAGAGTCAAAGTGCCGCGAACGTACTCCCTCTTCGGTTACCCTTGTCGAAGGGTGGGAGTGGGAGATTTCAGGTGGTCTTTATCCGGTTCTGGGCTTGGCGGGGGGCCAAATCGGATAGACATTTTTTGTATTCGATGTATACAATTTTTGCCGTTGCTCATTTTTAAACAATTCAGCCCTTTCAAAATCCGCCGACAATTACACCCGAGAAATAGTTGTTTGTTTCCCCCCAATATGGTATTTTGACACCGTTCTCCGGCAGCATCGCCCTGCCGAGCAGACCTCGGCGGCCTTCTCCGGCTAATCCGAACACAACCCGCTGCCGATAAAGAACTTATGGAAAAAATGAAAATGCCGGCCCCAACCGAAAAACCCGGTTTTGTACTCTGGCTTACCGGACTCAGCGGCTCCGGAAAAACCACTTTAGCCGATAATATCGCCCAAATTCTCACAAATATGGGGAAAAAGGTAGAAAGATTAGATGGCGACATTCTCCGGGGTGTATTTCCCAATACCGGTTTCACCCGCCAGGCCCGTGACGAGCACATCCAGCGTGTCGGCTTCATGGCCAGCCGGCTCGAACACCACGGCGTGATCGTAATTGCTTCATTTATATCACCTTACAGACAGGCCCGCCGATTCGCCAGGGGACTTTGCCGCCGCTTTATCGAGGTCTATGTCAAATCCTCCCTCGAAGAATGTAAGCGGCGAGATGTAAAGGGGTTATATCAAAAAGCACAGGCCGGACAACTCCAGCGGTTCACCGGCCTCGATGACCCCTATGAAGAGCCGGAACATCCGGAAATAATCGTCGATACCGAACACCAGCCGCTGAATGTATGTATCGACCAGATAATGACTTATATAAAACCATACCTATGAACACCCAAGCCCTGCCCTTCGAATATTTTCCAGGTTATCTTCTGCAGGCCGTTATGCCGAAGGAATGAAGCAATGAGCGACCATCTCGACCAACTCGAAAACCAAAGTATCTATATATTGAGAGAGGCCTACGCAAACTTCAAGAACTTGTGTATGTTGTGGTCTATCGGCAAGGACAGCACCGTCCTGCTCTGGCTGAGCCGCAAGGCCTTTCTCGGCCATGTCCCCTTTCCGTTAGTCCATATAGACACACGATTTAAGATTCCGGAGATGATTGAGTACCGCGACCGGCTCACCCGACAGTGGCATCTGGACATGATTTACGGCATCAATACCGAGGCCCTCGAGCGAAAGGAAACCTTCCCGG
>Ga0255346_1006129_pt1 | contig 11955 bp, 8 predicted proteins | sample wastewater_treat_FD_194410 | JGI IMG/M metagenome (GOLD analysis project Ga0255346, IMG submission 194410) | Wastewater microbial communities from Lulu Island WWTP, Vancouver, Canada - plant22 | ecosystem: Engineered > WWTP > Wastewater > Unclassified | place: Canada: Vancouver, British Columbia... | reverse complement strand
CTTTCGGCTCCTTCCGGGGGCTGCATGAACCCCACTGTAATGAGCCGAAACCGATCTATCAAGGGCTTGACCGCTGTCCGGACTTTGGGGGGCAGTGCAACTCTTATCGGGGCAATGCCAATAGGGTGCCGAATCTAGGGCGATCACCGATCCTACTGCTATCGCGCCAGCCGTGCATCCGTCGTGTTCCTCCCGGCTGTACGGTTCCCACTCAACCGCGTAGGTTGCTCCCGCCAACCCAACCGTCACGATCAAAGCCGCACACATGGTTCGCAGCAGTCGGCCACCATCTCCGCTCGCATATTGCTGATGGAGCCAGCCAAAGGTTGACATGCCAGTCCTCCCCTTTATGGTACCGACCGGTGCTATTGTCCGAGCAAACTCGGATGGTCAGTAATCACCATCGTCGCCCTCTGACAGCCCGACACCCAAGCCTCATGACAATCCTCATTAACGCGTCATGCTCGCAGCTTCGCACATCGGCGCTGAACTGTCGGCGCTACAAGCGCCCGCCGTCCCATTCCTGTATGAAGGCTTCTGAAGGTCCCAGCCGAATGGACACCCGGCAGGCCTTGAGACATCACCGCGCTAATTCATAGGCGCTGAATCTGACCGTGCAGACGGGTGTATCGTCGAAGCGGTACGCTTTGTACTCGTCAAGCACGAGTACGCTACCCTCAAGTACTCGGAGTTGAACGACGACGTTGCGCACGTCCAGTTCCACTGGCGCAGTGAAGGTCTCGGGCACGGCGTCGGCGCTCTGCAGACGGTTTGTGCGCGTTGTAGCCACCACCTGACGTCGCGGCAATTCCAACTCTACCGTAAGCGGGAACCTCGATGCGCCCACGTCTGCCAAATCCCGTCCACATATGGTGCCAACCACATCGCTGTCCCCTCGCCTAAGGGTTACCAGTCCAGCCCGCAGAACGGCTCTAGTCGCGCCTGGCTGTGAGTTCCACATGACAGGCGACAACGGCGGGCCATCGCCAGCCACGAGGCTGATCGCGGATTCCGCGGCCGAGTCTCCCGACCGATGAACCAAGGGGAGAACAGCCGCCCAGAACGTGCACGAGTTACCCATCTGTGTGGCCATTTCCGCTGCAAAAGACTGTGGAGTAGCGCGAACGACCGTTCTCTCTTCTCCTGATGGCGGTGGGGATTGCACGCCCACTTCGGCTCGCGCATTGCCAGACGAAAACACAGACATCGTCTCGGAGAAGCTTGTCTCGATCCTGTCCCAGTACCGACCGAACCACCTTCCAGGATTGTCACCTGTTAGAGTGATCCGTGAGCCTTCATCGACATCCCACTCGAGCCTTCCATCACACCGATGCACGGACTCCCCATCTTCCCAGAACTCAATGCGAACATCGGCATCAACCCGCGAGGGCGAGGCCGGAGGGGGGGCGTGATGGGTTTGGCCGTAGCGGCGTATTCCGTGCCAAAGAGCGAGCGCGTCCACGACAGCCGAACTGGCCTCAAGCCGAAGCACTTCGGACCCAAGCTCCCCTCTGACAACGAGGGCCCGGAATCTCGCCAAGTCACGCTCGCGTTCCTCCTCTCGTCGTTTGCGTTCGGCGGCCATCCAGTTGTCATGCTGCGACTGCAGGGCACTGGGGAGCAAGCCAGCCATACGGAGGGACGCGCCATACAGTGTGCCCAGGGAAGTGTGGAGCGCGCTATTCAGGCGGCCAGACGGCGTGTCGTCACCACCAATAGGGGTCCCAGCAACGCGTTCGAACGCGCTCACGACTGCGCGGAGATCCGCATCCGACAGGGGGTGCATCACACCACCCGCGATGAGCGACTCCGCTGTGTCCTGCAGCGTCGCGATCGTTGGCTGAAGGGTATTGCTGTTGAATGCCGTCCCTTCCTCAGGGCACAGTTTGTCCGCCACGCTGCGAAGCTGCTCACTCAACGCTCCCAACTGTGCCTTCAGAGTCTCTGTGTCCTCTCGCGTCACGGGATTGCGCACCAAGGCTTCGACCAGAAACCCCATATAGGCTGTCCGAAATGCTTCCTCTTCGGGTGTGGGGACTGGACCCAGTGCGTAATGCTTCACTGTGTTGAGAACGAGCTGACCATGGTGCGCAGTGAATGCCTCTGGCTCCAACTCTGCCAGGCGCGCTATCGCACTTCCCGACAGCGCGCGGGAGTAGGCCTGCCGCCGACCGACTAAGCTCTCCGAGAACGCGCTCAGCTCGTCCGCCAGGCTCTTTACGCTCTCTATTTCGGGAAGCCGTACCGCGGAGACATCGGTTGGCTCTCCCTGCGCGAAAACGCACAAAGACGGATGCCGGAGGGCCTGGGTACCAATTAGCGCCAGCGCGACGGCGAACGCAGCCCATCGGCAGGCGCCAAGTACTGAGCCAGGTGGGCGCCCTCGCGTTACTCGGGTGAGATCGGCATTGCCGTCGCGGTGTTGCTTCAGTCCGCGTTGCAACTGAAACACCCCCAGATTTTCGCAGTGGTGACCTCCGCCTTTGCGGAGTAGCCGGTGGACGTCGCATCCGCCATTGTGTAGAGGTACAGCTTCACGTACCCGTCGTCGTCGAAAGTTTGCCGTGCCCCGATGTAGAACTGCGTGTCGTAGCTCTCATGATCGTACCCGATGCCAGTGACGGACGTATCGTCGGGGCACTGGGCGCTACGTTCCCATGGGTCTACAGCCGTGCCCGTGAGTGTCGCCGTGCGATGCGTCGCGGTCTCGGCAGCAGCCACGGACATTGCCGTCCACACTATGTACGCTGGGTCGGTGGGAGGGGGAGGCGGGCCCGGGTCGTTATAGCTGACCTCGTCGACATAGAACGTGCCAGCAGACGACTGTCGCGTCGAGAAGTCAGGGGATGAGGCACAGGTCTTGTCAACCGCCCAGTACCCCACTGCTGTGATGTTCGCTTTGCTGTGCGTGTAGTGACCAATGATTGTGGGTGACGCCAGTGCAGTCGACTTGGACCAGTTGGCACCCCATCCGGCTGTGCCTGCCCCGATCACCAAGTAGTCAACCTAGTCCCAACTCGGACTCGGGGCTAACGTCCATCCCAATTGCGCGGATGCGACTGAACACCCCAGCGCGCACGTCAACGCGATGAGCATTGAGACGCAAATGGCCATTCTCATCCTGGACCATCTCCTGTGATAGTTGCGCTTAGACGCGCTACGTCGTGTCTGACTACAGGGTCAGAACAATGCTCCACGCCCCAGCCCTGCTGCCTCCTCGATATTTGGATGCGTTCAGTCGCGCCGACGACAGGGGAGTAGTGATACGAGAAGATGATCGCTCGTGCGTAAGTCGCGGCGACCAGCTGGCGCTTGTTGCGGCGCCCCCTGCCAGCAAACAAAAAGCCCACGTGTTCACCACATAGGCGGTGATGAACGTGAGCCGATAGGATACTGAGCCTGGGTTGACTGGGATTGTAATCCCCCCCCGCGGGGAAAACACTATGGATTTCTAAACAAGTATACCCCCCCCCGCGGCAGAATTGTCAACTATATTCATTCCTATGCCGGTTGAGTGTATGGATTGCCAGCGAAATTGCCCCATTGGCCTCTCGCTGCCGACGCTGTGTCAATTGCCTTCGCCCCACCGCTTTGGTAGACTCGGAGCGTAGGGGCGAACCGAATCTAGGGCAGCATTGATGATAACGGGAACCTTTCCTGTATTGCAGCTATTGTTGCCGTTGCAGTGATTAGCGCCAAGGATGGTATTCCAAGCTATTACCATACCAGGGGGTACGCGTGGCTGAACCGCTCTTCGACGAACAGCTCTCCCAGCGTTGGGAACTCCTCACCGGCCCGTTGGCGCGCCAGGCGTGGCGGCGATCAGACGATGAGCGGATTTTCACTGTCCTGGAGCTTGCTCTGCGCAACCTGCGCGCACTGAAAGACGCGCTGGAAGGAGAGCAGGGCCCCTCCGTCTCCTGGGAAAGCCCCTGGATTGAAGCCCAGTATCCCATCGGCTGGGACTGGAAATGGCATGGGGAAATCTTCTCCCCCGCTTCGGAGCCCGACACGGCACATCTGGGCAGTTGGCAGTGGCATCTTGAGCGTTCCCTGGGCTTCTGCGTCTTCCACTTCCTGACCCGGGGAGTAGCGTTTCTCAGGCGCGCCGGCGCATACCTGCCACTGCTGCCGCCTCAAGTGCGCGCGGAACTTGAGGCGACGCCGGAAGAGGACCGCCGGGAATACCTGGATATGCATCTGCGGGGTTTCTGGTTTTCTGATCCGCTTTTCATGCGTTTTGAGGGCCGGGTGGGAAAGCACAGGTATGATGTGGCGGCAGTGCTGGAGATCCACCCGCTGGTTCTGGACGAAGATGGGCGCCGGGCGTACCACCCGGTAGTGACCGGCCTGCGCTTCACCGCCGGCGATCCTCACACTTGGACGCCCAGGGAGCGCCGCATTTTCTGGACCCGGATTCTCAAGCAGACCGCGGCGCACGTAGACCGCTTGCGGCCACAAGCTCCAGAACCTTTGTACAAGTCCACCGACACTCCCCCTTTGCTGGAGATGGAGCCGGAACCCACGGTTCTGGAAACACTCCCCGAGCCGGTGATCCTGCCCCGGCGAACTTTCCCCTTGCCCATGGGCCCGGCCCTCGTTGACCGCGAGACCCATGAGGTGCTGACCGCCACCGTCCACACCCGCGGGCTGTTCCGCAACTGGTCGGAGTTGCCGGTTCTCAATGAGGAAGTGCGCAAGGAAGCAGAGCGGATTTACCGCGAGGAGGGTCTGGAGGGCCTCAAGCAGCGCAAGGGCGGGCTGCGTCAGGCGCCGGATGGAACAGACGAGCCTTACCTCGCGGTGGACTCTCGCACCGTAAAGGACCTCATGCTCGCCCTGGGTATGAGGTCAGGATACCGGCGCCTTGATGAGTCCACCCGGGACGTGCTGGCCTCCGGCGGTGCTCGGGAGTACGCCTGCCGGGTCTTCCGCAGCCCCCAGGGGTATGTGGAGATCGGCCTGTCCTGGGACAGCCTGGCCGGGCCGTGGATGGACGAATGGCATGTGGAACTGGAACGGCGCGTAGCCCTGCGCGAACAGGAAATTCAGCAGCTCAAGACGCAGGCTGGCGAGAGCCTGTTCCCGGAAGTGCAGCAGGCGGAGATCCGGCGCTTGCAGCAGGTGGTGGATCAGGCTTCCGCCCAGATCCGCATCTGGAAGCGCGGACATGCGGTCATGGGGTTGGTGATGGGCCAGGTTTTCCACCAGCGCAGCAACTGGGTCGTGATTCCCGCCGACGCGATCAGGATGGCGCTTTGGGATGTGGAGGGATCTGATCCCCCCCAGAACTGGAAGCAGGAAGTGGACAACGTACTGGCCTCCCTGGCCACGGTGACGTTCTCGGTGCGCGGCCTGGATGGCGAGACCCTCCGGGGGTTCGGCCGATTCGTGGGTGAAGTGTGGTATGAGGACCACCCGATTCTCGTAAGGCGGGGCGATGAGAGCAATCCTCCCGCGCCTCCCCAGTCCGTGGGGCGCAATCAGTACCTGATGGACGTGCAGCCGGGTTTCGTGGGCTGCCTGCAGGTGTTCAGGTCTGGGGCGTCGGAACTTGACGGCCCCGCTCAGAAGACGATCTTCGACTGGGCGAAGCCCCTGTCTCAACAAGAGCGGGGCCGGCTCAAGGGATCGGGCACGGACCGATCCGCGAGCGAACGCGCGGGGTCCTATGTCTCCTTCGATCCGGCCCGCATTCTTGCCCACGGCGCAAGAGACTTTTCCACAACCCAGCGGGCGTTGGATGACACTCTTGAACGCGAGATAACCCTGAACTGGATCACCCCGCCGGGGCGCAGACGACAGCGCGTACACAATGCCCAGGGCGGCACGGAACGCCTCTACTCATCGGATGACTGTCCACTCTTGACCGATGGGCAACTATACGTGTTGGCCGGCGGCAATGGCCGGCGCGCGGGCTCAGGTTACACAGTGGGAGGGCGGCGCTCGGTCCTGCGCAGGGCGGGCTGGCTGGAAATGGTCGGTGGCTACGGCGCCGAGCGCTCAGACCCGAAGCAGCGCTCACAAGCCGCGCGGCGCTTCCTTGACGATCTCGAAATCGTTGTCGAGGAATACTACGGAGGGGTCGTCGCAGGATACGATCAGGGGCAGTGGATATCGCTGGATGCCATACGTGAGCTCGGTGTCCAGGAGATCATGAACCTGAACGTGCGGCCCTTCTTGCCCGCCGATTACCGGGAGCGACGCCGTCAGACCATTCGGGAACGGGGCATTGAGGTACACGACACGCCCGAGGAACTCCATCGCGCGATCAGCCGGCAGGTAACCGTCTCGGCAGAACGCATTCGTTTCGCCCGGCGCGACCGCCGTTTGTCCCAGCAGGCCCTGGCGGACCTGCTGGGTGTCCACCAGACCATGATCTCCCAGATCGAGACCGGCAAGCGCCCGGTTCCCGAGGAACTGCGGGACGCCATCGAGCGCTGGCTTGCCGGAGGGTGAGCCCCTCGCCTATTGCAGCGGGGCTGATGCTGGAGTATCGGGCTCGGAGTAGCTCTCCAGCAATGTCTGAACTGCCACTACAAGAGGCGGCAGATTCGCCTCAACCACCTGCCAGACCGCTTCCAGGTCCACGGTCTCATACCTGTGTATCAGGACATCTCGAAACCCTGCAAGCGGACGCCAGGGGATCTCCGGGCAAGCCTCGCGCGTCGTGGCGGACACTCTCTTTGCCGCTTCGCCGATGATCTCGAAATTCCGCACGACAGCGTCTTGGGTTCGAGGATCGCGCATGAAGGCCTCGCGCCCGTCGCCCACATAGTCCAGGATGCGTTGGGCAGCGGTCAGCATGTGCTCCAGATACAGACGATCTTCCTTCACAACGCCACCGCCTCCGCCAGCACTTGATCGCGGATCGTGGGGTGCAGCGAGGCTGTTGTGACCACGTCCACTTCGCGGCCCAGCAGATCGCACAAGTCCAGCCGCAGCGCGCTCAAGTCAAGGAGGCTGCGTCCCGGCTCGAGGTCCACCAGGAGATCCACATCGCTGGCCGCGGTTGCCTCGCCGCGAGCTACCGAACCAAACACCCGAATGTTCATGGCGCCATGTCTCGCCGCGATACTCAGAATCTGCTCGCGCACTTCGCCCAGTAACGGGAGGGCACCTACGGATGGCCCGGTTCGCTCCCAGAGGTCAACCAGGCGCTCCAGGAGTTCGGTAGGTGTCAGACCGGCCGACGCCGCAGCGCCCTGCAGGCGTTCCATAAGGTCACGATCAACTGAACCAGCTGATCGCAGAGGCTTCGAGGATGCCTTTGCCATCGCTTCTCACCCCTGTGGGACCACAATGCTCGGCCCCAAGATTAACCTGTGCATTACCGCTGGTCAACATTGACATCGCTCCACCCATGCCTCATCCCCTTACCCGCCCCGGCGGGGCGTCTCGTTGACAACAACCTTTGCAGAGCCTATCCTGAACACAGAAAACAGGCACTGACCGGACCGAAGTGATCCATCATGGCGCGACGCATCCCTCTGAACGTGCAGTTCGACCCCGAGCTTGTCAAGGCGCTGGATGCATTTGTGGCCTCAAGACCCGGCGAAAACCGAAGCAGCATCGTGCGCAAGGCCGTGGACCAGTATTTGAGGCGCCGGAAGTCCCGGCAGGATAACCAAGAGCTGGATGCTCTCGACGTAGAGATGGCCTGTGAGGCCAAACGGCGCATGGAAGACGCAGAGGATGAGGTCATCCCCTACGGCAAAGCACGTGCGAACCTGGGCCTTTCGTGATGGACGACGCGCGCGCACCGTACGCCATTGGCATCAAACGCTCGGCCATGAAGGATCTCGCCGACCTGCATCCCCGAGTCCGCAAGAGCGTGGACCGTCGCATTCTCGACCTCGCGGAGGACCCCAGACCTCACGGGGCTCTCCCTCTCACCGGCCAATGGCAGGGTTTCTGGCGGCTTCGCGTCGGGGAACACCGCGTGCTCGACTTCATAGATGAGACACACACCGTCACCATCGCTCACGTCAGATCGCGCCCGCGTGCCTACGACTAAGAGCCCGCGCCACACCCATCCCGCAGGCCCCTCTCCCCACCCCGTCTAATAGCATTTGCTCACGTTCTTGGAGGAAGATAATAGCATTTACTCACCTTTTTGAAGGAAGATAATAGCAAAAACTCACCTTTTCGAAGGAATATTAGGGTATCATGATTATTGCATAGCGCCATTCTCAGGCCATTTGCGGCCATTCTCAGCCTAGTGCGTCGACCGCGCCGAATCACCACAAGTAGTTACACAAGTAACTACACAAGAAGCGGGGGGCTTTCGTTGCACTTCGCCCCCGCTTTTCGGGCTCCACGACGACGCCAAACGACCACGGCAACGGCTCCACGACAGACGCCCAAAGGCGCCCCCCCCCCCCCAGCGGCTCTGCCCCAGCAGCCCGCCGGAGGACCCCATTCCCCCGCTCCCCTGCCGCATGCAACGGCTGTAACGGGAACGTTGATGTAATTGACGCCAATACTGCTATTAGCTTCCTAGTTGGTTCTTGAGGTCCCTATTTCCACGGCTATAATAGGCGAGACTATATAAACCCGCGTGGTGGGAGCCACCGCCCATGCCCCCTTTCATCGACCGGGTCAGCGAGCTTGCCTTTCTGGATGAACTCGCCGCGCGCCCGGGCGGGCAGTTGTACGTACTCTACGGGCGTCGCCGGGTGGGCAAGACCGCACTCTTGCGGGAGTTCTGTCGGTCCCGGCCCCACGTATACTTTCAGGCCGCCCAGGTACCCGACAGCGACAACCTGTCTCAGTTTCATGCGGCGGCGGCGGATGCGCTGGATGAGAGCGGTCTGCGGGCCGCGCGTTTCGAAAGCTGGGAGGCGCTTCTCGGATACCTGGCGCAGCGCGCCGACCAGCGCCTGGTGGTGGTGCTGGACGAGTTCCCCTACCTGTGTGAGGCCGATCCTGGCTTGCCCTCGCGCATTCAGCGCTTCTGGGATCACCAGGGGCAGCAGAGCAACTTGATGCTGGCGCTGTCGGGTTCCGCGGTGAGTTTCATGGAGAACAAGGTGCTTGCCGGGCGATCTGCGTTGTTTGGGCGGCGAACCGGCCAGCAGGAGCTTCTCCCCCTCCCCCTGCCCGCGGCAGTGAGGTTCTTCCCGGGTTGGTCCCTCGCAGATCAATTCCGAGCGTACGGGGCTCTGGGTGGTATGCCCATGTACCTTGCGCAGTTTGACCCACGCCGCTCATTCCCCGAGAACGTGAGCCAGGCGCTACTTCGTCCCCAGTCTCTGCTGTATGAAGAGCCGGCCAACTTGCTGCGGAGCGAACTGCGGGACCCGCAGGTGTACAATGGCATTCTGGAAGCGGTGGCCGCCGGTCTCACCCGTCCCAATGAAATCGCTGGTCGGGTAGGGGTTCAAGTCACCGCGTTGAGCCACTATCTGCCGGTGCTGCAGTCCCTGCGCCTGTTGCGTCGCACAGTGAGCATCACGGACCGCGCCCCGGATAAGCGTTCCCGGGGCCGGTACTTCCTTGCGGACAACTTCCTGCGCTTCTGGTACCGATTTGTCCTGCCCAACCGCAGCCTCCTGGAGATGGATCTGGGGGATGAGGTTTGGAGGAACCAGGTGTCGCCCATGTTTGACCAGTTCTTGGGGGCGACATTCGAGCAGGCCTGCCGGGACTGGGTAAGGGCAGGGGGCAAGGAACGCCTCCCCTCTCCCCCGTTGGGCGACGTGGGGCCCTTCTGGAGCCGGGATGTGGAAATCGATCTGCTCTGCGAAACCGCCGACGGAGGGCATTTGGCGGGAGAGTGCAAGTGGTCCGTATCGCCGGTGGGACCGCGGGCGCTGGAGGGCCTGCGGGAGAAGACAATGTCACTTCCGGAGACCTGGCAAAAAGGCCTGCGCCTGGCTCTCTTCTCGCGCTCGGGGTTCAGCGACAGCCTGCGGGAACGGGCCGACGCGGAGGACGTGCTGCTGGTAGGGCTGGAGGATTTGGTGGGCGGGTGATGCAGCCGCGCTTTTGGCAGGAGAACGGACGTTGCTGCAGTTACGGACCTTGACGCAAACGGGAACATTGCTTACATTGACACCCAAGGGAGTATACCCTCTCGCCAGGAGGCGCCCGGTGCCTGCCTCTCCCCCATCCGACCTGTCCTTCTTCCTGGAGGATGAACTCTATCCGGCCCTCTGGGAACGCCTGGACACTGCTTTCCCCGAGTTCGGCTTCGTCCTGCGTGGCGATCACTGGCAGGCCACCAATGAGACTGCGACCCGCGCACTTTCAGGCGCGCCGCGGCCCGATCGCGTCTGGGCGTACCGCGACACCCCCTTCGGCATCAAGATTCACGGGGGGGCCTTCGTCCCCTGGTTGGAGTACGCCGCCGGGCAGAGCAGTCTGCGCGGCGAGGCATTCCTGGAAGCGGTGCGGGACCTCTGCCTGCGGGCCGACGTGCATTTCCCGGAGCGGGAGCGCTCGCCGCAAGCCCTGCAAGAGGAGGCGCTACGTCACCGTAAAGCCGACCTGCTTGAGGCTTTCACAGCCTACGCGGGGGAGCTGCTCCACACCGGCCAGGGCGACGAAGCCCGGCACTACCTGGAAGGACGCGGCTTCACTGCCGAGCAGATGCGAGCCTTCGAGTTGGGCTATTATCCGAGTCCGGAGGAGGTCCTGCGCGCTCTCACGGACTTGGGCTACGGGGTGGAAGAGGTGCGCGACGCGGGGCTGGCGCCGGGGGCGTTCGACAGCGGGCAGTCCGTCCTGCACCTTTGGCCTGGGCGGATCGTGGGCCCCTGGCGAGACCGCGCGGGGCGCATTGTGAACGTGTGGTCGCGGGAGATCACCCCGGGCGAACCGGGCAAGAAGTACCTCCTGCTGCGCGGGGGCAGCCGGGCCAGCCCCTTCGGCCTGCACAAGGCACGCGGGCGCGACCTGGTGCTGGTGGAGGGTATTCTGGACGTGCTCAGCCTGCGGGCCGCCGGGGTGGAGAACGTCGTGGGGCTCGGAGGGGCCGGGCTGGGGAGCGAGCAAGTGGACGCCTTGGCCAGATCCGGGGTGCGCAGTCTGACCCTCAACCTGGATTACGACCCCTCGCCGGACCCCTGCGCGGAGCATCGCAGGCCAGCCTGCCCCCACTGCTATCCGGGGCTCACCGGGACCCTGCAGGCGCTGGAGCGGGTGGGAGACAATATTCCCGAAGTGTACGTTGTTCCCCCTGTGTGTATGGTATCCAACGGGAACGTTGATGCAAAGGTGGACCCGGATAGCTACATCCGCCGGCACGGGACCGACGCGTATCGGGAATTGCTCCGCCAGGCCGTGCGGGGAGCCGTCTTCGCGGCCTCCTGCGCCCTGGAGCGCGCCGACCTGTCGTGCGCGATGGGGAGGGACCGCGCGGCGGGCGAGGTGCTGGACCTTGCGGCGCGCGCCGCCGATCCACGGGACCGGGAGGCCATCTGGAAGCTGGCGGCGGAGCGTTGCGGCTACAGCGAGGAATGCCTGGCCGAGCTTGCGGAGCGGCGCGCGCGGGAGCGGGCCCAGGCGCAGCGGCGCCGGGAACTCGCGGGCATTCTTGAGCGCGCGCGTCGTGAGATGGAAGAGCAGCCGCCGGGCATCGTCGCCGCCGGGGTGGGGGAGAGGTTAGCGCGGTTCGGGCTGGACGACGCGCTGCACACGCCGACCTTGTGCGTCGATGAGCTGCTGCAGGGCATCCGCGCGGCTTGTGAGGGCCGGCGCAGTGGCTGGGGAGCGTTGGACGACCTTGGGGTGCGTTTCCACCCCGCGGAACTGGCGATGATCGGGGCCCGCACTGGCCACGGCAAGACCACGGTGCTCTTGGGGTTGTTGCTCAACTGGCTTGCACGCTACACAAAGGACCGCTTCTGCTTCTTCTCCTATGAACTTCCGCCGGAAGCTGTTCTCCTGAAACTTGCCTCCTGCCTGACGCGGCGCAATGGGGGGCGAGGTTGGACGTACTACGAGATCCGC
>Ga0255346_1006128_pt1 | contig 11957 bp, 10 predicted proteins | sample wastewater_treat_FD_194410 | JGI IMG/M metagenome (GOLD analysis project Ga0255346, IMG submission 194410) | Wastewater microbial communities from Lulu Island WWTP, Vancouver, Canada - plant22 | ecosystem: Engineered > WWTP > Wastewater > Unclassified | place: Canada: Vancouver, British Columbia... | reverse complement strand
CAATGATTACGCTGACGATATAGATGCAGACTTAACTGTAATCATGACACGTCAAGAAACAAAAATTCAAAAGTTTTTCGTGGGAAGTATGGCAACTAAATTAATCAATAAGTCTAAAATTCCAATTTTATGTATTAGCCCAAATTTGTAAAAATAAATGAGTAAAACAAAAAAGGTCAAGCTATTCGCCTGACCTTTTTTTATTTCGTTTTATAAATGTGTTTATTATTGTTGTGGTGAAGTTTCTGCTTTTGTAGATTCAGCCTTTAAAGTTCTTGTAACAGAGCCTACTTCTGTATATACATCACCAACACCGTTCACAGTTTCAACAACAAATCTGTCAACAAGTTGGTCTTGTATTATTTGTTTATTTTTCAACATTCTTAATGTCCAAATAGTTGATGATTCGCCATTAGCATATTTTCTAGAAGAGCTAACAGTATTTATCAGTTGTGGTATTGGTGTAGCTTCATCATCTTCACTAAGTTGCAATAAATATACGAATGTTTTAGATTTGTTTTGCTCTATTACTAAAGAAAGCCTTTCTTTATTTTTATAATCATCAATGTTAGCTAAGAAGTTCCATGTTCCACTGAGTTCGTCTTGAACTTTGTAAATAGTTACGTTTTCATTTTCAGTAATTGGGTCAACTTCTATAACATTATATTCATATTCTAATATTTCAGTGAAACGTCCATCGCTATAATATTGTATGGTGTTTCTTCCTGTAACTATTTTACCTTTAATATCAACAACACTATCTGTACCTAAAATCTTAATATTTCGACTCCAGTCTTCACCATCAATTGTTGTTACAGTAAGAGTTTGGTCAGGCTTGTTTTGATAAGTCCTTTTAATAGTAGATTCATAATTGCTTAAAATCCAACGTCCTGAAACTCTCGCTTTCCTAGTATAAATTGAGTAAAAAGGATCTTCGTCGCCTTTTTTAAAGCAACTAGTAGTGAACAGCGGAAGGATAACTATCATTCCTAACAACACTAAACTTAAGTATTTTTTTGCATCCATAATGTATATTGCTTACTTTATCAATTTTACAAAATTAATAATTTTTAATTAAATTATTTACAAATAAATGAAATATTTTTCAAATAATCCTATTTTTTTTCAAAAAAATCATAAAAACTTTCAAAAAATCATAAAAACTTTACAAAAATAGTAAAATGTTTAAAAAAACCCACTTTTTTGTTAATAAATTTTCGGTTTAAAATGAAATATTTTAAAAATTGTTAAAAAGTAAATGGTATAATACTCAAAATTAATTAAAATTGCCTTAATTTTGTACAGATTTTATAAATTTTATTATGGTAATTGATAAAAAAGAAATTTCTGCTCGTTTAAAACTTGTAATTATGCTTTCGTTTTTAGTTTACGCAGCAATTTTGGTTATGAGTTTAGTTTTGGGATGGTCAAAAACTCATTTGTTTGAACTTTGTTGGACAATCGTTTTTGTAGTGTGGTTTATTTTTGTTTTTTTGAAAAATTACAACTACATTTGGTATAGTAGTGATGGTCCAAAAATAATTGTACGTTACACTTCATTACAACCTTTGTCTTCAGGAAAATTTTCTATTGAATTTCAAAAAAAAGATTTTGTAAAAGCCGAAATTGTAAAATCAGTTTTAGGAATACGTAAAAATTTAGTTTTGTATTCTAGAACACCTCAAGGAGTTGCAAAATATCCTAAAATAAATATTTCTATTTTAAATAAAGAGGAATTGAAAAAAATAAAAGAAGATTTGAATATAGATTAAATTTTTAATGCTTTAGAAAACGACTTTTGCTTTGACTGATTCGCGCATATACGATTTAGCCATATCTTTTTTAGACGGCATTGGGGATATAAACGCCAAGAAATTAATATCATATTTTTCTAGTACAAAAGCAATATTTGATGCAAAAATTAAAGAATTAAGCTCTGTTGCAGGTATTGGAGAAATTACTGCAAAAACTCTTTATGCAAGTTTCGACAAAGCCTTGCAACTGGCTCAAGAAGAACTAGAATATATTTATACAAATGAAATTGATTTTGTTTGTTTTGGAGATAAAAATTATCCTTTTAGATTAAAAGAATGTGATGATGCTCCAATGGTTTTATATTACAAAGGTTTGTCGGATTTTAATGCTCAAAAAATAATTAGTATTGTAGGTACGCGAAAAGCAACAAATTATGGAATTGACTTTGTTGAAACTTTAATATCATCTATTGCAAGTAAATATCCCGAAGCTGTTATTGTTAGTGGCTTGGCATACGGCATTGATGTTGCAGCTCATAAATTTGCATTAAATTGTGATCTAAGAACTTGGGCTGTTTTGGGACATAGTTTAGAGTTTATTTATCCAGCTTCGCATAAATCAGTGGCAAAAAAAATATTAGAACAAGATGGCTGTATTTTAAGCGATTATCCTCATGGACGAAAAATTGACCCTGCTCATTTTGCAAAAAGAAATAGAATTGTTGCAGGACTATGTGATGCTCTTATAGTTGTTGAATCAGGAGAAAGAGGCGGTTCTATGATAACAGCAAATATTGCAAATCACTATAATCGAGACGTGTTTGCTTTGCCAGGGAGCATTAATTCTTCTTATAGTAAAGGCTGTAATAAATTAATTAAAACAAACAGAGCCAATTTAATCGAGTCAATAGAAGATTTGGAATATATTATGAATTGGTCTGACGGAAAACCATCTAGCTTGCAACAAAAATTAGATTTAATTTCGGATTTGAATGAAAATGAAGCTAAAGTTGTAAATATTTTAAAAAAATACGAATATCTTGATATAGATAACTTACTACGACAAACAAATATGGATAATAATATTTTGAGCCTTTGTTTGTTGGAGTTAGAGTTTAAAAATATTGTGAGAGCTTTGCCTGGTAAACTATTTTCTTTAAAAATAAAATAAATATGTTGATTGATACACATTGCCATTTATATTTGCCAGAATTTGAACAAGATATTGATGAAACTATTAAAAGAGCAGAGGCTCAAAGTGTTTCAAAGATAATTCTTCCAAATATTGATTCAGAAAGCCTTAACCCAATGTTTACTCTTTATAATTCCAATGCAACTTTGTTTTCTACAACAATAGGTTTACACCCATGTTCTGTTAAAAAAGATTATGAGGAGGAATTGTCAAAAATTTTTAAAGACTATACTAATATTATTAATATAATAGGTATAGGCGAAATAGGAATAGATTTATACTGGGATAAAACTTTTTTTAAAGAACAACAAAAAGCATTTGATTTTCAACTAAATTATGCTTGTGAGAACGATTTGCCTGTGATTATTCATAGTAGAAATTCCTTAAAAGAGGTTTTAGATATTTTAAAAATTTATTTACCAAAAGGACTTAGAGGAGTTTTTCATTGTTTCCCAGGGAATTTAGAAGAAGCTAAACAAATAGTTGATTTTGGTTTTTATTTGGGCATAGGTGGAATTTTAACCTATAAAAATAATAATATGCTCGAAGTAGTTGAAAACATAAATTTGGAATATATATTAACCGAAACAGATTCTCCTTATTTAAGTCCTGTCCCTCATAGAGGTAAGCGTAACGAACCGGCTTTTATTATTGAAATTGTGAAATATATATCTAAGATTAAAAATATAGATTTTGAAAAAGTTGCTAGTATTACAACTAAAAATGCCAAAACGCTTTTTAAACTTCAATAAAGGAGAAATCTTTTACATATATAAATAGGTATATTCAAAAAAATAGCGTTTTTTTTTAAATTAATTAAAAAAAATTTTTTTAAGCTAAATTAATTTATTATTTTGCGAAACATTTTGAAAGGTCAAAATGGAGAGATGGCCGAGTTGGTCGAAGGCGCACGCCTGGAAAGTGTGTAGGCGGCGTGAAACCGTCTCGTGGGTTCGAATCCCACTCTCTCCGCCATATTGAAATTTGAAATAATTGAATTAAAATAAATTAAAATTAAAATTTAAACAAAAAAAATAGTCATGAAAAAACTAATTGCATTATTAACTTTAGCAGGAATGCTAACATTTGCGGGTTCATCTTTTATTTATGCACAAGACGAGGCAAAAACTGATGAAAACACTACAGAACAAGTTGAAGAAACTGTTGCAGAAGAAGTGGCGGTTGTTGACGAAGGTGATACGGCAGAAGCCCCAGGCGAAGATGCTCCAATGCACCAACAATTGAAAATTAAATTTATTGAAGGTGGACCTATGTGGATGGCTCCAATTCTACTTTGTTTGATTATTGGTTTAGCTTTAGCATTTGAACGTATTATATACTTGAACTTTGCTACCACAAATACTAAAAAACTTTTACTTAAGGTTGAAGAAGCTTTAAACGAAGGTGGAATCGAAGCTGCTAAAGATGTTTGCAGAAACACTCGCGGTCCTGTAGCAAGTATTTTCTATCAAGGATTAGATAGACACGCAGGCGGAATTGAAATGGTTGAAAAATCAATTATTTCTTATGGTGGCGTACAAATGGGATTGTTAGAAAAAAACCTTACTTGGATTTCTTTATTTATTGCTATTTCACCTATGTTAGGGTTCTTGGGAACTGTTGTAGGTATGATTATGGCTTTCGACGAAATCCAAATAGCAGGTGATATTAACCCATCTCTAGTAGCAGGAGGTATGAAAGTTGCTCTTATCACTACTGTGGGTGGTCTTATTGTTGCAATGATTTTGCAGATTTTCTATAACTATATTTTAGGAAAAATTGAAGGAATAGTAAATAGCATGGAAGATGCTTCTATTTCATTGATAGACATTCTAGTAGAATACGAAGCAAAACAAAAATAATTTTTAAACAAAAGTAATATGTTAGAAAAAGCATCAAAAATATTTGGAATAGTATTATTAGCATTAGTAGCTTTAGTAACATTACATTTCTTTATTTTCGACCTAGGCACTTTAGAAACTCAGATCGCAGAAACAGCAGATTTGCCATCTGATCTAAAAGCCTTTAAAATGCAAGAAATAGGTGTAAATTGGGGAGCTACAATATTATATTTTGCTATAATTTTATTTGTCTTAGCAGCACTTTTCCTTGTGGGTTCATTGCTATGGCAGGTTGTTCGTACAATTATTAACGATAAATCAAAAGCTCCAGTTATTTTAATAACACTTGCAGTTATTGTAGGAATAGTCTTATTATGTTATTTTGCACTAGCTTCAAGCGAAATACCACCTTTCTTAGGGTCGGATAAAATAGAAGTTACAGGCGAAACATGTAGGCTTATTGATACTGGTTTATATGTTTTATATATAACTTTAGGATTAACAATTTTTGCAGCTATATATAGCGAAGTTGCTAAATTTTGGAAATAATACTAACGCATAAAATAATTAAATAAATTATGGCGAAAAGAGAAACACCAGAAATAAACTCAGGATCATTAGCAGATATTGCTTTCTTGTTGCTTATTTACTGGCTTTTAACAACAACAATGGATACGGATACTGGTATTGCTCGTCAATTACCACCTATCCCCGAAAAATCTGATATAACAGAAGTTGATATTAATAAAAGAAATATTTTTATCGTACTAATAAACTCAGAAAATGTTTTACGGGTAAATGGAAAAGAAAGAAAAATTGAAGAACTAAGAGAATTAGCAAAGGAATTTGTAAAATCAAATCCAGATGATCCTTCTATGCCTGAGTTAGAATCTGTTTATATCGATTTATTACATAAAAGAGTAGATGTAGGAAAAGGCGTTATTTCTTTGCAGAACGATAGAGGAACATCTTATGGAACTTATATTATGGTCCAAAATGAGCTAGTTGCTGCAGTAAATGAACTGCGTGACGAAGCTGCTTATGAGTATTTTGGCAAAAAAAGTTTTGATGACTTAAGTGATGACCAAAAAGAAGCTGTAAGAAAAATTGTTCCGCAAAGAATATCAGAAGCCGAACCTAAAAATATTGGAGGAAAATAATTATGGCAAAATTTAGTGGTAAAAAGAAAAGAACAGTTGGAGCAATAAATACATCTTCTTTGCCAGACGTAGTTTTTATGATTCTTTTCTTCTTTATGGCAACAACTACGATGAGAGAAGTTGAATTGCGAGTACAAGTAAAATCTAGTGATTTACCAAAAGCTACAGAAATTAAAAAGCTAGAGAAAAAATCATTGGTTAGTTACATCTACGTTGGAAAACCTTTAAAAGAATATGTTGGAATGTATGGAACAGAACCTAGAATCCAATTAAATTCTTCATTCGCCGAATTATCCGATATTTACGAATATATTTTGGCTGAACGCGAAATGAGAGATGAAGCTGAAAGACCGTTTATGACTACCTCTTTAAAAGTACATCAAGATACTAAAATGGGGATAGTAACCGATATTAAACAAGAGTTGAGAAAAGCTTCAGCTCTGAAAATTAACTATTCGGCAAGAAAAGAAATTTAATAATAATCTAAAATATAAAAAAAGTGCAATTAACTTGCACTTTTTTTATATCTTTAAGTTTGAGATTTTTTATTTTTTGTATTTTAGCAACCAATATAAATGTTTTTCGTTTACATAAAAAAAGAATTAAAATTATGAGAAAAATAATATTAATAAGTTTTGTTATGTTATGTTTTGGCTTTAGTAAAGCCCAAACAAGCACAACGCCAGACCCAAGATTATTAGATGTGTATTCACAAGAATATTTGGACGCAAATCTAGAAAATGAAATTGAATATTTTAATTGGTTCTTAGACAATTCTTATTTCGTTGCGTTTGTGGGATTAGAAAAGGCTGAAACCTTGCCTTATTTATATGAAATAGATAAGGAAACTAAGGAGAAGAAAAATAAAATATTAGCAATTGACGAAGAAAGTTTTAACCCACTCTTAAGTTCTTATGAGATTTTTTATAACAAGGAATCGGCTTATAGAATTGGTAATACTGGATATGTTATCGCTTTTTATTCTCAAAAAAAACTAACTAAAAACTATAATCAATATAAAAATGAAAATCAATAGTTTAAAAATATTTATTATAAGTATATTTTTACTTATAGGTACAATTAGCTTTGGGCAACAATATTTGATTAGCCAAGGCGGAACTATTAATACTTGCACAGGAACCTTGTATGATTCGGGTGGACCAACCGGAAATTATGGTACTTATGAGAATTATACAATAACTATTTGTTCAAATATACCAGGAGGAGCATTATCCTTAGAGTTTACACAATTCAATTTTGAATCTCCAACATGGGATAATTTAACTATTTATGATGGACCTAGTACAACAAGTCCACAATTAATAGCTCCAGCAGGTAATAACGCCTTGCAGGGAGTAACTGTAACAGGATCAGGAGAATGTTTAACATTACAAATGGTTACCGATGGAAGTCTTACTTATGCTGGTTTTGCTGCTGTAATTTCTTGTAGTTTCCCTTGTCAAAATTTTTCTATTGATTTAGTAAGTACTACACCTCCTTTGAGTCCTCCATTGGATTCTCTTTGGATTAATGTGTGTCAAAACACTAGCGGGTCATTTACCCTTGCTGGTAATTATCCTAATAATAATACCGATTACCTACAAACTGACCAAAATGTACATTGGAATTGGTCTGTTTACCATGATGGAAATCAACAAAACTATGAAGGTGTAGGAATGACAACTATAAACCACACTTTTACAGGACAAGGAGGTGGTTATCATATTTCGGCCGTGGCTACTGATATAAATGGGTGTACTGCAACCTTAGAGCAAGATATTAGGGTCAGAGTGTCAATAACTCCAGATTTTACAGGTACAAATATTCCTGAAAATCCAGTCTGTCCCGGCGATCCAATTAGCTTAATTGGAGTAGTTACAAATCCACTTTGGGAAGAAGAACTACAAAACGAAGTAGCGGGAGTTACTTTTTTACCAGACGGTAGTGGTGTACATTATGAAACATCAATAACAAATGGACTATTCCAACCAGGCTCTACTATAACAAGTGTTAATGATATTGTTAGCATTTGTGTTAATATGGAACATACATATATGGGAGACCTTTCGATGTATATAGAGTGTCCAAGTAACCAAACTATGCAAATATTTTATCAAGGTGGTGGAGGTACTATATTAGGAGAACCTGTAGGAGAAGACTTGCCAGTTGACAATAATAGTTCAAATACCGATCCTGGTAATGGTTACGATTATTGTTGGTCGCCAACCTCTACCTCAGGACCTATAGATGATAATAGCAACTGGACATATCTTGCTACTTATACAGACCCAAATGGTAACGTTAGCACAGGAGTTCATCAACTAAATCCTGGTACTTATCAGATTGATGGAGATTGGGCTTCATTAATAGGTTGTCCGCTAAATGGAGAATGGACAATTCACATTACTGACCATATGGGTTTAGATAATGGTTATATTTTTTCATGGGAAATTAATTTTGCAGATTATATATTACCTGCTTTTACATGGGAAATACAGAATGAAACTGTTTCTTATTCTTGGTCAGGTGATAGTGTAGGAATAGGAAATCAAGCTAATGGTACAGCAAATCCAATTAATTCTGGGACATCGAGTTATACTTTAGTAGTTACCGATGATTTTGGTTGTGATTATAGTTATGCAGTTAGTACAATTGTATTACCGCAAGAAGATGCTGCTTGTTGTATTTTACCTAGTACTAATGCAGGACTTGATGCGGCAGTTTGTTCAAATACATATACTTTTAATGCAAGTATTGCTGCAGGAAATACTGGAACTTGGAACATGATTAGTGGACCAGGAACAGCAACTTGGGCAAATCAAAACTCTCCTCATGCAACAGTAACAGTAAGTGAGTGGGGAGTGTATGAGTTTGAATGGATAGAAGTATATATGAATAATCCAACTTGTGCAGATACTGCTACTGTTACTATTGAGTTTTGGCCCATTCCAACAACAACTTTTACTTATGACCAAGTAATGTGTAATGCAGACCACACAACAATAAATTATATTGGAAACATGTCGGCTACAGCTAATTTTAATTGGGATTTTGATGGAGCAACAGTTGTAAGTGGAAGCGGAATAGGACCTTATACTATTTATTGGGCAGAACCAGGAATGCATTATGTAGGATTAACCGTTTCTGAAAATGGATGTTCTTCGCCAGATACTTTAGTTAATATTTTAAATCCAGCACTTTTGGAACACAGTTTAGTTGTAGATAATGATCCGTGTTTTGCTTCGTGTAGAGGTAGAGCTGAAGTGTTCCCTACTGGAGGAACAGAACCTTATGAATATTCTTGGGGTTCACATAATCCTGTGTTGCCAAATTTATGTGCAGGAAGTTATTCTATAGTTGTTACAGATGCAAATGGCTGTACAACAGGTCAAAATTTTACAGTTGGCGAGCCTCCTGAACTTGTAATAAATAACATTACTTATAATCACTTAACTTGTTACCAATCTAATGATGGAAATATTTATATCGATGCCGTGGGAGGTACAGGTGAATTAACTTATCAATGGTCTGATATAGGCTTTGGACCTTCAAATAGAGAAAATATATCAGCACAAGAATATTGTGTAACAATTACAGATGAGAACGGTTGTTTCCTTGTAGAGTGTATAACAATAACTCAACCAGCAGAATTGTTGGTAACTGTTTCTCCAAATGTAGCTATATGCGAAGGAAGTCAAACTGTACTTCAAGCTACCGGTATGGGCGGAACTGTTCCATACTCTTATATGTGGAGATATTCTCAAGATTCTGCTTATATTGTCGGTCCTTCATCTTATATGGTAAGCCCAGACACAACACGAATATATGAAGTTTATGTACGAGATGCTCACGGTTGTGAAAGTAATGTGGCTTCAATTAAAGTTACAGTTAGTCCAGAAATGATAATCGATACTATGTTAATTAATCATAATAGATGTTATCAATCTTGTGATGGACGCGCCGAAATTGTTATGCACGGAGGTTTGGCTCCTTTACATTATTCTTGGGGTTCAGATAATCATATTTATTCAGGTTTATGTGCAGGTATTTATACAGTTACAGTTTCTGACCTTATTGGTTGTAGTGTATCAAATACTTTTGTGATAGAACAACCAACACAAATTACTTACTCTACATCAGTGGAGCCTGCAACTTGTTTTGGCTACGACGATGGAGAAGCTACTATTTTTGTTCAAGGTGGTGTAACTCCTTATACTTACACATGGCCCACAGGACCAGGTACAGAAACTATTACAACAACAGCAGGAAGTTATACCGTTACAGTTCTAGATGATCATAATTGTAGAATTGTGGCAAATGTTGAAATTACCCAGCCTTCACAAATTATAGTTTTGCCAATGAGCAATATGAGAATTTGTCAAACTCAATCGGTAAGCCTTAATAATCAAGCTACAGGAGGAACTCCATATTATGACTTTAGGTGGGAAGGCAGTGACGGAAGTGTTTGGAACTCTAATATATATACTGTAACTCCAGAAACAACAACTACTTATACTTTAGTGGTTACTGACTCTCATGGCTGTCATAGCAGTCCAGTTAGTACAACTATTTTTGTAAATCCAGGCTTAACAATAAATTCTATTGTAACTAGCAATGATACTGTTTGTCCTGGCGACCCAGCAATAATTCATGTTGATGTGGAAGGTGGCAATGGCGGACCATATTTAATGACTTTACAAGATGGACGAGTTGTTCCTTCTCCATTTATAGTTTATCCAGATACAACAACAATGTATTATATTACACTTGCTGATATGTGCGGAACACCTACAGTTATGGATTCTATTTTAATAAATGCTAGACCAAAACCAGTAAACTTATTTACAGTTGAAAAAGTTAGCGGTTGTCCACCATTCGCAGCTCAGTTTAATGAACTTAATCCTCATCTCGGACAAACATATTTATGGAATTTTGGAGACAAAAAATATTCAACTGAGAAAAATCCAGTTCATATTTATAAAGAACCAGGAGTTTATACTGTAAGTCTTGAAGTTAGAGATGTGTTTGGCTGTAAATTTACACGTGAAATAGAAGATTTAATAACAGTATATCAAGGTCCTACAGCTAACTTTGAAGCATCACCAGCAATAGTGTCTTTCATAAATTCAGAAGTTGAATTTATAAATCACTCTTCTAATGCTTCTAATTATTATTGGTTCTTTGGAGATGGAGATAGTTCAATGTTTGTAAGTCCACGCCATAAATATACAGATATTGGAGATTATGAAGTAATGCTTGTTGCTGAAACAGATAAGTATTGTACAGATACTACTGTTAGAACAATAGGCGTTAGAAATGAATTTGCTTTTTATATGCCTAATTCGTTTACTCCTAATGGAGACGGACTTAACGACTGTGCTAGACCTTGTGGAAATGGTATTGATAAAAACGATTTTTCTTTAGTAATTTATGATAGATTTGGTATGCTTGTTTTTGAAACAGATAAATTTGACCCTAAGGTTGGTTGCGAGGCTTGTTCTGACGGAGCTTGGGACGGAACTTATAAAGGAAATAAAAATAAGGGAGATAAAGTTATGGCGAATGGTGTGTATTACTGGTATGCCGAGTTTAAAGATTGGTATGGAACTGTATATAAAAAACAAGGAGAAATTGTACTAGTTAGATAAAATTAAAAAAGCTGTCAAATCCGACAGCTTTTTTTATGTATAAGAAGAAAATAATAGTAAAATTTGAATACCTTAGTAAGGTATCATCTTCATATAATCAATGATTTGGTCTAATCCTTTTTGCATGGGTTTTTTTACAGCTTTTCGCATAAAGAAACTTAGTTGTGCTCGTACAACAAGTCTTACAGCAGTTTCGTATGCCGAGAGTTGTACTAATTGCATCCAAAAATTAAATATATAGGGAGAATTGTCGTCTCCAGAGATTTTTATCGTTTTAAACTCTTCTCTTTCAACAATATTTAGTTGTATGTTTTGTCCTTTAACAACAAAAGAACACCAATCTTTCTCTGCATGCCAATTCT
>Ga0255346_1006127_pt1 | contig 11963 bp, 11 predicted proteins | sample wastewater_treat_FD_194410 | JGI IMG/M metagenome (GOLD analysis project Ga0255346, IMG submission 194410) | Wastewater microbial communities from Lulu Island WWTP, Vancouver, Canada - plant22 | ecosystem: Engineered > WWTP > Wastewater > Unclassified | place: Canada: Vancouver, British Columbia... | reverse complement strand
TTCTTGCTGCCCTCGAAATTTCCGCCTATTTTCATCACACCATATGTCAGGGTGCTTTTTCCGCTTGACCACTGGAAATAATCACCGCCAATGTTAACACTTCCGCCTTCATGTCCCATATTAAGTACACCGGTGCCTGCACCATCTCTGCTATATGAATTGATGTAGCTGCCGTCAACATTCAGAGTTCCCGTTTCCACATTCAGTGTACCGCTTTCCTGGTTAAGATCGCCTTTTACATTGAATACACCTTCACCGAGATCAATTGTGCCTTTCAAGATGAAATCGCCTGCTGCTGTCAGTGTATGTCCTTCTGTTTTCAGCGCAGCGCCCTCGTTAAGTTCACTTCCGTCCGCAAATACAAGATCGGATGCGGCATAGAATCCGTTGGTTTTACCCTTCAGCAGAAGTTGTCCGTTTCCTGTCATCGAAACATTACAGAACTGATTATAGCTGTTTTCCGAATTGAAATGGATCTCATGGATATTGTCGCCCGTGAAACATACCGTATGTAAGTTCCATGCATCAAATCCACCCTGGCCACCGCTCTTGCTGCCCTCGAAATTTCCGCCTATTTTCATCACACCATATGTCAGGGTGCTTTTTCCGCTTGACCACTGGAAATAATCACCGCCAATGTTAACACTTCCGCCCTCATGCCCCATATTAAGTACACCGCTGCCTGCACCATCTCTGCTGTAGGAATTGATGTAGCTGCCGCCTACATTCAGAGTTCCTGCTTCCACATTCAGTGTACCGCTTTTCTGGTTAAGATCGCCTTTTACAGTCAGGGTGTATCCGTTCAGACTGAGAGTGGCATCTTCCGTCAATACAAGATCGCCGTCTACGGTCATGTCTTTGCTGAGAGTCAGATTTTCTGTTATCGTTTCATCCGCAGCAAATGCAGTCAGAACCGATGGCTCATTAAAAGCGCTATCGAAATTATATGCAAAAGAAAGAACCATTGTACCTGCACAGATCATGCTCAAAATATGTTTTTTACTCATAATACTTCCTCCTTTTTCAGTTCGCTGTAAGAATATCATAACCGATGGGAACGCCGCCTGTTGAGCCAAAGTATACGGAATCGCCGTTTTGTGCCACGGTATCCACGGAAGTCGGAACGTGCAGTGTAGAGCCGTCGCTGAGTGAGTAGGTATCCTGATCCTTGATGTAATCGTCCCATGCCCGGAACACTCTTTCCTGTGTCTCCATGTCAGATTCCGAAACCTTTGTGCCGCTGTCAATGTAATTGCCTGCCTGTTTCTGTATCAGCTCCTCTGTACGTTGCTCTATCACCATATTAAATATCTGCTTTGATACATAGTTCAGTACGGAATAAAACTCCGCAGTAAAATAGCCGTTTGAAACGATGGTCTCATAATCTGCATAATATTTGTCAAAAGATTCCCTGTCCTCAGTAATAAAGGTGAATGACGGAAGAAGATTCCACCATATATCTGTCCTGTTCAGCATGACTTGGGTGAATGAATATTGATATGCCGAAATCGCACAGACAAACTCGCCGTAACCTTCACCGAGCCGATACTGTCTTCGTGCAATTGTGCCCTCTGAACCGTATCCGGTGATAGTGTAGCGGCTCCCTTTAATTGCGGTATTGATGCCATTCGCAGCATAGACTTCGGTATAGGCATCTATATTCGCCTGCTGCTCTGCTGTTATCTCAAGATCGCCGATCAATTCTGCATTCATAAAGGAATTCTGTACGTAATAATCAATGTAGCCGGATGCGTTCATATATGGCGCACGGGTAATGAAATTGGAAATATCCGCCCCATAGCCAATGAAATTGCTATCCTCAAAAACCAGAGAAGAAGCTATATTTACAACTGCTTTTCCGTCCGGACTGACAAATTGAACAATCTCTTGTCCGGGATCAGGATTTACCAGTCCCCATGTGCTCTGTATCTGCACAGTCCAGCCCTCCGGCAGAAGTCCCTGATAGACGACAACATTGGCATATTGGTCAACAAGTCCGATCTGCTTGTAAAGCCTTCCCTCCGTGACAGGAGGCACAGTCTGACTAAGCAATTCACGCTTCATAAAACAGAGGTCGAACACATCGAGCTTATCGTCCTCACAGAGATCTGCCGACTTCCAGTTTTCGAGATGTGTGTCAGGTACGGAGAGCAGCCACTTTTGCAGAAGTACCACATCGGAAACATTGAACGCTCCGTCACCGTTCACATCCCCTGTTGCTGTCCCTGCCGCCGTCACTTGCGAAGCTGTCTGTCCTGACAGCATTGATAAGCACATCGCTGCCGAGGCAAGAAATGAGAGTATTTTTCGCCGTTTCATAGTGTTCGCCTCCTTGAATATACAATTTGGAAAAAACGAATAAGATCCTTTGCTTCATTATATCACAGCATTATATGTCAGTCAACCATAACAGACAATATTTTACATAATATACATATTTTTTTGTTAAATAGTATCAACATAGCACGGCAGCACTGCTATCTTCGGCTTGAAATATTGCCGACAGTGAAACAAAAGCAAAATATACTATTTGTATATCTTAATGTATTAAAGGGACTTTGAATACTAAAAGTTCCTTTTATATTTTAAGCTGAAAATTGTTAGTTTTCCTCTTGACTCGTCCACTCAATGAGTTGTATAATATACTTAGATAAAAAGGTGTGATAGTATGACTATCCGAGAGATACGTTTAAGGCAACACCGCACAAAGCTTGTGCTGAAGATGCGCCGACAGATTTTTTTGTCAGGTAGAAGAAAATAATATTAACTCTTCAGGAAATAAAAAGGAGGGATCACAATGAAAAACAAAGTGATCAGCATACTTTCCGCATTATTAATAGCCGGAACAATGACAGCAGTACCACTCAATGCAAGCGCAGTATATGAGGATGGCGATGCAACAGTATTCAGTGCAGAAGAATACGAAGAAGAGGTTCTCAAATATTTCTATTATGAAAATGTAGACGCAAAGCTTTTATATGACAAGGAACTTGACTCGTTCCATATAATCTTTAAGACTAAAAAGGACTACGAAGATTTCACTGAATATTTCGTAAGAACAAAAAACTATACAACACTCAGCAAGGTTTCATTCCAATATCCAAAGGAAAAAACTATCAAGGATATTTTGGGTGAAATAAAACCTGTTGAAAGACGTGAAAAGCTTGAAATTTCAGAAGACGGAAAAACACTTTTGAATTATCCGGCAAATCAGACTGAAGAAGTCTTTGTTATTCCCGACGGAATTGAGGTTATAGGAAGAAGTGCATTCGCAAGTGCAACAAATTTAAAAAAGGTTGTTTTCCCCGAAACTGTAAAGGTTATCGGTAATAGTGCATTTTTTGGCTGTAATTTTGAGACAATAGATTTCTTACCTGACAGCCTTGAAATAATCTGCGACGGAGCCTTTGCATGTAATGAAAGTCTAAAATCTGTTACTATTCCGAAAAATGTAACTGAATTACAGAAAAATATTGTCGGACCGTTTGGTTACTGTGTCAATCTTGAAGAAGTCACTTTTGAAAGAGAAAATCCTAAAATGCACCGAAATCTTGACTCTTGGTATTCACGTGATGATTATGATACATTTTATGAAGACTTTGGTTATGGATTGGGAGTAGAGTTAGGACATTTAGTATACTATTTCCCCGACAATTCATTTGATATTTATTCATGCTCACTTTGGTATGATGACAGAGATTTTTACAAAATCAGCATGAAAGACTATAAACCATCATTCTCACCGCCGAAACCGGATCTTACCGGTGACGCAAACTGCGACGATAACGTGGATATGTCAGATGCCGTACTGATAATGCAGAGCCTTGCAAATCCTTCCAAGTATAAGCTTACTGATCAGGGCAGCAAAAATGCTGACTGCTATAATGCTGGTGACGGTGTTACTAATGCAGATGCTCTGGCTATCCAGAAATACAAGCTTTCACTCATTACCGAATTACCCGAGAAGTAATAACAATCTAATAAAAGGGCTGCTCACACCTGAAAGCAGTCCTTTTTCTCTATTATAAAAGTTGATACAAATATCAACTTTTTCTTTTTCAGTTCGGTAATACGATTTCCTTACACAGTAACCCCAAAGGGAGTTCATAACCTAATGTCATTAAGCCGATAAAAATATCCGCTCCGTTCAGTATCTTTGCTGAAACAGAGCGGATTTTTTCTTTGCATATTTACGACAGGTTCGGCTTGCATCCTGCAAAAAGTCCGGTTCATTTCGTCTGTATGCGCTCACTGCTTTGGTACCTTGCGTATGCAAAAATCGCAGCATTCCGCACCTTTTCCCAATGTGCCCGTTCGCTCAAAGACCAGCCCGGGCAGATTGCCGTAGACTCGCTCGTCATTCTCGCAGAAGATCTTGGTGAGTTCAAAGCAGCCGAGCTCTGTAAAATACCTGCAATACGGGCAGGCAAGGATATCCATACGGTATTCGCCTTTTTTCTCGGGATAAAAGCGGTTCTGAAAGCCGCTGTCCTTTCCGAATTTCTTTTTGGTCATCGGATCCCAGACACGAATAAAAAGATCTCGCATGAAAGGCAGCTTCATCATATTGGCGAACATTTCCCCGTAACGGGTCGTGTTCACGATCGCAGCCTGTTCGATCACGGCATATGCCTGCTGCTCTGTCATGTAATCCTTGGCAGTCAGATAGATCGCCGCCGATGGAAAAATAAAGTTGTCAGTGTGCGCACGTACCCCCGCCGGAAGATCGTCATATCGCCGAAGCAGTTGCTCCAGCTTTTCGGTCGCTTTTTTCCACAGCGCATCGCTTTGTTCTTTTGGCAGCGTTTGATCTATCTCTGCCTTGATAGAGCACTTCTTTTTCATTATTTTTTCTGCAAGTGTCATCGCCGTACTTTCTTCCCTGATATAATTCACTTCTTCATATAATTGCAACCAGCATCCCCACCAACGCTGACGGTAATAGTGCAAAAACAATGCCCGGAAACAGCATTCCTTTCAGATGAAACCATTTCTGATGATAAGCTTTATCCATATGCTCCGTCCCCTCAAGGCGGAAGCGCTTCATATTGGCGAACAGTACCCAATCAATGAAAAAAGTATCATATGCACCGATCCACGCCATCATTCCAAAGGCAAACAGAAATCCTTGCATAAATGTCTCGGCACCTGCAAGAAGTGCCAATACCAAAAGCACGACTGCAAAAACCAATATCGCAATCCCCTTTGTAAGAACTACCCTTTGGGAAAGCGGTTCAGTCGGGACACGCTCATGTGTCTTGAAGTATTCCTCCTGTATTTCGGGCGGATAGTTATGGAGCTGAACAGTATTTTTCTTGCCTGACGTTTTGAAACACATAACGGTAAACAAGACCGAAAAGATCAGCATATCGATCAGGATCACAGATAGTTTCATAATGCAATGACCTCCTTTTTTATAGTCAGTTAGTATTTTCAAACTTTATAATTCTATTATAACACACGCTGACCGGATTTTCAAGATTTTTCGCACGAAAAGCCGACCAATAGTGAATGACTTTTTCATTTTTTTCTGTATATATCGCTCCGCATATTCGGTGATCTTTTTAGTGATACAAATACTGAAGATGCAGGAGCTGTTCACCGCAGAATCAGTCGGGCTGAAAAAGGCGGAAAAGGAACTCAGCACCTTCCTCGGTCAGACAGGCAACCTCCCCGACAGTACTCGTGTATGGGTCAACGGCTTCGGAAGAAGTACGGCGCAGAGTGCGGTGTGGGCGAATCGCAAAGCCGTTAATAATTCATCTATTGACAAATCAGATGGAAATGGTATAATAAAATCAAATAAAGCAGCTCCAACTTATAAACGGCGAGATAACTTTTGAAGAATTCGACAAATGAATCCAGCAGTCAGCTGTTGAAAAGCTAATGAATGAATACGGATTTGATTATTATTTTGAAGTGAGGTGAAAGTATGGAAGTGAATATAGGCAATATTCCACGTGATACTAAGTTTTCTGATTACCCAAAGACACAGTTTTTGTGTTTAAGGAGAGGGAGCGCCCTAAAAGAGACCCCCATACTGGAGAATTAATCAAAACTGGCAATAATAAAGAATCAAGCAAAACCGCCCAGCAATGAGCGGTTTTCTTATACCCATTTGAAGGAGGTGAGGTTTTATCATCGCAAGCGCAGTACGAAAGTCCTGATACTCCTTGGCTGAAAATGCACTCTCCTGAAGGCTGCGAATAAGCCTTACCTGTTTGCAGAAGATATTCTCGGTAAGAGATCTGACCCCACCTGTATCATAATCATTTGTATGCTCACGAAAATATTCAAAACTTTTGTTCTTCTGTCAATAGGTAAAATTAGAGGTGCACAATTCTCTGTGCACCTCAATCTATCTGATCGTTCGCAGTCTAGGGTGTGTTGACACTAAAATAATGTGCAGATTTTTGAGCAGAATTTCTGCGCAGACAAGGAGAGGGAAACGCAGGTGGGCTGTCGCCCAGCAAGTTTTCTCGACGCAGTATGCGTAAAATTCTGCCAAAAAGATGCGTTTTAGGCTTAGTGTCAACACACCCTAATTCTTCCAGCCAGTGCTGACTGCACGTTTAGTCACCATCGAACGATATATGCCGTCCTTAGCCATAAGGCTGCTGTGGTCACCCGCTTCCGCTATCTGACCGTCTTTTACCACCATTATCCTGTCAGCGTGAGCGATGGTATTCAGCCTATGTGCAATAACAAGGAGCGTTTTTCCTTTGCACAGCTCGGATATAGCCTGCTGGATATAGCTTTCATTGTCAGCGTCCACACTTGCGGTAGCTTCGTCAAGAATGACGATAGGCGAATTTTTCAGTATGCACCTTGCGATTGAAAGTCGCTGTGCCTGACCGCCTGAAAGTGACGCTCCGCCTTCACCGATAACAGTGTCAAAACCGTCAGGCAATTCCATGATAAAGTCGTAGCACCTTGCCTTTTTAGCCGCCTCTATGACCTCCTCACGGCTTGCGTCAGGCCGTCCCAGAGCGATATTGTTGTACACCGTATCCCGGAACAGATACACTCTTTGGAACACCATGCTGATGTTGTCCATAAGCACAGAAAGCGGTATCTTTCGTATATCATTGCCACGCAGAAGAATCTCTCCCGACTGTATATCCCAGAAGCGGGCGAAAAGACTTGCAATTGTGGATTTACCGCCGCCTGACGGTCCCACAAGAGCAGTCATTGTTCCCTTTTCCGCACTGAATGAAACATCCTTCAGAACGTCTTTTTTGTCGTAGGCAAAGGTGACGTTTCTGTATTCTATCTCGGGAGAATTATTCTCCGCAAGAGTCTGAGTACCGCTGTCGTCAAGCTCCTTTTCTGCCAAAAGCGCATCTATCCTGTCCATGCAGGCATTCATGACCGTCAGTCTTGTTCCCTGATCGTAGAATGTGCGGATAGGAACGAACATATCAAACAGGAACAGCAGCATTCCGATGAAGTAATTCAGCGGGAGAGTCCCGTTTCTGTACATCACCGCCGACACAGCCAGCACCGCCGCAGTTGCCAGTCCGTAGACTATGTACACAGAGGTTTTCCACGGCATATGGGCTTCCTCAAATCCGAGGTTCACACGGCAGTTTGTGTCAAAGCTGTCGGTCAGTTCCTTTGAGCGTTCACCAAGGAGGTTGTATGTCTTGATTATGCCGATACCCTCAGTGAAATCAAGAACTGCCTTAGTCAGGACCTCCGAGGCGTCCTGACGGGCATCAGAGTGTTTGAGGTTGCTTTTCTGCATTTGTATACCAATAGCGATGATGATGCCTGTAAACAGCAGTGAGACCAGTCCCAGCCGCCAGTCAAATGCAAACATGAAGATTATCATTATTGCCTGCGAGAACAGATAGCTCATCATGTCCGCAATTACCATCATGCAGTTTTCCTCAATGAAAACCATGTCTGTTGAAAGCACGGAGCTTATCCTGCCGATGTTGCCCTCAGTGAAAAATCCCATTGGCAGGCGACGGAGATGTTCGCCCAGCTTCATTCGCATATCCGCAAATATCATATATCCTGCCGCACTTTGCAGACGGTCGGCAAGGTAATGGAAAAGTGCCTGCACACCAACGCTTGCCACCAGTGCGACCGCCGCATAAATGCAGGCTTTCTTTGATATAGTTCCGTCAATGAATGCCGCCGCTATGAAATACATAACGATTATCGGCACTTTCATCAGCATTCCTTTCAGGAATGAAAACACGAATGCACCGTAAATTCTTCCCTTGTATTTCCCCGAAATGCCGAGGATACGCCTAATCATTCCTATCATGCTCTCACCTCATTTCCGATAGTCCAGCTTGCTCTCGCTTCGCTGCTGTTCCACAGCTTTTTGTACTCATCGCAGCTTTCCAGCAGTTTTTCATGTGTATCCGCAGCGATTATGTTTCCGTCCTTCATCACGCAAATTTTGTCCGCATTCACGGCAGTTTGCAAACGGTGAGCAATGACGAGAACACTTTTCCCCTTGATTATCTCAGCAATTGCCGCATTCATTTTCTCCTCGTTTTCTGGATCTATGAAGGCAGTTGCTTCGTCCAGGACTATCACAGGAGCATTTTTCAGTATTGCTCTTGCAAGCGAGATGCGCTGACGCTCGCCGCCCGAAAGCTGCTTTCCTCCGTCGCCTGCCATAGTGTCTATGCCGTCAGGCAGACGCTCAAGAAATTCCCTGCACTGAGCCTTTTCCGCAGCTTCAAGCACCTGTTCACGGGCAGCCTTCGGGTCGCCCATGAGGGTATTCTCATACAGCGTGGTGTTGAACAAGAACTGCTCCTGTGAAACGTAGGAAATGCGGTCATTCAGAGCCTCGATGCTCATGTCGGTGATGTCCTGTCCGCCGAGAGTTATCTTTCCGCTGTTTATGTCATAGTAATGCACCAAATATCGCCGTAGCGTGACTTTGACATAATATCATGGATAGCAAACGTACCGCCTTTTTTCAGCACACGGAGAGTTTCTCGCAGCAGGTCCTGCTTGTTCACTCCCGTGATGTTATGATATACATAATTGCTTGTAACTGCATCGAAATATTCGTCCGAGAAATCAAGTTTGCAGGCATCGCCCTGATAGAATTCCGTGTTCTGAACGCCCTCTGCATCTGAATTGTCTTCGCAGAGCTGCTGACTAAATGAGGCATACTCCTTGCCCCAGCGGTCAATACCTATCATTTTGCCATGCGGATTACGTTTAGCGCAGGCAATGGTAAGCGCACCGCTTCCGCAACCTACGTCCAGCCCGATTCCGCCTTCGGGCAGTGTAACATATTCAGCAGTACCTTCAACGATCTCCTTTGAAAGCTGACGCTTGCCGTCATAAGAAAACTTTCCGTGTGCATAAACGATCCACGCTGCCATTGCACCGCAGACAAGTGCGCCTGTGCCTGCTGTTCCGACGAGCACCTTTTTCATGTTCGGAGTAATCTTTGCACACATCAGTGCTGCTGTTCCTGCGCCAAGGATCGCCGTCCCTGCACTCAATGCCGTTATCATTCCGTTCGGTACCCAGTTCTTATAATTTGCACTCATAACTTACACTCCTTTATCTTTTATATCCCATTACTAAAAACAGGTTTTCCTTTTTATTTATTGATATATCAGAAAATCCTGCTGCTTTCAGCATATCAGCGATCTGCTCTGCCGTATATCTGGTCATGCAAGGAACTTTCTTTTCCCAATCCACATTCGGATCACCGTAATTATTGATGACCGCAAAGCAGCCACCTTTTACAAGTGAACGATATATTTCACCGAAGGACTTTTCAATTTTTTTCCAGAAGAAGACCGTTTCAAAAGCGGTGATTAGATCAATACTGTTATCCTTAAACGGCAGCTTTTCAGCACTGCCTTTGATTATCTTTACACGCTTTCCGATTTCTTCTTTGTTGACTTTCTGTGCCTTCTTTACGCTCTCATCGGATATGTCCAGACCTATGAATTTTGCCTTGGTACTCATTTCCAGCATTCGCCTGATGTTGTAACCGCCGCCGCATCCCAGGTCTGCGACTTTGCCGTTTTCAGGGATCCTTATTTGCTCCAAAGCCCACTGTGCCATAGGCAGATGCTCCTTATCCATGCTGACAAGCATCATTCGGCCGAGAAGTCCTTTCGGATTTCCGAAATTGTCTGTAAAACTCATAATTTTATCCTTTATTATTTATCAGTACAGTAATGCGGCAAAGCCTGCAACGATAAGTCCGGTCAGCGGACACACCAGTACAGGCCACGCAAGTCCGTGTTCGGGAACAGCCAGCTTCCACCAGCCTTTCCACTCCCAGTCAGGGTGATTTTCAGCGCCTTTGATGAGCCCCTTATCCTTGACGTAAATTCGTGCAAGCATATCAAGTAGAAAGAAGTCGCCTGCATTAACAAACATCATCTCAGTGTAGCCCGTCCGGAACATCTCCTTGAAGCCGCTGACACCTGCCATATGTGCGCTGACTGCCATATAAAGGAACATCAGCAGGTAAAGCGGTATGAGGACGAAGTACATTTTCACTACCTCTGACTTTTCAACGTAAGGCCTTGCCGCTTTCTTTATCCCACTCGGAAACATGGTGCTGTATGCCTGTGGAAACACAAAGAAAAACATCCCCACAACTGCGTTGAAAATAACGCACATGACTATTCCGTCCAGTATCGTCCTCGACCAGTTCATACGCTTCCCCCCCTGTTCTTTCTTGCTGTACATCAGGTCATATATCTTGCAGCCTGCCGCTTCACGGGTCTGTACCAGCTTCATTCCCAGGTGAACATAGCGGTCGCACTTGCCCTTTGCGTCGGTGTCCAAAATACAGGGACAGCCGTTTTTGTCTGCCATTCTGTAGGCGAATTCCATGAGCTTTCTCATGTAGCCCTGACCCTGATATTTCTCGGTGACAATGAGCATTTCCACCTTTACATAGGGCTTTTTCTGCTTCTTCATCTGTAGCTCAAGAGGCTTTCCTGTGCTGCCGCTGTTAGCCTGTTTCAGAAAGGAAAACAGCTTTCCCCAGCCGCCCAGAGCATTCTTCATTCGCTTCGCCATGCGGACGATGCTCCCGAAATTCGGGTGATTTCCGTTGGTGTCGGTTATGAGAATGTAGCCCTCGCCGTTGTCGGTGCAGTAAAAAGTTCCGCTTTCGATGCCTGCGATAACGAAGGACTTCATGTACTCAGTCATCGCCTCTTTTGAAGGAAAGAATGGCTTCAGACCGCCTTCACCCTCCTCATAGGGCCAGTCCTAGAAGGAAGCACCGATAAGTGCAGATATTTCGTCAATTTTAGCCTTTGATAATGAACGTATCTTTTTCATATTTTTTTCCTTTCATTTCTTCAGCAGTATTCCAAGATGCGCATTCTTTTCTGAAATAAGCTCCGCAAGGAACCATGTGGTCAGGTATGTTCCCGGCTGACCTATGCAGGAAAGCCGGAACGCCTTGTCAAAATGCCTCAGACTTGCTTGAGTCCGGAGAGTCCTCTTTCCTGCCTGACCATGCAAGCGGTACATCTGCCTGAGCACAAAGGATTCCGCTGATAATGCCGATAACACCAATAATAACGTAAAGGCAACACCGATCAACCCACAAAAAATGATGTTCCATGGCAAGTGAGTTAGAGCCTACTAACTAATTATAACACAGTTCAGCTCATTTTGCAAGATATTTTGTTATAGGCAACACCGCACAAAGCTTTGTACGGTGTTACCTATACTTTTGATGATACCATTACCGTAGGAATTTACAGTGAAAATTCAGAAACGCTTGACATATGCATAAGAGATTTATAAACAATAAAACGGCGGTTCAATAACCGTGATACTCATATAGAAGCTTTATATGTATTTATCGGGGAAAACCTTTCTAAGAAAAGGTTTCCCTAACTGGGACCTGTCCCCTCTGTCCTTCGGACATCTCCCCGTCCCACGGGGAGTCATCCCCGAACCCCTTTCCAAAGACTTTTAATAGAATTTTTCCCCAT
>Ga0255346_1006125_pt1 | contig 11965 bp, 6 predicted proteins | sample wastewater_treat_FD_194410 | JGI IMG/M metagenome (GOLD analysis project Ga0255346, IMG submission 194410) | Wastewater microbial communities from Lulu Island WWTP, Vancouver, Canada - plant22 | ecosystem: Engineered > WWTP > Wastewater > Unclassified | place: Canada: Vancouver, British Columbia... | reverse complement strand
ACAAGAAAGATACGGGGAATTAATGAACGAATTCAGAAAGTAGCGAAAATGGCAAAATCATGGGCAGAACTTCGTATTACTCCGGTTCATGAGAGACGGGTTGCATTGATACTCTACCAGTATGGTCTTGCCAATGATTGCATTGGTGGGGCATTTGGTCTTGATACTCCTGAAAGTGTGGTAAAAATACTCCATGCGATGAAAGATGCAGGTTATGATTGTGGAGAAGAACTACCTGCATCAGGACAGGAACTTATTCAACAACTTCTGTCCAGCCTTACCAACACACCCGAATGTATGGATGAAGAAGAATTGAAGAGAAGGTCTGTAGATTTAGTCTCTACAAAGGAATACTTAACCTGGCTTTCCAAAATCCCAAAGGGATGCAGTCAGAAAATTATTCACGACTGGGGAGAACCACCAGGAACAATACTTACAGCCGGGAAAGAGGTTCTTATTCCAGGAAAATTGTTTGGTAATATCTTTATCGGACTACAACCACCACGTGGATTTTTAGAAGAGGCTGATGCCGTTTATCATAGTAATGATATTGTTATGCCTCACCAGTATCTTGCTTTTTATCAGTGGATCAAAGAAAAATTCAAAGCACAGGCCATCATCCACATGGGAACTCATGGCACTCTGGAATGGCTTCCAGGAAAAGGTGTGGGGCTGTCATCAGAATGTTATCCGGACATCACTCTTGGAGATCTGCCACACCTGTATCCATATATCATTGATAATCCAGGGGAGGGTATCCAGGCAAAAAGACGATCTTCAGCAGTTATTCTGGATCACCTTATCCCTGCCATGACCCGTGCGGGAGGGTATGGAAAACTTGAGGAACTTACAATTTATATCCAGGATTATTTCCGGTCAGAAAAAAATCGTGATAATGCAAAAGCCCTGGAAATTCTTAAAGAAATTGCACAATTGGTTGAAGAGACAAATCTGTCTTCTGATTTGCAGATATCTTTGTCAGATCAGGAAAACCTGGCAGCATCACTTGAATTAATATATGATTACCTGTGTACAGCCAGAGACTCACTTATCAAAGATGGCCTTCACATTTATGGTTTTAGCCCTGAAGGAGAGAGATTTTGTGAAATGCTCTATGCCCTGACAAGGATGAAGAATGGTTCAATGCCATCACTTCGTGAATCCGTCGGAAAATCAATGGGTCTTATTCTCTCCAAATTACAGGAAAATCCATCCGGGTGGAATGAATTATTTCAAAAACCAAATGGTGCACTGATTGATGATATCGATAAAATCTCGTTTGATATAATCCGGAGTATTGTGGCAACAGGATGTGATCCTGAAAAAATCCCTGTAATTACACAGGATTTATACAATAATTCAGAGCTGAATGAAACACTTATCAGGATTTGTAAAACCATTGTCCCTGATCTCAGGCAGACTACCGATGAGATGAACAACCTGCTTTCAGGGTTAAACGGCGGATATGTTCCTCCTGGTCCATCAGGCCCTCCAACCAGGGGAAATGCACATATTCTACCAACAGGTAGAAATTTTTACTCTATTGATCCGGCAATAATCCCAACACCAGCTGCCTTTGCCATAGGGAAAAAGATGGCTGATCAGATGATAGAACGGTACGTCAGGGATGAAGGTGTTTATCCGGAAAATGTTGGAATAGTAATTTTTGCAACCGACAGCATGAAAACCGGGGGAGATGATATTGCATACCTTCTCTGGCTTATGGGTCTTCGCCCGGTATGGTCATCATATGGCGGAAGGGTTACAGGTCTTGAAATTATTCCTTTGTCTGAATTAAATAGACCACGGATAGATGTAACTCTTCGGATAACAGGTCTCTTCCGCGATGTTTTTCCAGGTCTTGTTGAGTTGATTGATGAAGGTGTTGAGATGGTTGCAACCCTTGATGAAAGTGATCAGGAAAATTATCTTGCATCTCATCTTCGAAAATCCCTGCTTGAATCGCTGAAAAATGGTATGGATCCTGATGAGGCCAGATCACGAGCATTGGTCAGGATTTTTGGCTGTCCGCCAGGAACATACGGTGCAGGTGTGGCAGATAAGATAATTACATCCGGATGGGAAGAAAGGCAGGATCTTGCAGATACATATATTGACTGGGGTGGTCATGCATACGGACGGAAATATAAAGGAGAGGCTATGAAGGATCTCTTCAGGACTCTTCTTTCCAGGCTTGATGTAACTGTGAAAAACCACAACTCACGAGAACTTGATATACTGGATAATGATGATGATTTCATGTATCATGGAGGTATGATTGCAGTTACCAAAGCCTACGGAGATAAAGATCCTGTTTCTTTTGTAGGCGATAGTTCTGATCCTGATAAACCTGTTCTCCGGACGGTTGAAGAAGAGAGTAAATTTCTGTTCAGGAGCCGCATTGAGAATCCAAAATGGCTTCTTGGTCTCAAACCTCACAGGTACAGGGGAGCACAGGAATTAACCTCTCTATTTGATTTTGCCTTTGGATGGGATGCCACTGCTGATGTTCTTGAAAAATGGCAGTACCAGTCACTGGCTGAAACATTTCTCTTTGATAAAGCCTGTCGGGAATGGTTGTCAGAAGATAACCCTTATGCACTTCAGCATATGGCCGGCAGACTGCTTGAAGCAGTGGACAGAGGGATGTGGAACCCGGATGAAGAAACACTCAGTCTTCTCCAATCCATATACTTATCTGTTGAAAGTAATCTTGAGTCCCTGACCGATCCAAAAAGCAGAATATCAACGAAGGATATTTAAGATTTCTTCAATAAGCATAAGTGAACCGGTAATCCCAAAGATCGTTTTTGGAATTATCTCAATTTTTCCTGATGGAGGATGAGAAATATCAATATATCCTCTGCATATGCCAAGGTTTTTCATCATACTTCCAGTTGTTCCATCAGTAAAAACTATATCAGGATCCTTTCCTGGAAAGATCCCAAGACAGTTATCAAGGTGGTTTTCCTGAAGGAAGTTTATGAGCTTTTCAGAGTATGTCCTGCATGAACCATCAGTAAGCTTTATTCCGACGGGTATCATGCCAAGGTACGTATAGAGCCATTTTACAAGTGGGAACGCAAGAGAACTTTCCGCCCGTATGGCAAACCCTGAACCACGGGGGAGTCCTGAAACGGCATTTATCCTGGCAATGTTGCTGGCAGCAGTTTTTTCTGCAGAATGAATCTCCTGGTTTACAACAAAGGGTTCTTTTCCTAAAAAGCTGCAAATATCAGCAATCCATGACCTGGTGGCATCAAAACCTATCGGTGCTCCGTCTTTTGGCAAAATGAAAGGGATTTTAAAATGATTATAATAATAATTAGCAGTTTCAATTGCATATTCAGGAAATACGATGGCATTTAGTAATGCACCGGATGACAAACTAAGATCTTCTGTATCTGATCCTGCTCCCGGAGTTGAAAGGACGGTTATTCCTGATTTTTCAAGGAGAGATGTTATTTCTTTTTTGGTTCCTTCACAATATCTTTGAAGGATTGATAAACCGATAAGATTAATTTTATTTTCGGGTTTTCCTGAAGGTTTAATATGTTCCAGGATCCTGACAAGCATTTTGTCAACACCAATTGGTGCAGATGATGAATATCCGGGTATTTCAACAGGAATACATCTTTTTTCCATTCCCATATCGGTTATCACTTTTTTTATGTCATCGCCGATTAGTGAAGCACCGGGGGCGTTTATAAGGACTATCAGACCGTCCCACCTGTTTTTCATATAATCCAGAATCTTTTCCAGTTTGTCATGAGTTCCAAATATGTAGTCCTGATCATCAAGATAGGTACAGGGGATCCTTGATTGTCCAAAAAACCATGGCTCAGGGCGAAGATATGGATCAGAAATTTCTGATTCATTCCTCTTTAAGTGAGCAATATGCCCATGATAAAATTTACATCCAGTAGGGCTGTTTAAAATTACCATGATATCAGGAATGCCCTCAGCACCCAGGATCATTCCGGTGAGAATGTCAGGATCTGTCACCCCTGTCATTATAGATAATTCCTCCATCCTTCTGTCACAGGTCCAAAAAGAATGGAAGTCCAGTGTTTCATTGAAGATAATGCACCGAAAAAACCCACATTCGGACAAAAAGGAATCATTCCATATCGTACATTTGCTTTTTTATGATCAAGCCAGATAGTAGTTAATACAAGGTCCGGACGGTATGTTTTGATGTCATCATACAATTTTTCCAGAGTATAATCCGGGATTATTGATATGTCTGATATTTTCTGTTTATCTTTCATTAAATACGGAGATGAAAGATATCCTGCGCGAATTATTTCCATCCCGCATTCTCTGACGATTTCTAAAACCCAGGATATATCCGGACCTGATGAAGAGATAATAACCCGTTTTCCAACAGTTTTCTGCATAATCAATCCAATCTCTTCACGGTATTTTTTTTCTTTAAGAGCTATCAGGGCTGATCCTTTATCTTCAACCCTGAATATCTTTGCAAGATTCTTTACCCATCTGACCGTATCATGGAATGTAAAAGGCAAAGAGTAAGGAAAAATATCTGATCCTGTTTTTTCTGAAATTATTTCTGATAATTTCAGTGTACTTTCATCAGAAGAAGCAGGTAGAATGAGACTTTGCTTATTCATAGACTCCACTTCATTTACAGTGGTGTGTGCGAGAAATCTGCATAAAACTGGGATATCAAGTGCAGATAGATACTGGTTTAACTCATTGAAATTAGCAGAGGTATTATTTGCAAGAATTTTTTCTCCAACCAGAACCACAGATTTTCTTTTTCCCCCTGTTCCTTTTTTTACCAGTTGTAATGAGGCCTGGTATCCTGCCATGGTACCTGCACTGAAATCTCCCTCCCCGATTCCGTTCACCGACACAGGAATCACGGGAATGCCCAGGCTTTGGCTCATATCAGACGAACAACCTTCAATATCATCACCTGTTATTCCGGGCGCACAACCGGATATGATGAATATTACACGATTTTCGGATTCTGCAGATTTAATAATCGATTTTTTTAACCTGTCAATACCACCAAATACCATCATTTTTTCATCCATTCCAGTATGAATCAATGAAAAGGGCGTCTGTTTGCCATGATAACCTGATTTATCATGATCCCGGTTATGTGAGGAAACCAAGAGATTTGAGACAATATGGGCACAACTTGAGGGACAATGGGCAATTATTGAAGCATCCTGAATTTGAGAGAGAACTGTTATTGCTCCGGCAAATGCACAGCCAAAAAGAGGAGGTTTTTCCGGAACCCGAAAACAACCTGTTCCATCCACTGTTTTGGGCATAGCGGGCTTGAAATTCACTGACACCTGATGAGAAAAAGAGGAGGAAGCAGATATATCTCTTCCAAGTATCAGTGACTCAAGTTTAATTACATCCAGGGGCCGGGCACGATACCTGGAAACGGGTCTTTTGGTAGAGGTTAAATCAGATATCAGTTCACGAAATAACGAAGCCTCCAGACTATTTGGAAAAGCAGCAACAACAGTATTTGAATGCTTTTCGGCAGTAAGAAAGATTTCACTTCTTGGAATTTTTACCAGTATGGGAAGACCGACTGCATCGGAAAATTTCTTTAACTGTTCGTCCTCTTCTGATCCTCCACGGGAATTATAGATGATTCCACCAATTCGATTAATATTCATGTCAAAATTCTGGATACCACGAAGGATATTATTCGCAGCATATAAGGACATATATTCTCCGGATGTTACAATCAGAATGAGATCTGCATATTCACGTCTGAGAGGGACAGCAAATCCTCCACATACTACATCACCCAGGACATCATAGATGGTATACATATACCTGGAAGAATCGATCCCCATCCTGCCGAGAATCTCAAATGTACTCAGGATTCCCCTGCCTGCACAACCAACACCTGGTTCCGGCCCACCAGCTTCTATGCAGGCAATTCCATTATATCCTGTCCTGACAAGTGCTGAACAATCGGTCCGGGCATCTGATGAACGAAGAAAATCAGTTACGGTGTGAGGATGAAGCTCTCCAAGAAGTGCTCTTGTTGAGTCATGTTTAGGATCACAACCAATATGCAGGACGGAATATCCTTCATCTGCAAGGGTTGCAGAAATATTTGCTGATATCGTTGATTTTCCAATACCTCCTTTTCCATAAACTGCAATTCTGGTAAATGGACCTTCCGGATCTTTATTATTCATTGCTCATTTATCTCCAATTTTGATATAAAAAAACGTTAAAACAGGTTATTCACATTAACCAGCTATCTTCAGGTTTTGTATCCAGTCAATTCCATCAGTAAGGTTGGAGAATTGTTTCGCATTGCCAGGAGTCTGAATAATCCATGTCACAATATTTTCCCTGGAGGTGATATGTACATGAATCTTTACTGTTTCGTCTCCCTGCAAAGCAAATCCTATTCTTTCCATAGCCCTTTCTGTCCAGAATCTGAATTTTCCATTTTCTCCGGTAATCCGGACCGAACCTTTCGGGTGGACAGGTATATGAAAACGTCCTCGTTCTGCATCATATGAAATTTCACCGATGGCAAATACCTGTGATATTATCCCTTTCAAAACCAAATCTTCAGGAGCACCATCATGAAAAGAACCATCGCGATTTACGACCCAGAGACGATCAGAGGTTCTTAATGCAAGATCCAGATCATGTGTTGATAAAAGAATCCCCCTGTCTTCATTCATTGCAAGATTTTGTAGAATGTGCATAATTTCTAACCGGTAGGGCATATCAAGAAAGGCTGTTGGTTCATCCAGAATCATCAGTTTTGAATTTTGGGCGAGAGCTCGGGCAATCATTACCTTTTGTCGTTCACCATCTGACAGCTCATGTAAATAACGATGTGCAAAATGCCTGATACCAATAGCATCAAGAGCTGCTGTTACCATATCATGATCTTCCTGTCCTAATGATCCCATCCAGTCGGTATGAGGATATCTTCCCAGGCTGCATACATCATAAACAGTCAGTTGTCCTGCCTGAACCGGATTTGTTAATACTAAAGATACCTGTTTTGCCCGTTCCAGGGAAGACATGGATCTGATATTCTTACCGGAAAGAAAAATCTCACCCTCAAGCGGTGGGAGCAGACCTGTTATTGTTTTTAAAAGAGTGGACTTTCCACTGCCATTCGGACCAACAAGACATATTAACTCACCAGATTTCAGATCCAGGTTGAGATGGGAGATGACTTTTTTATCTCCATTCTTTCTTTTTTTGTATCCGACAGTAAGTTTGTCTATTCTGATAAGTCCCATTAGACACTGACCTCCATTCCGGCCCTGCTTTTTGAAAATATAATCCATATTACTACAGGTGCTCCAATGAGGGAGGTGATGGCATTTAAGGGAAGAGTAATTGAATATCCCGGGACTGAGGCGATGATGTCTGCAATAAGAGCAAGACAGGCCCCAAACAGTATACATCCTGGTAGCAGAATACCATGATTCGCAGTTGCAAAAATTGCACGGCACAGGTGAGGAACTGATATACCAATAAAGCCGATTGGTCCGCAAAATGCAGTTACCACTCCGGAAAGTACTGCAGTGATGATAAAAATTTTATTTCTGATCCTGATTAAATCAAGGCCCATACTCTCCGCGTACTGATCACCAAGGAGTAGTACATTGAGATCTTTAATCAGGAATATAGAAAATACAAAGGCAAACATGGTAAATAAAACTAAAATTTGTATCTGATCCCATGTTGCTCCACCAAATGATCCAAAACTCCAGATAGTATATGCCTGAATTCGTTCAGCAAGGGTAAAATGCATAAGAATCGAAATGAACGAATTTGCGGTATACCCAAACATGAGCCCAAGAATGAGCAGGGTCATACTGCTCCGTACTCTTTTTGATAAAACAAGGATCATCATCAGTACAAGAGCTGATCCCAGAGATGCAGCAATAGCAATACCGAAATTTCCAAAAAATCCAAGATCGGCAAGAATTGAAGAGGGCCCTGCTGTTCCTGCGGTAAGCACAACTAATGCAACTCCAAGGGCCGCTCCTGATGAAAGACCAAGGACATCAGGTCCTGCCAAAGGATTTCGAAATAGTGTCTGCATGAACAGACCAGCGATAGAAAGACCTGCACCAGCACACAATCCGACCACTGCTTTAGGGAGCCGGAAATTATAAACAATAATTTCCCAGCTGTCATGTGATGATCCCTGACCAGAAAGAATCCTGATAATTTCAGGACAGGGGATTGAAACAGATCCAAGAATTAATTCAAGAAAAAACAGGATGATTAATGAAAAAAGAAGAAATACCATTACTCCTGCAATTCTCTTATTAATATGGCCGGATAATATCATAGAAACCGGATATCTCATTTATTCCATGTGCCGGTAATATACGAAATTGTGTTCTGAAACAATCTCCGGGTGGAATATCTTTATTAAATCCTTTAAAATTGTTTCAGGATGAGCCACTCCGGATTCCCAGTAATCATTTCCCCCTTCGGCGTTTACCCGGGCATTGTTATTATATATCTTTTTCGATTTAAATGCATCAAACTCTGAATACCTGGCATCCTCTCCCAGTAAATCCTTAAGAGTCATCGCTGTTCCTGGATTCAGCCAATAATCCGCATGTTGTGCTTTTTCATAAACAAATTCAAAATCAAGAGGAATACTACCTGTGGTGGTATCATCAGACCAGAGATAATCAGCACCTGCATCTTTTAAAAGCTTAGCAACATAACTATTGCCTCCGGCCATATGCCATGTTCCCTGCCAGTTATTATTCAAAAATACTGTGGGTCTGGTAACATTGAGGGAGTTAACTGAGTCAACATGTGACAGATATTCCTTTTTAATCTTTTCAAAGTAGGCGTTTGCTTCTCTTTCCCGGTCAAAAAATACGGACATAAATTTTATCCATTCTGCCCGCCCCAGGGGGTTTTCTTCCATGTATTCAGAATTCAGAACTACCGGAATACCTGCTTCCTGAAGTTTTGGATGTGCATCATACTCAGGCAGCCCGGTTGCATAGGTCATAACAAGGTCCGGATTTAGATCAATCAAGACTTCAAGATTGATACCTGCTGTCATTCCGGATCCCCCCCCGGAAACATCAATTACTTTTCCGTCCTGAATAAGACTGATTACCTCTGGTGTGTACACAGTATTCTTATTTATTACTCCTTTCAGGGAGCTGGTGATTCCAAGTATGGGAAGGTAAGGGAAATGGGTTGATGAAAGTGAAACAAACTTTTCAGATGGAATAGTTATGATTTCTTCTCCAATTCCAAGTTGAGGGGGTTTCATTCCTTTTTTTACGAGCACATAAGTGAATGACTCATTAGAGCCACGCCAGGGTTTCTTAACTGTGACTACTTTATAACCCTCATGGTAATCAACAGAAAAACCTGTTGCATATTCAGGATATACCTGATCCGGATAGTTATTTTGCTTTACATCATCTCCCAAAACCGGAATGGGGATGAGAAATGCAATTATCAGAAGATGTACAAGGATATTGCAGGAGGCTTGTTCAGGATGTGTATAATTTAATGTCATGATAATCTTTTGTTTCATATATGTAACATTAATTTAGTTAAATATTTTTTTATTTAATTCATTAATATTTGGTTTGTCACTCTCTCTCCTGTCTGATCAGTTGAACGATTTTTTCTTCGTTTATGCTATCAAACAGGATATATATTCCTCCAATATGTTCAGCAAGTCTTTTTGCCAGGTTAAAACGCGGATAGCCGGATTCAGTATCTATGATATAGTAATGTGCTTTCTCATATCTGGCTGCAGCTGCCGCCATCCATGCTTCTGCAACCGGTTCATTGTCTGATAGTGCATGATTTGCCCTGCCATCAGAGATGATAATGACAAATGGAATGTCATGAGGATTCTTCCGCCTGATTTTTCTGATAAGATTTATTGCAGCGTAGATTCCGGAGGAGAGAGGAGTCATTCCACCGGTTGGAAGACGGTTCAGCTGATGATAAGCGGTCATTCCACTTCTGGTGGGTTTTAGCAAAACTTCTGCTCCCTGGCCCCTGAATGATATCAGGGCAACCTGGTCACGGTTGATATATGCATCTTTCAATAATGAGAGGATGGCTCCTTTTACCGTAACCATTCGTTTTGCAGCACCCATGGAACCGCTTGAGTCTACAACAAAGATTATAGTACGACCAGATTTTCGTTTACGCTCTTTTACACGAATATCCTCTAAAGATATACTCAAGGCGGATGACCCTTTTGATCTGGAAATCTGGTGAGGGGCTGCTGCACGAATGGTGGCATCAAAAGCGATATCATTTATTTTTCCGGAAGGAATTTTTGATCTGAAATATCTTCCGCCATCTGATATTTTCTGACTGGTCCCCTTTCTCCCGGTTTTACCTGATACACAGAAATCCTTGTTTTCCTTGTTTTCTATAAGATTTTTTGTGAGCTTTATTTCGCCTATTGCAAAAACCTGGTCAGGAGCAGGAACCTGTGGGTATTGTGTCTGCTGTGATTCATCCTTTTCGCCATCTTCATACTGGTTTTCTGGTGAAAATCCATCTCCCTCCTTTTTATTCTCTGAATCCGGCGAAGATGATTGATTTTTATCATTGCCATGTGAAGGAGGTGATTTTTTCTGGTTATCACATTTCCGATGTTGAAGAGATATCTGGAGAGTTGCGGAGATATCATCAATTGAAACCTGATCTCGTTCATTTAATGCTGCAAGTGCAGATGCTGCACTGGAATGTGCAATTTCACCACGATGGCCTTTAACACCCAGTTCAAAAGCAATGCCGGTGATGAGATCTACTATTCCATCCGGAATATGAATGTACTGATACCGGTGACATGCTTTGAGAATCATATCCCTTTGAAGATTGTTTGTTCCGGTTAATGCAGAATCTTCAAGATCACCAGGACTTTTTATTAAGGCTTCTTTAAGAAATTGTCTCCGAAGTATTGGATCGGTAATTGCAGGACATATGGCACAGAGGGAGAAACGATCAATAATATGTGGAGTAAGTTCTCCTTCATCCTGGTTCAGTGTTGCAATTATTTTAAAATCTGTCTGATAACCTGATGATAATCCATCTCTTTCGATAATGACCTTTCCGGTTTCTGCTGCAGATAGAATAACGGTTATTAATGAAGGATCCATGAGGTGGATATCATCGATGATGATAATACCTCCGTCTGCCTTTTTTAAAAGGCCATGCTCAATTACTTCTTCTCCCCGTGCTAATGAAGCCGTGAAATCAATTGAACCAAAGACCCTGTCCCATGTCGCATGATGAGGGAGATGAATTGTTTTCACACCAGTAACTGATCCTGCAAGGCCTGCAAGATGGGATTTCCCGGTACCTTTCCCACCTATCAGGACCAGACTCTTTATTACCGGGGACACCAGAAAGAGAAGGAGAGATAATTTTGCTTCATTAAGTCCTTTTACTTCAGTAAAAAACTCTTCTTCATGAAACATCCTGATATAGCTCCATAATCCAGGATTCTACCTGTTTCATGTCATTATGTTGTTCTTCGAACGGTCTGCGGTACATCCGGTGAGGAAGGGAAAGCTCAGCAGCCCTGGAAATATCTTCCCTGGAAATGGATGTTCTTCCTGCAAGAGCTGCTGATGCAATGGCAGCACGTATGAAAGTCAGATCAGCCCTGTGTCCGTCAACACCAAGTCGCAGGGTGATGGCTACTATTATATCAAGAGTCCTGTCATCTATTGGTATCTGGTCTGCCAGGGATTTTGCAGATATCACGCATTCCCGTAATTTTTTTTCTGATTCATGATATGAACTTATGAATTCCTTCGGATTATGTTCAAAACCAAGTCTCTTCCTGATAATCTCTTTACGTAACTGCATATCCTCTTCGCCAGTCACATCTACCACAAGACCAAACCGGTCCAGGAGCTGGGGGCGGAGATCACCTTCCTCCGGGTTCATCGTACCTACCAGAAGA
>Ga0255346_1006119_pt1 | contig 11973 bp, 10 predicted proteins | sample wastewater_treat_FD_194410 | JGI IMG/M metagenome (GOLD analysis project Ga0255346, IMG submission 194410) | Wastewater microbial communities from Lulu Island WWTP, Vancouver, Canada - plant22 | ecosystem: Engineered > WWTP > Wastewater > Unclassified | place: Canada: Vancouver, British Columbia... | reverse complement strand
TTTGAAATAGCGCTTCCTTTTAAATTTATTATAATTTCAGCTGAAGTATTGGGAATTCCAGTAACCTTTGAAAAAATTATATCTTGATAACTGCCGCTAGCTGGTATTTGAAAATAAAGTTTATTAGTTAAATTGTATCTCGTAACAACAGTTGATGAGCTGTAATTATCATAAAACATCTCAATGCTTGGAGCATTAGAATCAACGTTATTTATTCTTATCCCCCAATTACTGGAATTTTCTTGCGAAATTGCTTTTTGTTGAGCTAAAGAAATAAAAGAAGAAATTTCGTCAATTGTATTATTCAAAATTCTTTCCCGGTAAACTGAAGCATAATTAAATACTCCGATAGTAGTAATAATAGCAGTTATTCCTACAACTAATAATAGTTCAATCAAAGTAAAGCCACTTTTAAAAAGCCTAATTCTTTGGATACTTATCTCCATATTTAAACTAATTTTAAATTGCTACTTGGGAAATCATGGAATACAGGGGCATAATTACTGCCATAGCAATTCCCGCTACAATTAATCCAATAAAAACCAGTAGGGCTGGTTCAACAACTGCCATTACGGTTTTTAAAGAATTATCAATTTCTTGCTCATAAAATTCAGCTAAAGTATTCAGGACTTCTTCCATTCTTCCAGCTCTTTCCCCAATTCCCATTAAATTTATAACGACTTGTGGAAAAAATTGCTCGCTTTTAAAAGCTTCAATTATTGAAACTCCTGAAGAAATTTTTTCATCAGCGATTCTTATTAAAATTTCCTTCAACTCTTCATCTCCTACAGCACTAGCCGTAATTTTTAAAGATTCAACGAAACTTAATCCTGATTTTAAAAGCGATGAAAGAGTAAAGGAGAATCTTTGAAGAGTTGTTTTTTGAATTAAATCTTTAATTACCGGTAATTTTTTAGTAAATTTGCTAAATAGGATTTTACCTTTGGGAACTTTAGTAAAAAAATAAATTAATCCTCCAATAATAACTAATAATAAAGGAAAAATAATAAAAAAATATTTGCTAAAAAAATTTCCAATAGAAATCAAGATAGAAGTAAACGCCGGAATTTCAACTCCACTATCTGAAAAAACACTTGATAACCTTGGAATTACAAAAGTAATAAGCAAAATTATAATTACAAAGGCAACCACTAAAAGCAAAACTGGGTAAATCAAAGCTGAACGAATTTTGTTTTGCAAATCAGCTTGCTTGGAATAAGAAATTGAAATTTGATCTAAAATTTTTTCTAAATTACCAGATTCCTCCCCGGCTTTTATTAAATTAGTGTCAACCTCTGAAAAAAGTTCGGGATGATTTTGAAAAGAAGTATAAAAAGGATTACCTTTTTCTAAATTAGACTTTACTTCCAATAAAAAGAGTCTAGTAGCTGGTTTTTCGAAATCTTCGCTCAAAAATTCTATTGCTTTAAACAAATCTGTCCCAACTTTAAGCATCAAAGATAAATAACGCATTAAAAAAATCTTATCCTGAACAGACATTGAAGATTTGAATAAACCCCCTTTTAATTTTATGATTTCTTTAATTGGCTTAATATTAATAGGTTTTAAACCCTTATTAAAAATAATGGTCAAAGCTTCTTCCATAGAAGAAGCGTCGAGATTTTCTTCGATAATTTTGCCGTTTTTATCTGCTGCTAAATAATGAAATTGCATAAACTCTTAAGCTTTTGACTATCTAAAAAATTATTCTCTAATAACTCTTAATATTTCCTGAACTGTGGTTTGTCCTAATTTTGCCTTGTCTAAACCATCTTCAAACATAGTTTTCATTTCCTTCTGAGCCATTATTTTTTTTAATCCATCTAAAGTAAAATCTTTTCTAACAATATAATTTCTAATATCGGAATCAACGTCTAACATTTCAAAAATAGCTAATCTTCCACGATAGCCAGTATAATTACAATTTCTACAACCCTTACCGCGATATAACATCTCGGGCATTGAAAAAGAAACCAATCTTTCTTCTCCCAATTGTTTCACTTGAGAGATAATTGCCTCTTTGGTCAAATCATCTATTTCATAAGATTCAATGCAATCGGGACAAATTCTTCTAACCAATCTTTGGGCCATAACAATATTCAAAGTTGCTGAAACTAAAAATGGTGGCACTCCCATATCAACTAATCTAGGAATAGCTGTTGGAGCATCATTAGTATGAAGAGTTGATAAAACTAAATGGCCAGTTAAAGCAGCATTTGTTGAAACATCCGCAGTATCAAAATCCCTAATTTCACCAACCATTATGATATTGGGATCGTGACGCAAAAAAGCCCTTAAACCAGAAGCAAAATCTATGCCGGCTTTAGGATTAACTTGGGTTTGATTAATATAACGAAGTTCATATTCTATTGGGTCTTCAATGGTTACAATATTAACTTCTGGTTTGTTTAAATAAGATAAAATTGAATATTGGGTAGTAGTTTTACCAGATGAGGTAGGACCGGTTGATAACACCATTCCAAAAGTTTTCTTAATATTTTTTTCAACCATTGCAATTTGTTCCGAAGTCATTCCAAGCTCTTGAAAAGACAATGGTTTTAAACCAGATAACAATAATCTCATAGTAATTTTTTCTCCATAAAAAGTTGGCATAACAGCAACCCTAATATCAAAAACTTCGTTTCCTCTTTTATATTTAATACGCCCATCTTGAGGTTTACTATGCTCATCAATTTGTAAATTAGCTAAAATCTTAATTCTAGCAATGATTGCTGGATGAATCTCGCTTGGCAAATACGCTATTTCTCTTAGAATTCCATCGATTCTAAATCTAATTAACATCGAATCAGCTAAAATTTCTAAATGAATATCTGAAGCATTTAAAGCCGCAGCATAAGAAATAAGATTATCAACAATTGAAATTATTGGCACTGCTGAGGCAACTTTAGCGACATCTATTTCCTTACCCAATCTTCCTAAAGCTATTATCTGATTTTCAATAATTTTTCTAAAATTAGTCATTAATTCCTGACGATATTTTGAAAAAGCAATTTGAAGATCGTCTTCGTCTGTTAAATAAATCTCTAATTGTTTTTGAAGATATTTTTCTAAAAATTTTATAGTTTCCAAATTAGTAGGATCAGCTAAAGCAACTTGAATCTTATTATTATTTGTGCCAATTGTCACTGCTCCATAAGTTCTAGCAATATCTTCTGGCAAAAGATGTAAAATTTCGGTTGACAAATTAATTCCTTTTAAATCAATATAAGGAATATTCAAATATTGGGAAATAACTTTATTTAAATAATCTTTGGTAATATAATTTTTTGAAACCAAAATATCTAAAATATTAGTAGAAGTTCTTTGCGACTCTTTTAAAGCTAAATCAAAATTTTCTTCGCTAATTAATTCATTTTCAACAGTTAATTTTTTTAAAACATCTATTGGTATTTTTATCATATAAATTTATTATAAATTAGAAAAAAACAATTAGCAAGATTAATTATACTTTTAAAACTTCTAAATTCAAAATTTTTATTAGTTGATTTCCAAAAATTAATAAAATTAATCCAATAATTAACCATAGATACTTCCAGTTTATGCGATAATCAAGTGATTTTTTAATTACTACGAATATAACCATTAAAATTAAAGCTGCTAAAGGAACCAGTAAAAAAACTAATAAATTATTTGGCCAAGGATTAGTTAAAATCGCAATTCCCGAAAGATAAACTTCGTCTTTATAAAAAAATTTATCTTTAGAAATTTTATTTGCAAAATTAATAATAAAAAATAAAATTAAACTGGTAATTACTGATAAAATCGAATTAAATGCAAAATGAAAAGCAGCATATCTTAAAAAATAAGAAATATCTTGGTACGGAGGAAGAAAATAAGGATTATCAATTTTCCAAATAAAATATTGAAAAACAAAAAGTAAAATTATTTTCAAAAAAACTAAAGTAAAAATTAGCCAAAAACTAATTTTAATGATTTTTTGTTTTAAATTTTCATTTTTAGAAAAAATCAAAAATCCTAAATTCAAAGCCAAAATTACTAAATATAAAATAGGCAAATAATTTATAAAAAATATTAAAAAATTACTTTCAATCATTTAAAAATTATAAAATAGAAAATAAAGTTTTTCAATAAAAAAGAAAAACCGCTGAAGCGGTTTTTCTTTAAGTTTCGAAATATTATGATTAATATCCAGTACCAGCAAAACAATTAGTACCAGTAGTTGTTGCAATAAACTCTGTTCCTACTTCATACAAAGCATCAAGTTTGCCACCATCTTTGTTCTCGACATCATTTGATCCATCTTTGGAATATTGAGCTGATTCCATATTAGCTATAACTTCAAAAGTAGAGTTTGTAGAATTAGTAAGGTAAACATAATAACGGCCAGGATTACCATTAGAAGCGGTTGGATTAGGATCAATTGGCCACTTTGCCAAAGGAGCAGTTCCTCCTAAGCTTGTTAGACTAACAGGAATCCAGCCATTTCCATCAACTGTTTGGGCAGTATTTGTCGAAGCAGATCTACCGGCACAAGTAACGCCTGTTACATGGGAATATGTCTGGTTACTAGCTCCCAAGCTAGGAGAAGAAGTATTAACTACATAAAAGTTAATAGCTGTTCTTATTGAATCCAAATCAGATATTCTTTGAGAATCTCTGGTTCTTCTAAAAATATCTGCTGGGTTAATAGCAATAACTGTTATTGAAGCTAAAACAGCTAAAATAGCAATAACTATTAGTAGTTCAATTAAGGTAAAACCTTTATTTTTTGAAAACATTATTTTAATTATTTTTAATTTCGACCAATAAATTAATTATTATAATTATTATATAAAGGGTTTTTTAATTGTCAATAGCTAAGGCATTGCTACTTAATAAATTTTTAACTTTTGAAACTAATTCATCAATTGATAAATGAGCCTTAACATAATAATCTATTGCCCCTAAAGCTTTGCCTTTACTAACATCAGATTCTTGTCCCAAATTAGAAACAATTAAAACTGGAATAGAACGTATTTGAGGATCGTTTTCTATTTCTTTTAAAACCTCAAAGCCATTCTTTTTTGGCAAAATTAAATCTAATAAAATTAAATCGGGCCTAATTTCTTTTAATTTTTGCAAAGCTTCTACTCCATCGAAAGCCTGAATAACTTCAAAATTTTCTTTTTTAAATCTTAATGATAGAACATTAGCTAAAAAGTTTTCGTCTTCTACTATTAAAATTTTTGGCTGATAACTTGCTTCTAAATTAGAAGTATCTGTTTTTTGATTTTGAATAGTTTGTTCCATAAAACTTTTCTAATAAAATTAACTAATTATAGCATAGAAAGTTATTTACATTTTTCTCTGGTTATCCAGTCTCAACTTAAAGCTCCGAGACCAACGCTTTAAAACCGACCAGATAAAAAAATTTATCTTTAAAGAAATCATCCATCCCCAGCTTCCGCTAGGGATGCCTTGTTACGACTTCACCCCTGTTACCGAGCCTAAGTTCGTCCCTAAAAGGGCCTTCACTTATTCCCGGCTCCCTTGGCGTGACGGGCGGTGAGTACAGGACTCGAGAACGTATTCAACGCGCCATGGCTGATACGCGTTTACTAGCGATTCCAGCTTCATGGAGTCGGGTTTCAGACTCCAATCCGAACTGAGGTATATTTTTAGGGATTAGCTCCGCCTCGCGGCTTAGCAACCCGTTGTGTATACCATTGTTTCATGAGTGTCGCCCAGGACATCAAAGGGCCATGCTGATTTGGCGTCATCCTCGCTTCCACCCCGCCCCAAACCAACAAAATTTCATAATTTAAATTTTGCAAGCTTAGGGCGGGGTAGTCTTGTTTGACACAAAAACAAACAACGAGGGTTGCGCTCGTTTCCCCACTGAAGGGAACGCCTCACGGCACGAGCTGACGACAACCATGCAGCACCTGTGCAGTCCGTTTACCTTGCGGTAAAAACTTTTTCTTTTCAAAAAAAGCATAAGGACTGCATGTCAAGCCCTGGTGAGGTGCCTCGTTTGCTGTCGAATTGAACCTCATGAACCACCGCTTGTGCGAGTCCCCGTCTATTCCTTTGAGTTTTAGCCTTGCGACCGTACTTCCCAGGCGGTCAACTTAACGCGTTAGCTTCGCCACTGAAAGGGTCGATTCTTCCAATGGCTAGTTGACATCGTTTAGGGCGTGGACTACCAGGGTATCTAATCCTGTTCGCTCCCCACGCTTTCGTACGTAACAGCGTCAGAAAAGAGCCAGTTAGCTGCTTTCGCTTTTGGTGTTCCGCACGATATCCACGGATTCCACCCCTACACCGTGCGTTCCGCTAACCTTTCTCTTTCTCTACCTTATTAGTTTCTAATGCGGCTTTAGAGTTAAGCTCTAAAATTGAACATCAGACTTAATAAAGCGCCTACGTACTCTTTACGCCCAATAAATCCGGATAATGCTTGACGCCCCCGTGTTACCGCTGCTGCTGGCACGAGGTTAGCAGCGTCTTATTCCACAAATACCGTCACTTTGAAAAAATCAAAGTTCTTCTTTGTGAAAAAAAGTTTACACCCCGAAGGGCTTCTTCCTTTACGCGGCGTCGCTCCGTCAGGCTTTCGCCCATTGCGGAATATTCTCGGCTGCTGCCTCCCGTAGGAGTAGGGCCCGTGTCTCAGTGCCTCTCGCTGGGGAACAGCCTCTCAGCTCCCCTACCGGTCATAGCCTTGGTGAGCAATTACCTCACCAACTAGCTGATCGGACCTAGGCCCATCCTTAAGCGGCTTACGCCTTTAATCAATATAAAATTGATACTATTGGAAATTACCCCGTCTTTCGACGAGCTGTTTCCATCTTAAGGGTAGGTACCAAGGCGTTACTAGCTCGTTCGCCACTGTTGTATTTAAAATAAATTCTAAATACAACCGTTCGACTTGCATGCCTAATCCACGCCGCCAGCATTCATCCTGGACCAGGATCAAATCCTCAAAAAATATTCAAGGATAACCAGAAAAAAATATAAATAACCAAATTATTTTATTTTCAAAGAGCAATTAAATTTATAGCTTTGACTTAAAGCGTAATAAATAATAGCAAATTTGTTTATTATTTGTCAAGAATTAATTTAAATTTGTTCTATTTTCCCAATTTTTTCTACTAAGGTATAGGTTTTATTAGGAAGCTTTCTAAAATACTCCTTATTTTGCAGATTTACAAAAATGGTCATTGGTTTAACTTGTCTTACCTTTAAAACTTTTTCGGAAATTTCTTTATAACTTAAAGGTTTCTTAGATTTACTTAAAATATCAATGATTATATCCTTAACCGTTCCTGGCTCGTAACCCCACTTTTTTAAAGCATAAACTCCTCTCCCAATCAATACAAAATCTTTGTTTTTTATTAATTCATTGTGAACTGTTTGAGGATTAACTTTTTTTTGCCATCCTGGATAAAAATAAATATCTTGATGAATTTCAGAATTTAAATAATTGGCAACTTCTTTGAAATGAAGAGGTTTATTAACATTTTTAAAAAGCATTAAAGCTTTTTCTCCAGAATTAGTTGGGGCGATTTCTTTCATTTTAATTGTGCCAAAATATCCAAAAGGATTAAACTTTAAAAGTTTGCTTAAGGAAAGATAAGAAACTAAAATTCCATTTGGCACATTTCCTAAATTATATTTAGGAGCTAATTCTTCAACTGTTTTTTCCAAATCAGAAATAGCTAAAGACTTTTGCTTTGTCTGAAGATATTTATAAAAACCATTAATAAATTTTAAAACTTGTTCGCTATAATTTACATCATTTGTCCAGAAAGAAAAATGACTTTTATTCTGAGGAATTAGTTTAAGATTTTTGTCAAAAGATAATAAAAAATTTAAAATATTGAAATTTAATTGGCTAGTTTTTTCATCTAATAAATAAATAAGTTCCGATAAAAATTGATCTTCTTTTCTAATTCCCCCAAAAAGTTTCAAATGATTTTCGCTGAGCTTAAAAAAATCAAAAACTTCACTAGTTAAATTTCTTTCAATCTGAAATATAGCATTTTCTTCAAGCTGTCTTACTCTTTCTCTAGTAATTTTATAATCTTTACCTATTGATTCCAATGGTTCTTTATTAACGTTCTTTAAGCCAAACCTTCTTTCAATAATATCTCTTAACCTTGGGTCTAAATCTTTTAAAATTGTCTGCGAAAGATTAGTTAACATATTTTATTATTAATATCTAACGAACTACTTTTATGTTCTTATTATATCACATAATAAATTAAAGGTCAATAAATTATGGTTTAGCTTCAATGGATTTAATTTTGTTTAATTTAGGTTAAAAAATTAAATAGCTTTATTTAGTTTAATGTACCCAGTGAAATGGTGCGACAAAGTACAATTCCACGGGGTGACCACCTTGTGGAATTACACTCTATTCTACAGAGTAAATTATTTAGTTATTAGTTTATTAGGGCATCTGGAGAAATTGCATAATAATCAATAATAAACTTCATTATTTTTCTAAATAACGGAACAGCTGTTGCTTCAGCGTAATTAACTCCTTTGGGATCTTCAATTCTTGTTAGAATAATTACTTTAGGATCTGAAACTGGTCCGAATCCCACAAAGGTATGGTTAACCTTATTAGAATATCCTTTTCCATTCTCCAAGGGAATTTCTCCAGTTCCAGTTTTGCCGGCTATTCTATAGCCTTCAATTTTAGCTAAAAATCCCGATCCCCTTTCTCCACTAACAACTGATTCCAAAAGCGGGATTTCTTGTTGTAAGGTTTCGGTTTTTAAAACTTTTTTAATAACCATTGACTTAGTGTAAGTTTGTTGATCATCTATTCGGATGTAATCAACTATATATGGTTTAACCAAATCTCCGCCATTAGCAAAAGCAGCAAATTCTTGAATTAGTTTTATAGGAGTTACTGCTATTCCTTGTCCAAAAGAAGCTGTTGCAAAATCTATATCCTGCGCCTCTTTTCTTAGAAGATTATTAAAGGAATTGTTAATTTCGGCTGGTAAATCAATATTAGTTTTTTCATCAAATTCCAAATTATTCAAAATAAAATCTTTAAAATACTCGTTGCCGATTGTTTGTTCTATAAAAACAGCTCCCAGATTATAAGATCTCTGCAAAAACAATTCCATGCTTATCATTTTATTGGGCGCTGAACCTCCAGCATTTCTAATTGTTTTGTTATTTAAAGTTATTTCTCCTTTATCGAAATAAGAGCTATTTTTGGTAATTTTGCCGCTTTCTAAACCAGCTGCCAAGGTAAAAGGTTTGAACACCGAACCTGGTTCATATCTCGAAGAAACTGCGCTATTTAAAAAAATAGAAATATCTTTTACTTTGTTATATTCGTTATTATTAAAATCAGGGTAATTTGCTAAAGCCAGAATCTTACCAGTTTTGGGATCCATCACAATTACGTTTCCAGATTTAGCAGACCATTTTTGAACTTCTAATTTTAAATCCTTTTCAACTTCTTGTTGAATTACTGGATCAATAGTCAAAATCAAATCAGCCCCATCAGCTACATAAAAATTATTAATTGCACCCCAAACGCCATTTTGAAGTATTCGGGCTAAAGTTGTTTCCTTGGGGTCGTCACCCCTTAATAAAGAATCATAATAAGCTTCTAAACCATACTTCCCAATGCATCTATTTGTTGCATTATCAAAACTGCAAAAACCTATTGTTTGATTAGCTAAATAATTGGGATAGCTTCTAAAATCTTTTTCTTCCAAAATTAAACTAGGAATTTCCTGCTTTAACTCCTGAGACAATCCACTTTCTACGTTTTGTTTTAATAATTCATAAGGATCATTGGGTTTAGAAATTTTAGCCAAAATTGATTCCTTGGAAATTTCTAATTTTTCAGATAAAACTTCAACTATTTCTTCTCTTTCTTCTTCTTTAATTTGAGAAGGGTCAATTGCGATATTATATTTTTTCTTGTTTATTGCTGCTGGCACTAAATTGCCGTTTTTATCTTGAAAAAATATCTCTCCTCTTTTAGGTATTAAATCTATTCCCCCTACTTGTTGCGCTAAAGCCTTTTCTTTCCAAACAGCATAATTGGTAATTTGCAAAGAAAAGGCTTTAGCGCTGGAAATCGCTATTAATAATATAAAACAACCAAAAATAATATACGCTCTTGTTGAAAAAGAACGAAATTCAAAGATTTTAATTCTTCTTTTAAATATTTTTTTTCTCACTCTATTCAATTATCTTAAATTATCTCTATTTAAACCAATAACCGGTTTTTCAAAGCTTAGATAATTAATATTAGCTGCTTGAGAAAGATTAAGCTCTTGAGCATAATCGTTCAAAATTTTTAAAGACAAAACCTCGCTTTGCTTGATTAATAATTCCTCATTAATCTTTTTATTTTCCTCGATTTGTTTAGAAATGGTTCTAATTTGAGAAGAAAAATTTATAGAAGCAGCTCCTAAAAAGATAAGCGATAAAATAGAAAAAGTAAAGAGGATAACTGAAAAATAGAAAAATATAGAACTGCGATTTTTAAAAAAATTCTTCGAAAATTTACTGCGATGTTTGGAAGCAGACAAAAAATCACTGTTAAATTTTAATTGCCTTTGATAAGGAGTGATTATTGTCATATTGTTATTTTATTTTTTTAATTGCCCTTAATTTAGCTGATCGCGAACTAAGATTTGAATTTATTTCTTCTAAAGTTGGGACTATTGGTTTTTTGGTTAAAATTTGAGCGGTTTTTTCTGATTCTTTTTGCTTAAAAAATTTTTTAACAATTCTGTCTTCTAATGAGTGGTAACTTAAAACTATAATTCTGCCATTAGCTTCAATAAGCTCAAATGCTCCATTTAAACCTTTTGTTAAATTATTCAGTTCGTCATTTACATAGATTCTGATCGCTTGGAAAGTTTTAGTAGCGGGATGAATCTTTAAATGCCTTTTGGGATAAATTTCTTTTATAAGTTGTGAAAGTTCTAAACTGCTTTCAATTTTTTTAATTTTTCTTTTTTCAACAATTTTTTTAGCAATTATCGAGGCATATCGTTCCTGACCGTAATTTCTTAAAATATCTCTTATTTTTTCAAATGGCTCATAATTTATAAAATCATAAGCAGTGTATTGAATATCATCGCTATAAGTCATTAGTAGTGGTTCGTCTCTATTGAATGAAAATCCTCGATTAGAATTTTCAAGGTTCATTTTCGACATCCCCAAATCAAACAATATTCCGCTAATTTCTTTAAAATTTGTTTTCTTTACAATTTCTAATAAATCTTTATAATTTCCCTGCTTAATTATTGCTCTATTATCTTTTACCTCTTTAGCAAATTTTTCTTTCAAAATTTTTATAGCATAACCATCAAGATCAATCATTAAAACTTTTCCTTTGGGATAATTTCTTTTTAAAATTTCTTCAGAATGCCCCCCACTTCCACTAGTAGCATCAACATAATTTTTATTTTTTTCAACATTTAAATATTTTATTGTTTCTTGTAAAAGAACTGGAATATGCATTTTTTAAATTCCCAACTGCGATAATTTTTCAGCAATTTCCTCGGAACTATTTTCTGTTTTATTTTTATAATCTTGCCAAATATTTTTATCCCAGATTTCTAACCTATTAAATAAACCATTAATCACTAATTGTTTTTTTAACGAAGCATAGTTTCTTAAATAATCAGGAATTAAAATTCTTCCTTGATTATCGAGATCTTCATCAACTGCCCCTGAAAACATTAACCTAGCAAAAGCTCTAGAATTAGCTTGAGCCAAAGGAAGCTCGGCTAATTTTTCAGCTAATTTATTCCATTCGCTTTTTGAAAAAATAAACAGGCATTTATCTATTCCCCTGGTAACAATCAAACCGTCTTCAAAATCTTTTCTAAATTTAGCAGGAATAGCTACTCTACCTTTTTGATCTAAATTATGTTGGAATTCTCCTATAAACATATTTTTATTAAAAATTTCTTTATCCACAGTTTAAACCACTTATCCACATATTTATCCACAATT
>Ga0255346_1006113_pt1 | contig 11983 bp, 7 predicted proteins | sample wastewater_treat_FD_194410 | JGI IMG/M metagenome (GOLD analysis project Ga0255346, IMG submission 194410) | Wastewater microbial communities from Lulu Island WWTP, Vancouver, Canada - plant22 | ecosystem: Engineered > WWTP > Wastewater > Unclassified | place: Canada: Vancouver, British Columbia... | reverse complement strand
CCGGATCAGCCATTCCGGCACGAGAGAGAGCAGGTGGCCTCCTGCTGGCACTTCGAATGACGGGGCGGAGATTGTATCGCCGAGCGGCTCCGGGCTTGCGGCTTGCGCATCCAGATAGGGGATGCGGCGCGGATCGATCCGCAATATCCCGCACAAAGCATGGTCGAGCGCGAAAGGATCTGCGGATGCAGCGAGAAAGCCGAGCGGGATCGGCCGTCCGTTGGCGGGACCCTGCCCCTCCATGCCGATGACCGCGTCGGCGAGTGTCCAGCAAGGGGGCATCACCTCCCAGAGTGCGCGCAGCAGTCGACCGAAAGTTTTGGGTTTGGGGTATTGGCGGTGCAGGGCGGTCTTGGCATAGCCCGGAATTGTGCCGTAGATGTTTTTGACGGCGGCGGTCAACAGGGTGAGCGAGTGGCTTTTGACTTTGGGCAGGTTGACGATCAGTTCGGCCTCAAGTACCGGACGGGCGATCGGAAAGGTGAACCCGTCGCGCGTGAAGGTTTCGGCGCCGGCGTGTTCGAGAGCGATCAGGGGAACGTTTTCTTCGGCGCATACCGCGCCGATTCCGGAACGCTCCCACACGCGAGCCAGATTGGCGGCGCTGGCCGGACTGTCGCCGACCGTGACGTGAGCGCCGCACGCTTTCAAGCGGCGGATCACCTGCCGCACGAGCGCTGGATGGGTAGTGACCGCCTGCTCGGGTGCGCGGTCGGTCAGCAGGTTGGGTTTGACCAATATACGTCGTCCTGCCAACGTCGGTTCGGCGAGCCAACCGGTCATCTCCATGATCCGATCCAGCGCCGGTTCCAGCGCGCTTTCATAATCGTCACAGGCTGTTATGAAAACAGGATTGCTCACAGGGTCAGCTTACCAAATCGGATGGGGGGGGGAACAATCATTCGCATTACTTTTTGCTTGCGCGGGGGACGTGCCTGTGGCACTGTATTCTCAAAATGGAAATGGTGTTCGTATGCACACGCGGAAGTGAATGTTTTGCATGCGGGAAGCCGAGCGTTCGCTCAAGACGGAGAGATTCAGTGGAGGCACCCGCAAAGGGGAGAATCGTCATGTACGGTATACAGCAGATGAACAACAGCCGATGTGTTTACCGGATGGTGCCGCGAATGATTGCGCCGGTAGCGGCTGTCCTGTTGGCGGGCGGCCTTCAGGCGGACACGTATACGTGGAGCACCAATACCACGGGTGCTGCGCAGGACGGCTCGGGCGTATGGAATACCGAGGCCGCTAACTGGGTTGACGCAGGTGGCGTTCATACCACATGGGACAATACTGGCGGCGATACCGCCGCGTTCGGTGTTGGCGGTACCGCCGGAACCGTGACCGTTGATGCAGACGGTGTCACTATCGGCGGGCTACTTTTCAATGCGGATGTGACGGGTGCATATACTCTTTCGGGCGGGCCGCTCACGCTTTCGGGTACGCCGGTTTTCACTGTGAACACGAACGCGACGATTGCGGCCCCGCTTGCGGGCACGGTCGATTTCTCCAAAACGGGAACAGGTACACTGACACTCTCGTCTCTTAACAGTTCGTTTGATGGCGACATCACGATTGCGCAAGGCACGCTTGCCGCGAAAGCGGGACAGAGTTCTCGCGCTCCGACAAACAGTGCACTGGGGCATCTACTCGTACCGCGCACGATCACCGTCGAAGATGGCGCGGCGCTTTCGTTCTTGTCTCACGATGTGTTCGGCATTGCGGGCGTGAAACCGCCTGTGACGATCAACGTGAAAAGCGGGGGAGCGATCAGGAATAACGGCACCTTCAATGTGCTGGGACCTGTCAATCTGGAAGGGGGCGCCCTCACGACCACGGGCGGGGCGTATGATGGTTATCAAGCGTTTCAATTCACAGATACCGTGACGGCGGGCGGTTCGGCTACCATCAATACGATGGGCGGTACGTACAATGGCGTGCATGTCGACAACAATCTTTTTGACGTCACCGGTGGCACACTGACGGTCTCCGCGCCGCTGATCAACAGGTACAACAACGGATCAGCAGGCTTCGTGAAGGCGGGTGTCGGTACGATGGTGTTGGCCGCAGATAACCGCTTCAATGGTGCGGTCACGGTTTCCAACGGTCTATTGCAGGTCGGTGACGGCGGCGCGGCAGGTACGTTGGGAACAGGTGTCAGCGCGGTGAATTTGGTTAATGACGACGTGACGCTGCTGGTCAATCGTTCGGGCTTTCTCGGCCATTCGGGTGCAATTTCCGGCGACGGCTCGTTGGTCAAGGACGGGGAGTCTGTGCTGACGCTCTCGGGTGCGAACAGTTACACGGGTAACACGGTGATCAGTAATGGCGTTTTGGCGGTCACCATAGAAGACGCACTCCCGGGCTATGCCGCGGCGGGTCGGGTCTTGCTGGAACCGGGTGCCGCGCTGTCGGTCGGCGTGGGCAGTTGGACGACGGACGCGATCAACACATTGCTCGCGACGGGGATTTACGGGCCGGAAACGGGGTTCGGGTTCGACACCACGGCAGGCAATTACACGTACAACGGCCAGTTCACGTTGCCGACGGTTGCGAGGCTGGTCAAGACCGGGCCGAATGCGCTGACAATCACTGGGGGTAACACCTGTCCCGGCAGTGTGCTTGCGCTTGGCGGCATCCTGCAGGGCGACTTCGGGGCTGGTCTGCCCGCGGCAACCAATGTGACGCTGGGCAACGCTACGCTCTCGTCCGTAAGCGGTGTCCTGACCCCTTCACTCGGCGAGGGAGCCGGTCAGGTCACGATCATGGCAGGCTTTCCGGCTGGGTTCAGCGCGGTGGACGTGCCGCTCACGGTCAATGTGGGAGGCGCGGGCGAGACACTGTCCTGGGGCACAACGGAGTTCAACCCCAGCGCGCTGGTGCTCAATGGACTCGGCGCAAATACGAATCTGACGCTGGTGAACGGGATCAATCTCAACGGAGCAACGCGCGTTGTGAACGTGGACGCGAGCGGTGCGGGCGCGGAGGCGGAAATCACTGGCGTGATCGCCAACGGCAGTGGCGTGGCCGGGCTCGTCAAAGGAGGTGCGGGGACGCTCCGTCTGACCGTTCCGAGTACGTATACCGGCGGCACGACCGTGGACGCGGGCACACTGGAACTGATCGGCGGTAACAATCACCTCGACACCGGAGCAGATATTACGGTTAATGCGGCTACGCTCGATTTGGGCGGCAACACGCAAGCGCTGACGGCCGGTACCTTCACACTGGGGGATGGCGCGGTACTGCGGAACGGGACGTTCAACTACCGAGATACGAGCTGGTCGCCAAAATTCGGCGCTAGTGTGAGTTTCGGCACAGGCGGTAGTTTCACGACTCCCCACCGTCTATTGCTGAAAGACGCACAGGCGCTGACCCTTACGGCCGATGCGGGCACGAGCGTTTTCGGCGGTGATGGCGCGAACAGTTGTAATTTTGTTGGCGTTGACGATGCAAGATCGAATACGGTCACGGTGGCTGGGGGTTCGCTGAATTTCACCAATATGGCTTCCGGCGCGGGTTTCATGCGGCTCGGTGCTAACGGTACCGCCACGACCAAGCCGATCGGCGTGTTGAATGTCAGCGGTGGCGAGGTGAACGTGGGCCACGCAATGGGCTTGGGCACGCGCCATGACAATAGACTGGCGGCCGCCTATGGCGAAGGGGTGCTCAACCTCAGCGGCGGTTCGGTCAACGTCGGCACCGGCTCATCGACAGCGACTGGCAACGGCCGTCTCGGCTGGCTTTATCTAGGGAACGGACACGGCTCAACGGCCAGTAAGTCAACCCTCAACCTTAACGGCGGTACGCTCTCGGTCGTTCAGATTGAGGCCGGTGCCAGTGGTGTGAATACGTTGCATCTGAACGGCGGTACACTTAGGGCGCGCGCGGACAACGCGACCTTTCTCAACGGCGCCAACCTCATGGCCCATGTCTATGAGCGTGGCTTGACGCTCGATACCGCCGACTATGACGTGGGTGTGGGTGTGAATCTGTCGGGCGCTGGAACATTGACGAAGACGGGTGCAGGCACGCTGATGCTGAGCGGTGGCAACACGTACAGCGGCGTCACCACGGTCGAGGAGGGTACGCTGAAGCTCTCACCGCTGGGCGGAGCCAATCTGGTGTTACACCTCGATGCTTCCGACGTGTCGACACTCTTCCAGAACGCGGACGGCTCGGACGCTGTGACGACGTCCGGTCAACCGGTCGGCTATTGGGGTGATCTGAGCGACAGCGGTAAGCCCGCGACACAGGCAATAACCGTGCGGCGGCCTATTTATGTAACGAATGTGGCGGAATTCAACAACAAGGCGGTGATCGAGTTCGACGGTACGGACGATAGCCTGACCAGCCTGTTGAACATCAATCCGGATAGCCTGCCGAACATGACGATTGTTATCGTGTACAAGCAACTTCCCGAGAATGGAAACGGCGGGTTGTGGGGACACGACAACGGCTATTGGGATCGCTTGCAACTCTTTTACAACGTTGGTACCTACTATCAGGTCGCGACGTCTAATGCAGCGGTGTCGGTCAAGGGTATGGAAACCAATGTGGTTACCGTTTACTCGGCTGTACTGAGAAACGACGTGCCGGGCGGCTCTTACGTTTACATCAACGGCATTTCCGACGCAACGACTGGTTTGCCGGCGTTCACCTCGGTCGACTCAGGCGGTACACCTGACCTGACCTTGGGCAGCATCGGTGCCGGCAACACCGGCTATGCCGGCAGATGCCAAATCGCCGAGGTACTGGTCTTCGATACGGCGCTTAGCGATACCGCGCGGCGCAATGTGGAGGTCCGCCTGCGCAACAAGTGGCTAGGCGCGTCGGATCCGGTCACGCCGGTGCTTCAGAGCGGGACGTCGGTGCAACTCATGGCCGAGACGCAACCGAATCTCAAGCTCCATCTGGATGCCTCTGTACGTTCCTCGCTCTTCACGGACGCTGCGGGTGTTGGCGCGGTGACCGAGTCGGGGCACCCCGTGGGCTATTGGAGCGACCTGAGTGGTAACGCCAAGCCGGCCACGCAAGCCACGCTTTCTCGCCGCCCCACCTATGTAACCGCCGCGCGGGGCTTCTGCGGGTTGCCGGCGGTTGAGTTCGATGGCGCGGACGATAGCTTGACCAGTCTGCTGAATATCAATGCCGATGAGATGCCAAACATGACGATTGTTATCGCGTACAAGCAACTTCCCGAGAGCGGGAACGGCGGGTTGTGGGGGCACGACAACGGCGGCTGGGATCGCTTGCAACTTTTCCGCAATGGCAATATCTACTACCAGATCGCGACGGCTAATGCGGCGGAGTCGGTTAAGGGTATGGAGGTTGACGTGGTTACCGTCTACTCGGCTGTGCTGAGAAACGGTGTGCCGGGCGGCTCTTACGTTTACATCAACGGCGTCTCCGATGCAACGACAGGCTTGCCAGCGTTCACCTCGGTCGACTCGGGAGGCTCTGCCGACCTGACCTTGGGCAGCATCGGTACCGGTAACGTCAACTATGCCGGCAGATGCCAAATCGGCGAGGTGTTGGTCTTCGATACGGCACTAGACAATATGGCACGACAGAACGTGGAGGCCTATCTACGCGACAAGTGGCAAAATGGGATTCCCGGCAGGATTGAGTTGGCGGCCGGCGCGGTGCTGGATCTTGATGGCGCGGTACAGGAGGTCACGGCCATCAGCGGTGGTGGAACGGTTTCCAACGGGACGTTGTCGGTGACCGAATTACTGTCGCCTGCGGGTACGGCGGTTGGTACGCTGGGTGTGGCGGACGTGACTTTGAGCGGCGTACTGAGGGTGAACGTAACTCCAGCCGGCACTTGCGACCGTTTGGTCGGTTCCGGCGACTTGTCTCTGACTGGTCTCACGCTCCAAATCGCAAAACTCGAATTGTTGAACCCGGAGATGACCTACACGGTCGCCACCTGTACGGGCACTCTGACGGGGCCATTCGCGGAGACCAACTTGCCTGCGAACTGGCGTGTCAGATACGATGTCGGTGCGGGGACTGCGGTGTTTTACTACGCCGAACCCGGTACGCTATTCCAAATGAAGTAGTCGAAAACGTGTGTTGCAGAATTCAAAAGGGGACAAGGACATGAATGCATTTGAGTTTCAGAATCCGGTGAAGGTCATCTTCGGAGCCGGAGTGATTAAGCAGGTGGGGGCGGAAGCGGCTAAGCTCGGCAAACGGGTGCTGGTTGTTTCGTACGCTGAACGAAAGGCTTTACAGGGTGTACTGGATCGAATCTGCACGGAACTGGCAGATGCAGGACTTCATGCCGTACCGTTCTATGAGGTCGAGCCCAATCCCGAGATCGCAATGGTTGCGCGTGGTGTCGCAGCGGCCAAATCAATTGACGCGGACGTCGTGGTGGGCGTCGGCGGCGGCAGCGCGATGGATGCGGCCAAGGCGATCGCGGCGGGCGTCTTCTATGAGGACGATCTGTGGAAGATGGTCTATAGCCGACACGATGACATCCAAGCCGTGCCGCCGACGCGCGCGCTGCCGACACTCATGGTGCCGACGCTTCCGGCCACGGCCAGCGAGATGAACCGGTGTGCCGTTGTGACGAACGCCGAGTTAGGCGAAAAGTCATACATCTGGGGTGACTGCCTGTACCCTAAAGTCGCGATCCTTGATCCTGAGCTGACTTGCAGCCTGCCGCCCTCGCAGACCGCCTGCGGTGCGGTCGATACCATTTCGCACGTGCTCGAGATCTACCTCAACGGGCAGGATCGATCCGACCTGTTGCACGCTTGGCAGGAGGGCGTGATGTGCACCGTGATCGCGAATTTGCCGCGGGCGCTTGAATATCCGATGGACACGGATGTCCGCGCGGAGTTGATGTGGAGTGCCACATGCGCGCTCAACGGCTGGGCATCGCCGGGCGACGCCTGGACGCCGATGCATCAAGTCGGTCATGTGCTGACCACCCGGCATAAGGTCAACCACGGCACATCGTTGGCGCTTGTGATGCCCGCTTGGATGGAGAGCTTCAAGGCGCTGAAGCCCGAGCGCTACGAGGCGTTCGCGCGGAATGTCATGCAGATCGATCCGCGTGACAAGACGCGGGAGCAGGTGATTGACGAGGGACTCGCAGCGTTCCGCGCGTTCATCGATAACGTCGGTGTCCCGACACGGCTGTCGCAGGTCGGAGTCACTGAGGCGGATCTTCCGGCAATTGTCGCAGATGTCCGGAAGGTGAGTTTCGGTGCCGACGGGATGCTCGCCTGCAACCCGCCGGTGAGCGCGGATAAGCTGTTGGAGATTTTGAAACGGGCTCTGTGAACCTCGTGTGCTCTGATGGGAGAGGCTCTTGCAAAACCTTTCGTGGCATGGGCGTCCCGCCCATGAAACACGGGCAGGATGCCCGTGCCACGCCTGTAAGCAAAGGGTTTTGCAAGCACCTCGGGAGAGAGGAATCGAGATGACGGTGAAAGAGATTGCGAGGCTGATGGATATCAGTGCCGTGCGCGCGGACAGCACGCTGGAGGAGATCACGCGTGCGGCGGAAGTGGCAAAGCGATACGGCTGCATCGCGGTTTTCGCGCTGCCGGCTCACACGCCCTTTCTGATCGAGTGTCTGGAGGGTAGCGGTGTGATCACCGGTGGTGTGGCCGGTTTTCCGGGAGGGGCCGAGACTTCTGCAGCCAAGGCGCAGACCGCGTCGTCACTGGTACGCATGGGGTGCAGCGAGATCGACATGGTCAATAATATCGCTTGGCTTAAAGCAGGCAAGCAAGCGCCCTATCAGGCTGACGTGCGCGCAGTCGTGGAGGCAGCGGAGGGTCGGCCGGTGAAGGTGATCATCGAGTGTCATTGGCTGAGTGATGCCGAGATCATGCGGGCCTGTGCGTGGAGTGCCGAGGCCGGAGCGGCGTGGGTCAAGACTGGCACTGGTTGGGCGCCGACCGGTGCTACGTTGGAGAATGTGACGCTCATGAAGCGAACGGTAGGGGAGGACTGCGGGGTCAAGGCGGCGGGCGGTGTGCGCGATCTTGAGACACTGCTGGCGCTGTACGATGCAGGCGCGAGGCGCTTCGGCATCGGTGTACGCACGGCCGAGGCCATCCTCAATGCGGCTGAGGACAAGGCGTCCATGTTTCGCGGATGAGAGCCGAATGATCGGCGAGGGGAATAACAATGGCATACCTATTGGCGTACGACTTCGGGACGGGCGGGATCAAGGCCTCGCTCTATGACGAGGCGGGTGTGTGCGTGGCGGATGGGTTTGACGCCTACCCGACGCTCTATCCGGCTTCCGGCTTCCACGAGCAACGGCCTGAGGAATGGTGGTCGGCGACAGTGGCCAGCACACGCAAACTGCTTGCGTCCGCTCCCGCAGGGGCAGTGCAAGAGGTCCGTGCGATTGGGATTTCGGGTCACAGTCTGGGGGTGGTGCCGGTCGATGCTGTGGGGCGTTTGCTTCGCGCGACGGTGCCGATCTGGTCTGACTCGCGCCCCGATAAGCAACCGGCGGATTTTTTCGAGCATGTCGCAGAAGAGGATTGGTACATGCTTACGGGAAACGGGTTCCCGCCTGCACTCTATTCGATCTTCAAGCTGATGTGGTTCAATGATCACGAGCCGGAGATGTTTCGTCAGATTCACAAGGTGCTTGGAACCAAGGACTACATCAATTACCGGTTGACCGGTGTGATGGCCACGGATCACTCCTACGCGTCGGGGTGCGGCGTGTACGATCTGTCCAGCAGGGCGTATGACGACCGTCTTATGGCCGCATCCGGTTTGGATAGAAACATCCTGCCCGAGATTGTTCCGGCCACTTGTGTGCTCGGCACGCTGACCGAAGCGGCGGCGCGTGAGTTGGGATTGCCGCGTACGGTGCAGGTTGTGGCCGGCGGCGTGGATAACGCCTGCATGGCGCTCGGTGCCGGAGCGTACCGTGAAGGCCAAGCCTACAATGCCTTGGGGTCGTCGGCGTGGATCGCCGTTTCTTCCGCGCAACCTTTGTTGGATATCGGCAAACGCCCGTATGTGTTTGATCATGTCGTACCGGGGCAATACGTGTCCGCCTTGGCTATTTTCTCGGCCGGAACCTCCCTGACATGGGTTCGTGACCAGATGTGCGCTGATCTCGTCAAACGCGCGGCGCAAGAGGGGACGAACGTTTACAAGTTGATGGACAAGGAGGCCGCCGCTGCGCCTGCCGGTTCGAACGGCGTGATCTTCAACCCTACTTTAGCGGGCGGCAGTTCGCTGGACAAAACACCCGCTTTGCGCGGCGCGTTCCTGAATCTGGAGTTACGCCACACGCGGGCGGATCTGCTGCGTGCTACGATGGAGGGGGTAGCGTTTGGACTGCGCAACGCGCTGGATGCTTTGCGCCAGTTGGTGCCGGTGGCCGAGCCGCTGATCTTGGTCGGCGGTGGAGCGAACAGTGCGCTGTGGCGTCAGATATATGCCGACGTTTATCACTGCCGTGTCGAGCGACGGAGCGCTGGCCAGCAGGCTGCGGCTTTGGGCGCTGCGGCGGTTGCAGGTGTGGGGGCCGGGATATGGACAGACTTCGGTATTGTTGATGAGGCTTCGGCAGTGACAGACCGGCATGCGCCGGATGCGGCGTGTTCGGTCGAGTATGAAAGAGTGTTTGCACGCTATTGCCAGGCCGCCGAGATGCTGGGCGAGTGGGCACAAGAATGAGAGGTGGCAACCGAATCAAACACGCAATTGCCTGCATAGATCGACTTGAGTTTCCAGGCGGTCACTTTCTTGACAAGCAGATTGCCGCCTTTGGCAAATAGGCTGATATGCCGGTTGTTGGGCGGATACTCGTGCCATGCCACGACGGCGTGGCGTTCGTTGACAAAGACCTCAATCATGCTTCTGTCGATGAAGAGCCGCAAGGTCAAGTCCTTGGCGGGTTTGACCTGAAAAGACGGGGTGACATAACCGATGCTTAGATTGCCGCCGACAGTGTCACAAGCGATCTTAAATCCATTATCACCATTGGTGTCGCACAAAAGGTTGATGCCGAACTCCTGAGCTTGTTGCGCGGCAAAAACAATCTCCAGTTCCAATGCGTCTCCGCTGATCCCCGGTAGCAACTGTTGCATTTCTCCGGGCACGGTGATGTTTCTTTTGGATCAAGGTGTCGACTGCGGCCGTTTCTACGGCATTACTTTGCTGGTCGTCCTGAGTGCGCCGAAAATAGTTGCTGCCCGCCATCCATTTACCTGCCGCCTTCTCGCCGAACACGATGGCGTCAAACTGTTCACCGCGTTGGATCGTCAATGCGCTGCCGCCCTGTTGGGTGGTGTTATCGAGGTAGACCCAGGCCACCAGGGTCTTGGTTGGAACGGCATGCCCGTATGCGGACAAACCACAAACAATGATTGGCAGCAAGCGTTTTAAAAAAGATTTGCACATGGCGGCGCCTAATGCGGACAGAGCCTGCAACTTAAGAGTGTGAGTGTGTTTGAGATTATGCACTCTGTCACAAAGGTAATTTAGCAATATCGGTGTGAAACCGACAATAGAAAAGCAGACGGAGGCAAATCATCCGTAATCGGTTGATGACAGAGGGCATGCGAGTTTAGCGTGTTTTGTGTTGCGACGATCTGGGGGTGGGGATAAACTGGCCACCATGGGTTCACTGCTCTTCACTCTGTTGGTCATTGTTGCGGTCTGGCTCGGCACGAATCTGCTCCACCGGCTTTGGGTGGGGTTGCGCCGTCGGGCATGGGAGAAACGCGCGAATCGCGATCCGGACGGCCTGTTGCCGGATGCCGCCGCCTATCAAGTTGGTGACGGTTCCGTGGCGTTGCTCTTCATCCATGGCTTTGCGGACACGCCCTACATCTGGCGACGTATCACACACCGTCTGGCGGAAGGCGGAAGCTTCACCTGCCGTGCCATGCGCCTGCCCGGCAGTGCCGAGCCGGTCGCGCGCGCCCGCCGCCAATCGCTGGAAGTCTGGCGTGCGCAGGTGACCGACGAACTGGTGCAGTTACGCGAGACGCATGAAACCGTGTGGGTCGTCGGCCATTCGTTGGGCGGTGCGCTCGCGCTGGATGCGGCGTTGCGCTTGCCGGATCTGGTGAACGGCGTGGCACTCTTTGCTCCGCTTATCGAAGTGTCGCGCAAGCGATGTCCGCTACTGCCGCCGCATGTCTGGTTCGCGATCGCGCGCGTTGCGCTCTGTCTCTCGCCGATGTTCGAATCGCCCTTTTCTGTGCGCGGGGTTGCCGAGGACGATCCCGCCTTCACATACGCGCGCGACCGTTTCATTCCCTTCTGCGTCTACCGCGCACTCTTTAAGTTGGTCAGCGAAAACCGCCCGCGCGCTGCCCAGCTCACCTGTCCGGTTTTTGCGGTGACCGCCGCGCGGGATTCGGTTGTCGATACCGCCGCCGCACAGCACTGGCTTACCGCTTGCAAAGGGCCGACGTCGGTTCGCGACCTGCCCGAGACCGGGCATGTGATTCCTCTGTGCGCCGATTGGAAAACCCTCACCGACGACATGGCGGCGTTTGTTAGTGCATTAGTTCATTAGTGCATTAGTTTTTTTGGGGGCGTTGCTTCTGGCTTCCGCCCCTTTTCACAGAAAATGCATGCCCAAGGGTTGACGTCCGGCGCTGATCATACGAAACTAAGCGCATGAAGAAACCGATTGCCCTCGTGGCCGCGATGGAGGAGGAGGTGGAGGCGCTGCTGGCGTGTTTCCCACAACACGAAACATGCGTACACTTCAACACGCGGCTGTTTCACGCCCACCACGGCAACCAGGAGCTGGTGATTGCACAGACCGGCGTCGGCAAGGTCAACGCCGCCTGCACACTCGCCCTGTTGCTGTCGGACTTTGCGCCGGGATGCGTGATCAATACCGGTACGGCCGGCGGCTTGCAGGCCGGCCAGCATATTCTAGACCTGCTCGTGCCTGAAGAGATCGTCTACACCGATGTGGACTTGACGCCGCTTGGGCTGGCCTTTGGGCAGATGCTCGGCAGCG
>Ga0255346_1006105_pt1 | contig 11993 bp, 10 predicted proteins | sample wastewater_treat_FD_194410 | JGI IMG/M metagenome (GOLD analysis project Ga0255346, IMG submission 194410) | Wastewater microbial communities from Lulu Island WWTP, Vancouver, Canada - plant22 | ecosystem: Engineered > WWTP > Wastewater > Unclassified | place: Canada: Vancouver, British Columbia... | reverse complement strand
CTCTAATAGTGATGGTAGAGATACGATAGAGGTGGATATCGCCCCTCTTGAATATAATAAATGTCAGCGATGCTGGATGTATTCGCCTACTGTGGGTAAGAATGAGAAATATCCGGACCTATGTGAGAGATGTGTGGAAGTTGTGGAGAATATTGATAGGGGAGAACATCTATGAGTATTGATTTTTCCTATTATAGAGAACTGCTATTGGAGAAAAAGAGAGAGGTAGAAGATAATTTAAAGAGTATCAAGGAGACATCTTCCAGTAATAGTGAGTTAGGGTTAATTGGGGAACTCTCAAGCTCAGATGATCATCTGGCGGAATATGCATCTATAGTATATGAGCATGAGAGTGCTCTCACAGTAGAAAAGATATTGAAGGATATGCTGAAGCAGATAGATGCTGCACTGAAAAGAATAGAAGATGGTACATATGGTATATGTGAAGTCTGTAAAAAACCAATTGGGGAGAAGCGTTTAAAAGCCATCCCTTATGCTACCATGTGTGTTCACTGTAAGTCTCTGAAAGAGAAAAGTGCCAGGAAATAGATTTCCCATAGTCATAGGAATTATCATATTCTTATCCGATAGAATCTTTAAAAGACTTTCTACCATCTATCTCTCTTCGGTAGATATAGAGTTTGGGAATGGGCTATTGAGGCTGACACATGTTAAAAATCCAGGGGCAGCCTTTGGTCTTTTCCCTTCTCAGAGAGGACTTATAATCTTTGTTTCTCTTCTGGCTCTTATTTTTATTCTGAGACTCTTTAGAAGAGTTGGGTATAATAACTCTTATTTTATCTATGGTTTGTGGAGTCTTGTCTTTGGTATCTTGGGTAACCTGTATGATAGGGTATTTCTAGGGCATGTTATAGATTACATACAAATACTGAATTCTCCGATATTTAATCTCTCTGATATTGCTATAATTATAGGTATGATAATGATATTATTTTCTTCTTGATGGGAGGTGAATGTATGTATCCTGTAATCTTGCGTCTTGGAAATTTTTCTATAAGGTCCTGGGGATTAATGGTAATGACAGGAATCATCCTGGCTGTCTTATTTGCTATGAGAGAGGCAAGTAAGAGGGATGTTGACCCAGAAAATATTCTGGACCTGTCAATCATCCTGATTATTTCCGGTATAATCGGGGCAAGGGTTTTATATGTCCTGGTAAATTTCAATAGTTACAGGGATAATCTGGGTTTTGCTTTTTCTATAAAAACAGGAGGATTAGCCTGGCCTGGTGCATTCCTTTTTGCCCTTATAGCTACCATCTTCTTTATCAGATGGCGTAAACTTTCCTTCTGGTTGATAGTAGATATTCTTGCTCCCTATATAGCATTGGGTTATTCTGTGGGCAGGATAGGATGTTTTCTTAATGGATGCTGTTTTGGAAAGATCTGCGAGCCTGCCTGGTGGAGTGTCTATATGCTGGGAGCGTATAGATATCCCACACAGTTAGTCTCTTCATTGACGTCATTTATTATCTTTCTGTTCCTTGTAACTAGAGACTGGTATGATAAACCTGGGAAACGTTTCCTGGTTTACATTATCCTGTACTGTGTATACAGGTTTATAATAGAATTCTATAGATATAACAGCACTTATATAGGAGGTCTGAGTATAACCCAATGGGGGATGCTGGGGACACTGATTGTGACCTCCTTGGTATTGTATGGAAAGAGTTTGGAGTGGAAAAGAAGAGCGACTTGATCTGGTCGTGAAAGAGATGCTTACAGATCTATCTAGGGAGAAGATAAAGGGCATTATAGAGGCTGGAAAGGTCTCGGTGGATGGAAGAGTTATCTGTAAACCGAGTTTTAAAGTAAAAGATGGTTCTGATATTAGAATTGAAGAATTACCTGTGGAGGACAACACTTTGCTTCCGTATGATCTTCCTGTTGATATAGTATATGAAGATGAGAGTATAGCTGTGGTTAATAAACCTCCTGGACTTGTGGTTCATCCCGCACCAAGTGTAAAAAGTCCTACCCTGGTCAATGCCCTTGTTGGTAAGATAGAACTGGCTCCTGTAAATAAGGAGAGACCAGGAATAGTACACAGATTGGACAGAGATACTTCTGGACTTATGGTAATAGCCAAGACTCTTCAGAGTTATAATGCCCTTATCAGAGAGATGCAGGAAAGAAGGATAAAAAAGGAGTATATAGCGGTGGTTTACGGAAAGGTTAAGTCCGGTATGATAAATGCTCCTATAGGGAGATCTCAGCTGAACAGAACTAAAATGGCTGTATCTCCTTCAGGAAGGATAGCTATTACACATTACGAGTTGCTGGAAATCATTGGAGACTACTCTCTGATAAGGGTAAGAATAGAGACTGGAAGAACACATCAGATAAGAGTTCACCTGTCTTATATAGGTCATCCTGTGGTTGGAGATAGAGTTTATGGGAGGAAAGAGGATGAGACTCTGATATCCAGGCAGGCTCTTCACTCTTCAAGATTGTGTTTCCTTCATCCTGTGTCAGGGAAGTTACTGGATTTTTATTCTCCGATCCCTGAAGATATCGAGAATCTTCTAAAGAGACTGAGAGGAATGATTTGAATAGATTACTTGCCGTTTGTATTTTGATAGGAATTATACATATGACCGACACACTGTCACTCTCTGTGAGATGGGTTGGGTTAAAGGTGGGTAGAGTGGTTACTGCCTCCAGTTTATTTAACATCCTGGTTATTGTATCCAGAACGGCTAATTTATTACAGGCTCCTATGGTTGGAAAGATGGTTGATCTGGCAATCAGGAATCATCAGCCCTTGCCTTTATTAAATGAGTTTAGACTTATAATTTTATCCAGTACTATCGGTACTATTATAGGAATGTTTCTTATGCCTACTTTTGTAAAATCTTTTGGTAAGCTTATAGTGAGCTTTGAGAGAGAAGGTTCTATCTTTAAGTTAATCCTTAAGTTGTTGAGACCTAAGAATATAATACTCCCTGTTGAGAACTTTGTTGTTCCAAGTAAAGAAATTATAGGCAGAGATATCTTTAAAAATATCCCTAAGAAATTCTTCTTCCTTCAACTTTTTATCACGGGATTTTATACTATAGGTGTGCTCAGTTCTCTCTACGCGGGGACTATCGTACCTCAGTATCGAGTTACAGCAAGTCAACTTTCTGGTATAATAAATGGTATAGCCACTGTACTGTTTATGATTTTTGTTGACCCCTCTATAGCGGTCATAACAGATCAAGCTTTGAGGGATATGAGACCGCAGAGAGACGTCAGGAGTATAGTTATTGTGCTTGCCATAGCAAGATTAATAGGGACTATATTAGCCCAGTTACTGATAGTCCCCTGTTCTTATCTGGTAGCGATAGTTGCTACCAAGATGTAAAAGGAGGTTATATAGGTATGCTTTCTATTGAAGAGGTGATACATATAGAGAGATTAGCCAGGTTGAGACTCACCGATGATGAAAGGGAAATGTACAGAAAGCAGTTGAACGATGTCCTAAATTATGCAGCCAGGTTAGATGAGATAGATACCACCAGTGTCCCTCCAATGTATCATGTCTTACCTGTGAGCAATGTTTTAAGAGAGGATATCCCTCAAGAGAATCTTACCCAAGAAGAAGCGTTAAGTAATGCACCTTCAGAGGATGGTGGTTTCTTTGTTATACCTCCAATCCTGGGAGGTGAAGGATGACAAACCTGGCAGATCTTACAGCTCATGAACTTCTGGGGTTAATCTCCAGGAAGGAAGTCTCCCCTGTAGATATAGTCAATAGCTGCATAAATAGGATAGAAATGTATGAATCTCAGGTTAAGGCATTTCTCAATATCAGAGACGCTGAGACTATTATTAATTCTATAAGAGAGGATGAGCCATACTCCGCCATTCCTATAGCCATAAAAGATAATATGCTGGTAAAAGGGCAACCTGCTACCTGTGCCTCAAAAATACTTTCAAATTTTATTGCCCCATACAATGCGACAGTTATAAAAAAATTAATTCAAAACTCTTTTAATATTATAGGTAAGACTAATCTAGATGAATTTGCTATGGGCTCTTCTACAGAAAACTCTGCATTTTATCCTACCAGAAATCCCTGGGACTTGGAGAGGGTTCCAGGAGGCTCCAGTGGAGGTTCTGCTGCAAGTGTAGCTATAGGGTTTTCTATATGGTCTTTAGGTTCAGATACAGGCGGTTCCATAAGACAGCCAGCATCTTTCTGTGGGGTGGTTGGCTTAAAACCCACATATGGTACCGTATCCAGGTATGGACTGGTTGCATTTGCCTCTTCTCTCGACCAGATAGGTCCTATTACAAAAGATGTGACAGATTGTGCCCTCTTGTATAGCTTTATAAGCGGGTATGATCCGAATGATTCTACTTCTCTCAATATGCCCCCATATAAATTTTCTCCACCCAAAGGAGATATAAAGGGGTTAAAGATAGGTCTGGTTAAAGAACTTATGGGAGAAGGTGTAGACCCTTCTGTAAGAGCTTGTATGGATAATTCAATAAAGATATTTGAAGATTCAGGTGCTATAGTAGAAGAAGTTTCTTTACCTCACATAGAATACTCTGTACCTACTTACTATATACTTGCTACTGCGGAGGCAAGTTCTAATCTGGCCAGGTTTGACGGTGTGAGGTATGGATTAAGAGCGAATGGAAAGACGGCAGAAGAGATGATGTTTAATACACGGGGTGAAGGTTTTGGACCAGAGGTAAAGAGAAGGATAATGTTAGGGACATATGTCTTGAGTGCTGGTTACTATGAGGCATTTTATCTGAAGGCTTTGAAGTTTAGAAATCTTATTGCTGATGATTTTAAAAAGGCATTTGAACGATTTGACGTGCTTATTTCTCCGACATCTCCAATATTGCCATTTAAATTGGGAGAAAAGATATCCAATCCTCTGGAGATGTATCTATCCGATATATGCACAATCCCGGTGAATCTGGCTGGAATTCCAGCGATATCTATTCCCTGTGGATTTATCAATAATCTCCCTGTAGGTCTGCAGATTATAGGTCCTACTTTCAGTGAATCGAAACTCTTCGAGGTGTCTTATGGATTTGAACAGGCAACATCTTTTCATAAGAAGAGACCTCAGATAGGAGGGAGTTAGTTATGGATTATGAAGTCAATATAGGTATGGAGATTCATGCAGAGTTATTAACCAGGTCCAAGGTCTTTTGTAGTTGTCCTGTTCAGTTTGGAGCTCCCCCTAATACACTGGTCTGTCCTGTATGTTTAGGATTACCTGGAGCTTTACCAGTACTTAATAAAAGGGCAGTAGAATTTGCAATTACTACAGCTCTTGCTCTTAATTGCGGGATAAACAGACATTCTATATTCCACAGAAAGAACTATTACTATCCTGACTTACCCAAGAATTATCAGATATCACAGTATGACTCTCCTATAGGAATACAGGGATATCTGGAGATAGAGACTGAAGGCGGAAGAAAAAGGATAAGGATAAGAAGGGTCCATCTTGAGGAAGATACTGGTAAGCTGATCCATAGTGGTGGACGTATAACTGGTTCTGATATATCCTTTGTAGATTTTAATAGAAGCAGTGTTCCTCTTCTTGAGATAGTCTCGGAGCCGGATATATCCAGCCCTGAAGAAGCTAAAGAGTATCTCTCAAATATGAGAGACATCTTGGTGTTCCTTGGAGTCTGCGATGGTAAAATGGAAGAGGGAAGTATGAGATGTGAGGCAAATATCTCAGTAAGGAGAAAGGGTTCTGAGAAGCTGGGGACCAAGACAGAACTTAAGAATATAAATTCTTTCAGATCTGTGGAGAGAGCCTTAATATATGAGATCAATAGACAGATAGATGTGGTTTCTAGAGGGGGAGAAGTTATACAGGAGACCAGGCATTGGGACGAAAAGAATGAGCGGACTGTCAGTATGAGGGGTAAAGAAGAGGCGCATGATTATAGGTATTTTCCAGAGCCAGACCTTGTTCCATTAGAGATAGAGGATGGATGGATAGAATCCCTGAAGTCTCAAATACCGGAGCTGCCTGATGAGAAATATGAGAGATATAAAAAACTTGGACTTACTCCATACGAGGCAAAACTTCTTGCCCATGATCTGGAACTGTCTGTTTTCTTTGACAGGACTGTAGACCTTTATAATAATCCAAAGAATATAGCCAACTGGTTACTGGTTGATGTGACCAAAGAACTTAAGGATAGAAATAAGGTTATAACTGAAACATCATTTACCCCTGAGATTATGGTTGAATTACTTGATCTTATAGATCAGGGTGTTATAAGTGGAAGAATAGCCAAAGATATACTCCCAGAACTTATAGATAGAGGAGTTTCTCCGAAGAAATTGGTAGAGGAGAAGGGTCTCATACAGATTACTGATATATCTTTTATACTCTCTGCTATCGACCAGGTATTGAGAGAAAATGCTGGAGTTGTAGAGGAGTATAAAAAGGGTAAAGAGAAGTCGTTTATGTTTCTCGTTGGACAGGTAATGAAGTTGACCAGGGGCAGAGCAAATCCTAAACTTGTTAACGAATTGTTGAAGAAGGCATTGGGGTAAAGATTCTAATAGTCAGTAATGGATACTGTGAAGATGATATATCGGTAAGGTTATCCCTTGCCCTGAGCAGGTATTATCCTCCTGGTGAGATAGGAGTATTTCCTATGGTAGGGGAAGGTAATGCATTTAAAGGTTATAACTTTCCAGTACTATCTAGCGGTTCTATAGTGCCAAGTGGAGGATTTGGATTCAGGGTTGGACCTTCTCTCTTTAAAGAGGACATAAAGAGAGGATTGCTTGGAGACCTTCTTAATATGTATAAAACGCTCAGGTCCATTAATGCTGAGATCGTTATCTCGGTAGGTGACCCCTTTAATCTTGTCTTTACTCATCTTGGGACTAAAAAGAATATATTCTTTATATCTACTGATCAGGGGCACTCTGCCTGGGTAAATGGTTTCAGTAGGATAGAGTTAGAGTTAATAAGGAGATATACCTTATGGACTTTTGTCAGGGACAGGAGGACTGAAGAATTCTTTAGAGAAAGAGGTTTCAGAAATGTTTCTTATCTTGGTAATCCTCTTATGGATACTGTAGAAGAGCCAAAGTTTCTTCTAGAAGAGGGGATTACTCTCCTCCCTGGAACGAGAAGAGATTCAGGTAGGAATCTCCTTCTCCTGCTTGATGTAGTTAGAGAGATAAAGAAAAGATTTAAATATTATATTCCTATAAATAATAACTCAGAGCAGTATATAATTGAAGCTTTAGATGGTAGGTATACCCTGTTGGACTGGGAATACGGCTATAGGGTAGAGAGTCCAGTAGAACTTTATATAGGGAAGGGGCTCTTTTCAGAAATGGTCTCTTCCAGTATTCTGGTGATAGGACTTTCTGGGAGTGGTAACGAGCAATCAGCAGGCTTGGGAAAGCCTGTGGTAAGTTTTTATATAGATGGGATTCAATTTAATAGAAAGTTTATATCTGAGCAGAAGAAACTGCTGGGTGATTCTCTTATACTTTCAGATAGAGAGTCGGTTGTTTCTATAATAAACAGTCTGTTAGATAATCCTCAAGAGATAGAGAGAAGAGGAGATGCAGGTAAGATCAGGATGGGGGAAAGAGGAGCTGTTGAGAGGATATCCCAGTTTATAACAGGTTATAAAGGATGAAGCCAGGAGATAAGATAATATTAGAGATAGAAAAGATTATCTGGGAAGGGAAGGGATTGGGACATTATAACGGTCAGGTAGTTATGGCTGACTATGTACTTCCCGGAGAAAAGGTGATGCTTCGTATAGATGATATAAAGAGAGATTACGCTACTGGTTTTCCTTTAGAAATAATAGAGCCGTCTAAAGAGAGGATAGCCCCCAGATGCAGACACTACTATCAGTGTGGTGGATGCAGTTTTCAGCATACAAGTTATGATTATCAGATAAAGCTAAAAAAATCCGCCTCTTTAGAAGTTATATCCCATATCCTTGGGAGAGAGATAAACGGAGAAGGACCTGTAAAATCTTCCAATCCCTGGTATTACAGGAATAAGGCTCAATTCCCTATACATAGAGTGAAGGGACAGGTATCTGGAGGATTCTATAGTAAAGGGACGCACAGTATAGTAGATTTATATGAATGTCCCCTGCATCCCCCTGTTTTTATAGATATATTGCACTGGGCTAAAGATGAGATAAGGAAGGGAGATTTAAATCTCAGATATCTCTATATAAGACAGGGAACCTCTGGAGATATTATGGTGACTTTTGTCGTATGGGATAGATTGAAGAAAGGGAAGGAATTTGCAAGAGAGCTTATCAAAACCTTCCCTGAGGTTATAAGTGTATATGAAAATATAAATAAATCTAGTGGTAATGTAATTCTTGGTGATAAGTTCTATCTTATAGAGGGAAATAAGAAATTAGAACAGAAGATAAATGATGTTATTTTTATGATATCTCCGGGGTCTTTCTTCCAGATAAATATCCATCAATTGAAGGCTATATTAGACTACATATCTGATATACTCTCCCCTTACAGGGGTGGAGTTTTTATTGATGGTTATGCTGGAGTTGGTACATTCAGTCTTCCCATCTCCAGATTTTCCAGATATGGATACAGTATAGAAGAAAATCCGATAGCTGTGGAAGACGCCCTGGATAACCTCAAAATTAATAAGATCCAGAATGTAAGGGTAAGGAGAGGTAAAACGGAACTGGAGCTGAGACAGATTGCGAGAAACGAGTCTTTCGATTATGTTATTCTTGATCCTCCAAGAAAGGGTCTGGAGAAGGAGTTTTCCATATTTCTCTCCCGGCTTGATATAGGGAGAATTATATACGTATCCTGTAACCCAACTACACTGGCAAGAGATATAAGGATTCTAGAATCCGGAAATTTTATTCTTAAGCATCTAAAAGGGTTTGATCTCTTTCCTCAGACCGCTCACATAGAATATGTGGCTGTTTTAGAGAGGAGGTGATATTATGAGCTTTGTCCATCTGCATCTGCATTCAGAATATAGTTTATTAGACGGTGCCTGCAGGATAGATGACCTCATGGAAGAGGCAGTAAGATTGGAGATGCCTGCCTGTGCAATTACTGACCATGGAAATATGTATGGTGTAATAAAATTCTATAAAAAAGCCAGATCAAAGGGGATAAAACCCATAATTGGGTGTGAGATATATGTGGCACCTAGAGATATGAGGGAGAAGAATCCTCAGGAGGAGAATCATCATCTGGTTCTCCTTGCCATGGATAATGCTGGATACAGAAATCTGACCAGGCTGGTCAGTGTGGCATACCTGGAAGGTTTTTACTATAAACCCAGAGTGGACAAGCCTACTCTTGAAAAGTACAGTGATGGACTGATAGCTTTATCCTCCTGCATCCAAGGGGAAATTTCAAGGCTTATACTTGAAGATGACATTAAGGGTGCTAAGGCTACTATAGATTGGTATAAAAATGTATTCCCTGATAGATTTTATTTAGAGTTACAGGACCATGGTATGGAAGAGGAAGCTAAGGTTAATGCAGTGATGAAGAGACTGGCAGAAGAGATGAAAGTTCCTCTGGTTGTTACAAACGATGTCCATTACATAAGAAAAGAAGATGCTATTTACCACGATATACTCCTTGGAGTCCAGACGAACAAGAAGATAAATGATCCTGATAAGATGCGATTTCCTACCAATGAATTTTACTTTAAGTCTAGGGATGAGTTAGAGAGACTTTTTTCTGATATTCCGGACGCTATAGCCAACACTCTGGAAATAGCGGATAGATGCAACATAGAGATAACTTTTGGAAAGTATCACATACCTGATTATCCTATCCCTGAAGGAGAGACCACTGCCAGTTATCTGAAAAAGTTAGCCGAAGAAGGTTTTAGAAAGAGATATGGGGAGCATCCTCCGGAAGGTGCAAGAGAGAGGCTTGAGAAAGAGCTGTCTGTCATTGAGATGATGGGATTCTGTGGATATTTTCTTATCGTCTGGGATGTTATACACTTTGCCAGGACACACAATATTATGGTTGGACCAGGTAGAGGAAGCGCTGCTGGTAGTATGGTCTCTTATTGTCTGGAGATTACAAATGTGGAGCCTCTCAGTATGGGACTCCTCTTCGAGAGATTCCTTAATCCTGAAAGGATAAGTATGCCAGATATAGATATGGATTTCGCTGATGAAAAGAGACAAGAGGTTATAAAATATGTTACAGAAAAATATGGGGCGGATAAGGTGTCACAGATTATTACCTTTGGGACTATGGCGTCCAGAGCAGCGGTTAGGGATGTGGGTAGAGTGCTGGATATACCATATTCTGATATAGATAAACTCGCCAAACTTATACCTCTAGGAAGTTCTATTGAAGAGGCTATAAATGTATCTCCTGATCTGAGAGGAACGTATGAGAGAGAAGAATGGGCTAAGAAGGTCATCGATATAGCCAGAAGTCTTGAAGGAATGCCAAGGCATGCATCTACTCATGCGGCTGGGGTTGTTATCTCCAGGTTCCCACTCACCGATCTGGTTCCTCTTCAGAGAGGTTCTGAGGGAGAAATTATGACCCAATTTGAGATGGGAGACCTTGAAGAGCTTGGACTTCTCAAGATGGATTTCCTTGGTTTGAGGACACTGACTCTGCTTCAGAACACGGTAAAGATTATCAAAGAGACCACAGGAGAAGATTTAGACCTAGATAAGATTCCTATTGATGATAAAGAAACATACAGACTCCTCCAGGAGGGAGAAACGATAGGGGTATTTCAGCTTGAAAGTTCTGGTATGAGGAATCTCCTGAAAGATATGAAACCAGAATGTTTTGAGGATATAAGCTCTGTTCTTGCATTGTATCGTCCTGGTCCGCTGGGAAGTGGTATGGTCACCAGCTTTGTAAGGCGTAAAAAGGGAGAAGAACCCATAGAGTATCCCCATCCACTGCTGGAACCTATTTTAAAGGATACCTATGGAGTAATAGTGTATCAGGAACAGGTTATGCAGATAGCAAATGTTATGGCTGGCTTTACTTTAGGAGAGGCAGACATACTGAGAAGAGCTATGGGGAAGAAGTTACCTGAGGTTCTTGCCCAGCAGAGGAGCAGATTTATAAATGGTTCAGTAGAGAGGGATATACCTGCAGATGTAGCTAATCATGTATTTGATCTGATGGAATACTTTGCTGGTTATGGTTTTAATAAATCTCATACGGTAGCCTATGGTTTATTATCGTATCAGTCAGCCTATCTGAAGGCACACTACCCTCTGGCATATATGACGGCACTTCTTATGAGCGTAGAAGGTAACACGGCAAAGGTTGCCTCTTATATACAAGAGGCGAGAAGGATGGGGATAAAGATCCTTCCTCCAGATATCAATGAGAGTAATATCCACTTTACCCCTACGAATAATAATATCCGTTTTGGGTTAAGTGCTATAAAGAACGTTGGAGAAAGTGCAGTAGAGGTGATCCTTGAAGCCAGGAAGAAGGGTGGAAAGTTTACCAGCCTGGAGGATTTTCTCAGAAGGGTGGACCTGAGAAAGGTAAACAAAAAGGTGATCGAGAGCCTTATAAGAGCAGGGGCTTTTGATTCTTTAGGCAAAAGTAGGGCAGAACTTCTTGCTATTTTTGAACAATACCAGGAGAAGAAAAGTACAGGAAAAGGTAAGAGAAAAAATCTTTTTGATTCTGAAATGGTCAACTTAGAGCCAGTCCCAGCTATAGGTGAGTTTCCTATGGAAGAGATACTGGCTATGGAGAAAGAACTTATAGGTCTTTATATATCAGACAATCCATTGTTACACTATACTGATGAACTGAAGAAGAGGATATCCTGTAATATAGAAGAACTGGAAGAGTTAGATGATGGAGTTACAGTTACTATAGGAGGAGTTGTATCAGGCATAAAACTGGTAGACACAAAAAATGGTAAGATGGGCTTTTTACAGATAGAGGATTTATCAGGGAGTATAGAGGTGGTGGTATTTCCTAAAATCTTTAAAGATATA
>Ga0255346_1006104_pt1 | contig 11994 bp, 9 predicted proteins | sample wastewater_treat_FD_194410 | JGI IMG/M metagenome (GOLD analysis project Ga0255346, IMG submission 194410) | Wastewater microbial communities from Lulu Island WWTP, Vancouver, Canada - plant22 | ecosystem: Engineered > WWTP > Wastewater > Unclassified | place: Canada: Vancouver, British Columbia... | reverse complement strand
CAGGTGCGCCCTATATGGGGGCAAAATTCTATTAAAAGTCTTTGGAAAGGGGGTACGGGGGAAGAACCTTTCCTCAGAAAGGTTTCCCCCCGATAAATGCGTATAAAGCTTCTATATGAGTATCACAGTTAAGCTTCACGGCTTTTTTTATTCATCTTTTTTGAGGATCTTGTACAGTAATCTGTACAACGTCATAGCTTCCTCAGGTTCGAGAGCGATACATCCTCCGACACGAGGGGGGATGGTAACTGCTTTTTCTTTCAGCTGCTGACCAAGCTTAGTGATCTCGACCATAAGTACACGTTCGTCCTCAGTGCTTCTTTTTCGGGTGACGAGGCCTTTTGATTCAAGGCTTTTCAGCACAGGAGTGAGAGTTCCCGAATCGAGAAAAAGCTTCTTTCCGAGTTCCTTGACGCTTATGCGGCCTGATTCCCAGAAAACCATCATAGCGATATACTGAGTATATGTCAGGTCGATCTCGTCCAGAAAAGGGCGGTACTTCTTGATTATTTCACGGGAACAGGCATACAGCGGAAAGCACAGCTGATTCTCCAGCTTCATAGCATCATAGTTGCAGAAATCCTTATTCTCAGGCATTTTTCTGAGCCTCATAAGCTTCACGTACAGCCTTTGCAAGCTGATCTGCACATGAAGTAGGACGTCTTCCGCAGAGATTGCCCTTGAGTTTATCCTCGATCTGTTCAACTGTCATACCATCGCAAAGCTTGGAAATAGCTTTCAGATTACCGTTGCAGCCGCCGTAGAAAGAAATATTTGTGATAACATTACCCTCGATGTGGAATTTGATCTCCTGTGAGCAAACCATTTCAGTCTTATAAGTATAGTCCATAAAAATACCTCCGTAAGAAAAGTGTTTATATTTGATTGAGTTCAATTTAATTTTATACTATTTTTATCGTTTTGTCAAGAGGTATTTGTTTTTACCGTATAACTTTTTTGCCGATCATTATTCTGCGGATGATTTTGTATATTCGGTCAAAACCTTTGAGGCATCGAGCGCATCGATATGGCCATTGAAATCATAATCGGCCAGAATAGGATCAAGGTCGGATTCTGCGTCCACCGAAAGCTTGGCATAGCCTTTGAGGATATCAGAAGCGTCTCTTGCGTCTACTATTTTGTCTCCGTTCACATCACCCATATGGTCGGAGCAGACGGGGAGTTCATCTTTCTGGAAACTATGGAGCGAAGACGGAACAGAGATATTCCATGTCATATGATCGTCGTTTATAGCTATCTGATCATCAGAGCGCATGAACCAATCGTATATTGTAACATCAAGATCATCCCATGTAGGGTCAACATGGAAATAGTGACCGCCAACATTAGCGATTACCCATGCGTGGGCAGGGTTGTAAACGTAGCAGGATTCTATTCCTGCTTCATGGAGCATAAGATTCATTGCACGGGCATATCCGTCGCAAACGCTGGTATCATTGAGGAAAACAGAAACGTCAACATGATTTGCCTGTGCGAGGGAATCAGAGTCGTCGAAAATGACGAGACTGCAAAGTTTGTCGTGGAGAGCCTTAACTTTCTGCATATCATTCATATCATCGGTTAGGGTCTCGGAAACGATCTTTTTGACGATATATCTGACATAACCGTTGACGATCCCGTTATCGTCTGAGTTTGCGAAATTCTTTTCAATAAACTTCAGCACATCTGCATCAGCATTGCCGTTGCTGTCAAAAGCAGGCTTTCCGTTTATTTTGGTAAGCTTGGTGCAGTTGGTGAAAGCACCGCCGTTCAGATCTTCGGACAGGTCGATGTTTATATTCTGAAGTGATGAGCAGTCGTTGAAAGCGTTTTCGCCGAGACTTACTTTACCTCGGAAAGTCGCATCAGTAAGAGCAGAGCATGAGTCAAAAGCCTTTTTGTCGATCTTTGCTTTGTCGGTAACTGAGATCGACTTCAAAGCTTTGCAATGAGCAAAAGCAGAATCTCCGACAGTAACGTCGCCTTCGGGCAGATCCAGTTTTTCTATGCCCGATTTGTAGAAAGCGTCATTTTCTATCGTAAGAAAAGCGACAGAATCAGGGAACAGCAGCTCCTTGAGTGCTTCATCATACCAGAATGCACCGAACTCAAGATGAATTATAGGATCGGTCCCGCTGAAGCTTACACGCTTTAGTTTTTCGCAGTATTGGAACGCAGATCCGCCTACTTTTACAGTTCCGGGAAATTCAAGGTCTGATATGGCGGAATGAGAAAAAGCCTGAGGAAAAATAGAAAGTCGCTTACTTTTGATATTGAGCGTTCTTATCTTTGCCGGCTCAAAATAGTCGAATCCTGATAAGTCGGCAGTTCCCTCAGGGATCGTCATTACAGGCGTACCGTAAGGAGGTGTCGGAGACAGATTGATTTTCAGCGGATAACCCATATATTCGTCAGGAAGCGGACCCTGAATGTCAGGGGCATACACAAGGGTGACCTCTACTGTTGAATGGTCGGCATATAATCTGTAGCACCACTCAGTTTCTGAATCATATGTGTAAACTTCCGTGTCGCTCATATAAACTTCTGAAAGATTGTCAACGACTTTTTCTTTCGGATAATCAAAGAGAGGCTTTTCGGGAAGTGCATCGGCAGGGACGAATTTAATATCCTCAGGGAAAATAACTTCTTCAAGTGCAGTGCAGGTGTTTAGCGTATGAGAGGGGAGAATATTGATATGTGCAGGTAATTTCAGCTTTTTCAGAGATGTTGAATCGCCTAACAGAAATTCATCAATATTTTGGATGGTATCAGGAAGTTCCAATGATTCCGCATCGTTGGCGTATTCCAGCAGATAGCTGTTTGATTCGGTAACAGGGAGATTGCCTATCGCTTCGGGGATGACAATGTTTTTTCTGTTTCCGCATTGCTGAAGTCTGAGATGCTTTGGATTTTCAGCAGAGTTTTCAGAAAAATAGGAATAGCACAGATAATTATCTCCACTTTCGGTGTAGATATTAATTGAATTAGCATCAGGCATGAAACCCGGATCAAAATACTGCAAACTGTCAGGGAAATAGAAAGTGGAATATTCAAGAAAAGGATTAGATGACAAAGCGCCTTTTCCGATACTTACAACGGGCAGTCCGTCTATTTCCGAAGGAACAACTATCTTTTTATCGTTGGAAGTATAGTTTGTCAGTTCAATGCATGGCTTATCGCAAACACCGTCCAGACTGTCGAGGACTTTGTATTCCCATATTGAAGGGTCAGCATCTTCATATGGATAGACAAAATTCCATTCAGAGTGGGAGGAGTATCCGAAACTTACAACAGGCACAGACAAAGACAAAGTCAGTGAGGCAGTCATAAGTGCGAGGGGCTTAAAAATACGTTTCATATATCCATCTCCTTTGTATCTATTTATATAATCAATGTCTGCTCAACAGCTAAAACCGGCTTTACATTAATTATATTATACATCCAAAGTGATGTGAAATCAATACAAAAAAAGAAAAAACTTCCGATAAGCGTTGACGTTTACGTGTAAACATCGCAGTTGACCGAAAGTTTTTTCAAGAGAAATGGAAAGACTTATTCTTTAGAGGTAAACATTATTTGATAAGGGCAACACCGCCCAAAGCTTGTGCTGAAGATGCGCCGACAGATTTTTCCGTCAGATTGTATAGAAATTCCGCAGGCATACTATCGTATGTCAAGGGATTTCTGTGCAAGATGACGGAAAATATGTCCGCAGATTCAGTGCAAAGCCGTAAGGCGGGCTTTGTGCGGTGTTGCCCCAATGTAATGCCCGGAAAGGATAAGCCGGAGCTTTCGGGTAAGTACCGGATTATGACGATACTTACCAGATCAGAAGTGGGATCACTCCGGAAGATTGCTGATAAGGGTGAGCAGATACTTCTGGATAGCGAGCGCATCAGCATTTGTTATGCCGTTGCCGTTGAGGTTAACGTCGCCGTTAAGTTCGCCCTGAGCAGTGATATGATATGTGTCACTGCCGTTTCTGCCGAATTTGCTTGGGTTGGAGAGTGACTGCATGATGATGACAGCGTCGGAGATATCAACTTTGTCATCGCAGTTTGCATCGCCCCAGAGCGTAACATTACCTGTAGATGATGTAACAGTAGTAGTTGTCTCAGTTACAGGAGCTTCGGTAGAGGTTGAAGTCTCAGGTGCAGGAGTTGTTGTTTCAGTGGTTGTGGTTGTATTCTCTGTAGTAGTTGTAGTGGAAGTAGTAGTAGTAGTTGTTGTTGTCTCGGTTGTAGTAGTTGTAACAACTTCCTCAGGTATCTTAGCCTCGGGTGAGGTAAGAGAAATGAGGTATGTTAGAGGCGAATTCCAGTAGATAGTTATCTCGTTTGTGGAATAGCTCTCTGAATTATCAATGAAGCACTTAGCAGCAGGAAGATCCTTACAGTAAGCCTTAGCAGCGCTGTCTTCAAGATTCTCGTTGACACCGCCTGCCAGCATACCCTTCATAGCGTGACCTACAGCCATTGAAGGACGGTGATGAGGATTCTCGGGAGAAACTGTACCGTATCCCGAAACGAAGCTTGTTCCTACAGGGTTTGTACCGAGGAGGTAGTTGAGCTGAGCCTGTGCAGCAGTACCGTAGCTTGCATCACCTGTAAGCTGCTGAGCAAGACCGAAGATGATACCTGCATTAGCGATAGTCATATTGCTTCCCCAGTTATAAGTAGTGATAGATGAGCCGTAAGGTGAACTGCTTACATTGCCTGCCATCTTGTCAGCCTGCTTGAGAACAGCGTTCTTTGCGTTTGTATAAGCTGAAGAGTTCTTGTCGATACCGTTCATAGTGAGGAGAGCGATGTTGCCGTAGTCGCCCACAGTTGACCAGTCAAGACCTGTTGAAGCGCTGCTTACAGCTGAGAGATACTTCTGATCGCCTGTAGCACGGTACATCTGAGCAGCTGCCCAGTAACGCTCGTCTCTGTCAGTCATATCGCCGTATTCACCTGTAACGATGTCAGCAGGGTTCTTGAAAATAAAGCCCGGATTAGCCTGGAGCCATGCCCATGACTTTTCAGCAGCGTTCATGCATTTCTTAGCAAAGTCCTTGTCGTATTTCTCATAAAATTCAGCTGCAAGAGCCATAGAAGCACAGAAATCAGCTGTAGCTGTTGAGCTTACAGGAGTAACGATGAGTTCGCCTGTTTCAGCTGTCGGCATTACATAGCCCGGGAATGTAGCGCATGATACCTTGTGGTAAGCGCCTCCGTCGGGAGCCTGCATCTTCATCATCCACTCAAGCTCGAAACGTGCTTCGTCGAGGATATCGGGAACACCGTTTCCGCTCTCGGGGATGTTGATATTGTCTGAGTAAAGATCGGGAGTTGCCTGATAAGCGTAGAGAAGATCGGCAACAGCCTTTGCAGCAGGAACTACATAACGGCCGTAATCACCTGCATCGTGCCAGCCGCCGCTTACGTCGATCTTGTCGTTTGTGCCGTAAACAGTAGCCATGCTTGTGTGGCAGGCAGCGTGACCGAATTCACTGTCTTCGACCTTGACACCGCAGCGCTGTAAATAGAGCATTCTTACGCTGTCGTCAAGGAGATTATTGTAAACCTTGTCGCCGATCTCGAATGTGTAAGAATTGTCAAGACCGTCGCAGGAAATGTAATATTTGCCGGGTGCGGTAACTGATGAGAAATCGCCTGTGAAGTTTGTTTCGCCTGCGCTCTTGTTATCAGTTCTGTTTTCGAGTTTGCCTGTGTAAACCTTCTCCTTTGTATCTGCATTTACAACAGAGAACTCTGACTGGTTGGTAACATCACGGAATACAGCAGTCTTCTTGCTGTCAGTTCTGTAACCTACCTGATTTATGTTTATTGAAGGAGCATATGGACGGCTGGAAGAATAATCAACAGCGCTGTCATCCACAAGCTCAAGTGATACGTTGTCAAGATAAATAGTATGCTCAGGAAGTACACCCTCGTACTTTTCCTGGATACCGCAGTTGAAGACCAGCTTAGCCATGATATCTGTATCATCTTCCATGGTAAACTCATAATCAACTGTCTGTGGAGTTGAAGTGATGTTCAGACCCTTCCATGTGTAAGCTCTGTAGTCGCCGCCGTTCATCTGGATCATACCCTCAACGAAACGGTCGGTAGTACATGAGATATCGTACTTGAGGCGGTAAACACCGTTTTTGTAAAGAGGAACGATATCATAGAATACCTGTACAGCGTAGTTTACCTTTCCCACATCCGAAACTGTGAGAGCAAGCTTGCCGTCCTCAGTTTTAAGAGAACATTTTCCGCCGCTTTCCTTGTAGGTTCCCCAGTCCTTAACTCCTGACTCAAAAGTTGAGTTGCTGATGAGATTGCCTGCAGCTGATACCTGTAAAGATGCAACGGGCATAGCTGAAGCCATGATAGTGCAGGCTGCAAGAACAGCTGCACATCTTTTTAATGTGCCTTTTTTCATATATTTTCCCTCTCAATCTGTGGATCCTGTCCACGTTTTCTGATATTTATTCTATCAAAACGAAAGAGAAAGTTCAATAAACTATTGTGCTTGTTATATTACTTTTTGGTGCGTTTTTTGAATTCGGAAGGGGTGATACCGTTCTTCTCCTTGAATTTCCTGTTGAAATGGACATAGGTCTTGTATCCGCTGAGAGATGCGATATCATCTATGGGAAGATCTGTAGTAGTCAGCAGCATTTCCGCATAGGTAAGACGGCTGTTGTTGAGGTCCTCAATGAAAGTAACACCGAAGCTTTTCTTATATGCACGCTGAAAAGCAGAACGGCTCATTCTTACTTCATGGGCGGCAAAATCCACATTCCTGTTCTCGAAAGGCTTGCTGTAGATCTTGTTCCTGATAGTTGAAAGCATCTCATACTGTGTATCGGGGATTATATCATCCTGTAGGATAAGGCTTTCGTGAAGCTTTATGAAAATAAGTTTCATGAAGCAGTCGGTGCTCATTTTGCGGCAGGGATTGTTTGAATAGTTCTCGTATACTATGGATTTTATGCAGTAGCTTAGGAAAAGGATATTCATCGGAATAGCTTTTTCAGTGGGAATATCAAGTTCCAGGAATTCCTTTTCTTCTTCCGCCGATTCAAAGTCGAAGTGTACCCAGTCGTTGGCGAATACCTGACTTTTCACACAGCGGTAGTATTGCGGTCTGCCTTTCGGATAGAGAAAAACCGAATCCGCAGGAACGAGGATATCCTCCCCGTCAATAGTGAAAATGGTATCTGTTTTCAGTAGCAGAAGGAGATTGTCTCCGCTTCCGTTATGCCTTTCGATGAAGAAATCCGCATCATGGCAGTGGTCATAACCGGCATTGTTTATAATCATAATATCATCCTCATAAAAAAACAGCAGACCGTAAGACAGCCTGCTGAGATAATTGATTATTTCTTGAATTCCTTTGCAGCTGACGGTTTATCCTTTATTGCGGTAAACTTTACGATAGCCGCAGGGCGCTTATTGTTAAGACGTCCTGTGTAGGTTTTAACTGTAAGTCCTGACGGAGAAGTTTCGGACTTTTCGGAAGATTCGGAATTTTCGTCCTTGTCGCTGTTTTCTTCCTTGCTGTCGGTCACAAGGAATATCTCGACAGTTTCATTTTTCTTGTCCGTGCTTTCCTTGTCATTCTTCTCCTCGGTTTCCTTTTCATCTTTTTCTATGGGCTGAACAGCATCCTCGCAGAAGCAGTGCTTATCGAGAAGGATGTATATTCCGCTTCTTGAGATCTCGGTTTCCGAGCTGACAGGCTTTCGGTATTCTTCGTCGCTGTCTTCTCTGTTGAGTGTGAGTTCGGTCTCAACAAGCTTCTTTGCAGCAGCATCGTAGAAATACAGAGCAGGGACCTTTTCCTTTGGAACGTTCAGTTCTTCGAGCGGAATGGTTATCTTTGCCTTTTTCTCGTCATCAAGCTGTACACGGAAAGGTTCGATGCCCATATATCCCGTGAGGTTCTCATTAAGGCACATTTCATCGATAACAGGGAATATCTTCACATCCTCGTCATCGCATTTTACTATGCTTTCATCGGGGATGAGATCACCGAAATCCTCATCAGCCTTCAGCGGATCGAGTTTATTTTTTATCTCCCATGCATCGCTTGCTTTATCGCCGTCGGTATCAACGCTGACAGGGGAGGTCCTGTACTTGTTTATCTCGTCGGAGTCGGATATTCCGTCGCCGTCAGTATCTGCTGAAACAGGGCTTGTGAAGTGAACGTATATCTCATCGTAATTGGAGATGCCGTCATTATCAGCATCTTCTTCGTTATCGTCCTTTTCGTTATCATCGGAATCCTTTTTCAGCGGATCGGTGCCGAGAATATTGATCTCATCGCCGTCTGAGAGACCATCGCCGTCAGTATCGGCATTGTCCTTGTCGGTGTGGTAGATATCCTCGATAAAGTTAAGGATACCGTCCTCGTCGGAGTCTTCCTTGTCAGCATCGATAGACTCCATATTCTCAGGGCAGAGATTATTGATCTTTATAGTTTCTTCTTCGGTAGAACCGTCTTCAAATTCCATAGAAAGTGTAAGCGTATTCTCGCCCACAACAAATCCGGGATCTTTGATGGACCAGCTTTCTTCAGCCTCAAGCTCACCGCTCATAAGCTCGTTTTCGTTTTTATCGGTTATCGTATACGAAACTCCGCTGAGGCTGCGGAATTTACTGAGTGAACCTCCGATAGCAGGAAGCTTGCTGAAAAGGTAGTAAGTGCCTGTTTTGTCATCAAGGATGGATTCGTATACATCGAAAATTTCACCTGTGGTAGTCTGTTCACCTGTGGGATAGTTGTAAGTAAGAGTCACTTTGACTATGCGGTCTGCATTGTCAACATTGATCTTTTCCTCTATCTCAAAGGTGTGAACTTCATACTGAGGCTCATTTGTTGTGGTCTCGGTCTGTGCGGTGGTTTCTTCCTCGTCAGCGTAAGCATTGATACGAGTAGCAGCAGCTGTTCCGCATACAGCAGTGCAGACAACAAGAGCCATGACTTTTCTGCCGTTTTTGGTTTTGATACATAAAGCGATACCGCCGCCTGCCGCAGCCATAACAGCAGCAAGAGTCTTCAGCGGAAAATTGTCGCCTGTTGAAGGAGTTCCCGAAGAATTCTTTGATTTATCGGACTTGTCTGAACTGTTTTTGGAATTCTGTGCAGCGGCAGCCGCAGCAGCATCGGCATTACGTTTTCTCTGTTCGCTGAGAAGGTATGAGCCTCCTTCATCATATTCGGATGAAACTCTTGAACCTGCCATACTGCTTCTCATGGATCTGTTTCCGGCGGAACCGTAACTTGGTCCCCAGGTCTGTCCTGTGTCTTCGATTATTTTTTCAAATTCAGCCTGAAAAGATAATTCCTCACCGCTTTTTATAAGTTCGGTCTTATCGGGAAAGACCTTGGCGGAATCCTGATCATATCCCTCGGGGAATGTAAATGAAATATCGATATTATCTATATCGAAGTCATTGTTGTTTTTGATTTTCAGGTCGCCGAGAATATTTCCACGGCCGACTGTACTCAGTGAAAGCGATGCGTCAATGTTGTCATTGGATACTTCTGCGGCAGCGGCAGAAGGACAGTACATTTCTGCGGCGCTTAAAGCAAGTGTGAATGGTATCACTGCTGAAACCAGTCTTTTGTATAATTTATTGCAGTTCATCAGTTACCCTCTCCTTTATATTTATGTCTGATGAATAAAACTTTATCTATTACATTATAACACATCTCATCAAAAAATTCAAATAATAAGCTGTGAACAAGTCAGTAATTGTATGATCCTACAAATAATTAAATATTCATTTATACATAATGCCAGAGAAAAACGCTGCGAAACGGTATCATCAGTAACTGAAACGGAAACGAGCACGATGGATGTAGTGATCATTTTCGACAAAAACAGACAAATTACACTATTTGTATGCGTTATTATTCAACAATCAATGTGTGGCTTTCGATAATAAATATGTCAATACCGTAAAATGATTTAAACAGCTATTGATTTTAATGTTTTTGTCTGATATAATGCAGTTATTGAGATGAGAAAAGGTGAATGAGAGAAATGGAAATTATTTATTTTGGAGGAAAAAATGATCAGAATAGCTGTGACAGACGACGATCTGTCAATTCACGAAAAACTGCTGTTATACCTCAGCAGATTTGAAATGAAGTATGATTATGATATCCAGGCAGAATATTTTGCCTCTTGCGAGGAACTTGCTGAAAAGATAAATAAAGGCAGCAGGTTTGACCTTATATTCCTGGATATCGAATTCTCAGGCATGAACGGTACCGAATTCGGCACTATGCTGAGAAGAAAGATGAAGAACTACGAAACACAGATAGTATTCATATCATCTGTTGAAAATCACGCAATGGAACTATTCCGCATACGTCCCATCGAATTCCTAATAAAGCCTATCAAGGAAGAGGAGTTCCGCAGATGTATGCTTTCCTATATGGATTATTACGGATGTTCCGATACTTTTCTTGAATATACCCTCGATAATATCAGGCACAGGATACGCAGCAGTGAAGTGCTGTATCTTGAAAGCGACAGAAAGAAAGCTATATTCCATACCAAAAGAGGTATATTCTCGTCATACGGCAAGATCTCCGATATCATCCGTGACGACAAAGAACACTTCATATGCATATCCCGTGGACTTTATGTGAATATCGATCACATCATAGACGCAACTGCAAAAGTAGTCCGGCTGAGCGACGATTCCGGACTTTATATCAGCCGTGGATGTCAGAGTTATGTGCGTGACAGACTTGCAGGCATCTGAGGCAGAGATCATGAATAAACTGCTTTATATCACGTCCAATATAATTCACGTTTATGCAATATACATATTTCTCGATTCTTTTCTGGGCAGATCAAAACTCAGAGACAGTATAAAAATACTAACATATGCAGTATACTTTTTCATCAGTACAGCGGCATGGCTGACAACCGGCGAACCTTTGCTGAACATTGCACTGAATATCATATCACCGCTTCTGATATCGTTTCAATACGAAAACTATGTCATGAAGAAGTTTTTCGGTGCAGTTTCGTCATGTGCTGTATGTATGTTCACTGACTGGGCGGCAGTGACTTTTGCAGGCAGTCATGTTATATCGGAAAGCGGACTTTTACAGGGGATAATGGTACTGATATTATCCTCTCTTTTCAGACACTATACCTGCAACAGGTCTGAACTGCCGTTCCGCTCGAAGTATTCATGGTTCCTGATATTCACCGCAGCAGGTACTATCATTATCGGACTTCTTACGGTGAACGACAGTTCAAAGCACGATCACCTCATAGTGATAGTTCTGCTTTGTATCAATTTCCTGAACTTCTATATCTATAACAACGAACAGACTCAGTGGGAGACTATCAACAGGCTGAAGATCATTGAGACACTTAACAGCTACTACAAGGATCAGCTTACGGTCATGAGCGAATCTCAGGAGAAAATGCGCTATCTCAGGCACGATTTCCGCAAACATCTGAATAAGATAAGAGAATTGTCGTGTCATTGCAGCAATAAGCCGCTTCAGGATTATCTCTGCGAACTTCAGGGGGCGATGACGGAAAGCAAGGGATTCTCACATACAGGCAATTATGATATCGACTGCCTTATGAATTATGAACTTACTCTTGCTTCGGAAGCAGGAACAGCCATCAGCTACAAAGCTGATATACCGCCTGTTCTGAATATCTCATCATTTGACATAACCATAATTCTCGGCAATCTTATGGACAATGCAGTCTATGCGCTGAAAAATACCACGGAGCGTATTCTTGATATTTCGATGATATACAGCAAGGGCATAATAAGGATCGACATCGAGAATTCATTTGACCCTTCATTCAGACGTAAAGACGACGGACAGGAACATGGGATAGGACTTCTCAGCGTTAAAAATGCACTTCAGAAATATAACGGTAAACTCAGCTGTTCCCGTGACGGCGAACGCTACAGGACTACGGTAGTAATGTACGACAGCGCAGATTGA
>Ga0255346_1006086_pt1 | contig 12023 bp, 6 predicted proteins | sample wastewater_treat_FD_194410 | JGI IMG/M metagenome (GOLD analysis project Ga0255346, IMG submission 194410) | Wastewater microbial communities from Lulu Island WWTP, Vancouver, Canada - plant22 | ecosystem: Engineered > WWTP > Wastewater > Unclassified | place: Canada: Vancouver, British Columbia... | reverse complement strand
AGTTGGGGAGAGTAATTCGCCCCTATCGCCATTTTCTAGCGTGGTGGCGGGTTTACCATCTTCTTCTTGTCTTTGGTCAAAGCGCTGGTCGGTTTTTGTAAAGCCATTAGTTGGTTGGGCGGTGTGTTTGTTGGTTCCGACAACAAAATTTAATTCTAATGGCCGATTAACGTATTTTTCCAGAGCGGTTTTAATTGGTAAATAAAGATTGGATTTTAAGTTGGTGGCATGAAAAGCGGTCATACAACTAATTGTCGCCTCGGCTTTTAACTCATCAATAATTCTAATTTGAGTTAGAGGGCTGGGTAAAATCCAAGTATTAAAGATGGCAGGACTTAAGCTACTTTTTAGATCATTTTTAGCCATTTGCCAAATTTGTTCTATAGTTTGATTGTCGTAACTTTGTTCAGACATAAATTGAGCCAAAACGTTCGGGCAGAATTAAATATGCAAAAGAAAAATTGCAAGCACAGTTATACACAGAGTTTTCCACATTTGACAAGGGGCAATTTTATTTAGGGGCTTGATAGTCATCAATAGAATAGCTAAAGTGTTGATTTTTTTCTGGGGCTTTATCGGTGTTTTGATCTGGATTGTTGTCAGCGCTTTCAGTGTTGGTGGGTGTTGTTGTAGCTTCAGCATCAAAAATACTTTTTATTTGGGGCAAAACCGGATTTTGTTTCAAACTATTTTCCGCTTTTCTTTCAGCATCCTCTAGTACATCCTGACTGATGTCGACTGGCTCGCCCTGCCAAGGAATTTTTTCTGGTTTTTCAAAGCTCCCAATTTTTTGGTCGCCGGTATCAGCCTTATTTTCTTGTTCTAGTCTTCTGCGTCTCAGTTCACGATTTAAAGCAGCCTGTCTTCTCTGAGCCAATATTTCTTCTGGATCTGTGGTAATGGCTTGATGTTCTTTTTCTGAGGCGATGACCCGAAGTGCGACGTGATTTTGCCCGGCAAAAAAGATGCCTTCTCCCACGTCTGAAGAAACCAACAATTGGCGCTCACCTTCTGACAAATAGAAAGTTTGGGCCAAAAGGGGAATCGCTGAGGTTGCTTGTTTCATTAAGAACTGGATAGAAGAGTTAGAAATAATAGCCCGGCCATAATCATTGCGCAAAAAATCCTCTACATCTTGAGTAATGGTAGTGATGCCCAAATAATATTTGCGCGCTCTTTTGACCATTGAATAAACAAAAGCAGAGCTATCCTGGTGCATCATAAAATACCAAGCCTCATCAATGACTAAAATGCGTTTTTTAAGATCTTTTTTAACTCTTGTCCAGATGAAATCAAGAATAACGTACATGGCAATAGGTCTTAATTCTTCTTCCATTTCTTTAACGCTAAATACCGTAAAAGGAGATTGAATATCAACGTTAGATGGCTTATCAAAAATCCCGCGAAAAGAACCAGTAATAAACTTTTCTAAGCGGGCCGCCAAATCATCACTTTCGTCTTGTTCCATGCCAACCAAGGCTTTGTAAAGATCTTCCATTAGGGGTGGGGTATTGGTTTGTGTGTTGGGATCTGGGGTAATGCCTTTAGCTTTGTAACTGGCAATAATTGCTCGATCTAGTATGGCTTCTTGTTGTGGGGTCATTTCACCCAACATCACTTTTAACAGACCGTGAAGTGAGAGAATTTTTTGGCCAAGTTCGTTTTCACCTTCTTCATAAAGATTAGATAAATCAAAAGGATTGATTTTAGCTTGAGAGCCGAAGGTAAAGTTAATATATTCGCCATTAACCATCTTACATAATTCCTCGTACTCGTGTTCGGGGTCTAAAACAATAATTTCGGTGTCAAACATGAGTTGTCTCAAAATTTCTAATTTGACGGTATAAGATTTACCAGCGCCAGATTTAGCAAAAATTACCATATTGGCATTTTCCATCTTAAAACGATCAAAAATGACCAGTGAATCATTATGTTCATTAATCCCATAAACAATCCCTGTTTCCATCGTTAACTCGGAAGAAGTAAAGGGGAAAGTGGTGGCCAGCGAAGTGGTATCCATATTTCTCGTTATAAGCAGGCGATCAACACCCATAGGCAAAGTAGTTTTAAAGCCTTCATCCATTTGTAACGCTGCTTTTTTGGACACAATTAAGAGGGATCCTAAAGAAGATTGAATAGCCTTAGTGATTTTTTCTAGTTGTTCTTTACTTTCACTTTTAATAGTTATATAGAGAGCAAACTGGAAAAACCTTTCAGATCCTGCCGCTAATTGCTCACGCATGACCCGCGCATCATTAAGTTTAATTTCAGTATTAATGTTGCTAATTTTTCCCGATCTAACGTCAGAGGTAATTTCTGCCTCCATTTCAGTGATTTTTCTCTTTAAATTATCTAGAACCTCACTGGTGTCCGTTGGAAAAATAAACATCGAAATATTGGCTTGAGCTGGGAAATTAATTAGAGGTGAAAGCCAGTTGGCGGGGATACTTCGGGGATAACCGGCCACAAACAAAGTTCTAGTATAAGTTGAATTAATTTTTTGATAAGTAAAATCTACTTCAATAGCTTCAGGAGCAATAATATCTTGGATGGTCACTAAGCCACGAGAAAAATCGCGCAATTTTTCTTGAGTGTATTGCTCGGCATCAATTTGTTTTTGCGCAACAGGATCAACAGCTGGCTTTTTTTTCTTTATGAATGGTAGATCTAAATTGAATGATGGCATTTAAAGTTCAACGGGATTGGGATTATTATTAATAGGTTTTTGTTTTAATTCCACCGGGCTTGGAACTTGATTTGATTTTAGTGCAAAATCATCAGTAGCCTGATGATGAGCTGGTTGTTCATTTATGGCCCTTGCTTGGAGCGGGATAATTTCCTCACTAAAATTGGGGATAGCTGAAACTGTTGGCTGTTGAGCCTGATTTGTTTTAAGCGCGTAGTTGGAGTTTTCTCCTTGAGGTTCAACTGTTTTTGGTGCTGGTGCTTCTTGTACTTCTGTAATCTTCTCTGTTGGCACTTGTTGTACTTCTATATTTTTCTCTTCTGGCGTTTCTTGAACTCCTTGTAGCCCTGTAGGTTCTTGACCCATCTCAAGCGCCTCCTGATTTGCTTCTTGGCCAAGCTGATTATGCTGTGCGGGCTGATCGTTTATGGTTTGTTTAAACTCTTGACGAAGTTGATCGAGATTTTGTTCACTACTGATACTGGCTCTAACTATTGGCGTGGTATAGCTTTCACTATTGGTAACTTCTTGACCCTCCATTGATTCTGGATTGTAGTTAATATAAAAATTTTGGATTATTTCCTGAGTATCGAGTTGTCTAGCAAATAAACCGATGCGATTGAATTGGCTAATTAAATGGTCTCTTCTTGGATCAAGGATGGTGGCGGCCTTTTCTATTAGTACGGTTTTTTCAAAATTATTAATATCAAACTTGGTTTTTCCAGGCAAAACGCTGTCAGCAGTGTAGAGACCCATTTCAGCAGCGTTAGTAGGAATCACCACAAAGAACTTTTTTTCCAGAACATTACGTTCACGAATCAAATTAGCAACAAAATCTCTGTATTCGCCAATTAATTGAGCTTTTGCTCTTGATTCGCTATTTTTAATCTGATTGTCGAGCAGTCTTAGATATCGGCTTGCATCTTTAATGGTTGATTGGATATTAATTTGAATAGGAAAATTGAGGGAGTTTAACAGTGCCCCATAAGTATACATAATGGCATCTTGTTCCTGCTCAGCTAGCAGGCTGAAGTTCATGGTACCAATTTGCATAATTATGGAAACCACACCGTCTTTGAGGATTACCATATCATTAGTGATGTCATAGACATCAAGATATTCTTGGGTGGTAGAACTAATTGTGTTATCGCTCATGAGCTGTATCTAAGTTTACTAGATTTTGTCTGTTAATAAAAGACCGTTAATAAGAGTCATGACCTTATTCAGCCACAATTTCAATTGTAGGAACCGTACGACCCGTCAATCTAATGGAGATTGGCATAAAAACTAAACCATCGGCCTCAGTTTTAATTTGGTATTCTCCGTTAGGAAGAGCAGTCTTGATAAAAAACTCGCCATTAGTGTTGCTTTTAGTAATTCTTAATGCCTGATCTTCATTTTTTGCAAACACCTCAATTAAAGCGTTACCAACAGCTTGACCACTGCTATCTTTTATTATGCCTTGTAATTGATTGCTTTTTTCTTCTTTTATTGATGGTTGCTCTAGGTTGTGAGATTGATTAGCTTCCGTTTTGACAGTTGCGGATGGGCTTAACTTGTCTGGTTCTTTGTTTGTTGATGTCAACTCAATTTTTGGTGTTTGTTGTTCTTGAATGTCTTCTAAACTTTTAAGTTTTCTAATTCTGGTTTTAAGTTGGGGTTTGCCAGTTTTTGGTTCACGTTGAACCGAGATGTTTTCAGCTTTAATTTGTACTTGATCAAAATCGGCTAGCAGTTCATTGGCGCGCTGATTATAACTAATGTCCCATTCATCAAGCTCTTCATCGCTATCCGGTATGCTTTTTAGATATTCTTGAATGCGCTCTTTTCTGGCGGGAGAATAGTTTACATCTGGTTTAATATCAAGATCTTGATGTTGTCCTGGCTTGTAGTTAAAGAACTCTGGAATCTTTGGAGTTTTTTTCCAAAAAAATTTAGTCGGTTTCCAAAGATTTTTAAAATAGGTAAAGATCCAAAAATCTAGCGGGCGTTCTTCAATTGGCACGAAAGCGATCATAATTGCGAGGACAATTAACATAATAAACATTGGCCACTTGACGATACCAATCAAATTGCTTTGATAAACAATGAAGGCAATTATTGCTCCAACCGCCAATTCAGCGAATTGTTTGAGGGTCATGGCCCCGATTAGATGAAATTTATAGCCAGTAATATCTTGTGGAATGGGGTGTTGTTTCATAAGGACAGCTTATTTGATTGATATTCAAAGCGCTCACTGTTAATCGCATTGAATCCTTGTTTATTTAACCATATTTTTAGCGCCTTTTCTGTGGCGTCTAAACCCAAATTTGATTTGACGATAAAACCCCCAGTTTTATAAGAGTATTCAATACTAAATTCTGGTGTAGTAATTGGTGACATGTTTTTGAGTTCTGTTACTTGTTGCAATTCAATTTCTTCTTCCTCACTCAACACGGGTTCGTCTATGGGGAAAGCATCTCTTAATACTGGTTCCTCTGGTTGATTGGTTGGTGGGGGGCTAGGCATGGTATCCTTTGGTGTTCTTTCTCTAGCGAGTAAAAGAATTAATAAAATTACAATTAGTATGCTGATAAAAATGATGGTTCTCTTTTTTTTGTTTTTCATTTTAATTTTGCACTAAATACATATATCTAATATACGTGTTGTCAGTTCCAGATGCCAACCCTTCGCCCGATGTTGATACTACCTTGTGCACCACGTTTTGTCCCCACCACGGATCGTAGGCGGTGATGTATCCTGGAGATTCAACGCAGGTAATCACGTAAAAGTGGCCAAAACCCCTGGTATGGGTTAAGGCAAAAATTACGTTACCCTCGGCTAAATACCTACTAATTTCATCGGTGATTTGTTCGGGGCTACCAGAGGGTGTTGGTACTGAAACAGCACTAACACCATTATTACTGAGAGCATTAATTAATGGAGCTATGGCAGTACCACTGCAACTTGTCAGACCACAGCCTCCTGGTATAAGAAATCCCTCACGCATAGAAACGTCGATTGGATCTTCATTTAGAATCATGGAAATTGATACTGGACCACAAGCAGAAGAACCGAAACTGCAGCCCCCACCACAAATCGGAATATCGTTGTATTCTCTTTGACTGTAATAAGTTAGGTTGCCAACTACCACATCATTGCAAAAAACCGCACCGCCACCACCTCCGCTTCCGCCAGTAGGGAACTGAGTTAAAAAAGCGCCATCCAAAATAGTTTGATAAAGTAACATGCCTCCGGCTGCCAGACCAAATGTAGTTAAAACAGCCTGAGTGGCAGTAGCCATAGCACCCTGGCCTATTTGTGAAAGACTGGAACCAATTTGAGCTGACACTGGACGAACTGCAACGTCGGCTGCGGTTCGGGCTTGTTGGGCGGCTTGAGTTTGAGCAGTCACTCTTTCAGCCAGTTGATTCTCGGCAATGGGTAGATTTTGCGGGGATAAAGTGGCGGGATTTATGGTGTTCTCAACGTTCTGCCAAAAAGTGTTTTGGGCGATAACTGGTGTGACTTCTTTTCCTCCACCACCAAACCCCAAAAAAGAAATAGCTTGAGAAACAATTTTAACCACCTGGAAGATTAGGGCCAGCAATGCCGCAAAAGCAGCTGAAATTAAGGCGATAAGAGCTTTGATTAATGGTTCTAATTTTTGTTTAACAGCTCCCCAGGCCATTTGTTCAATCATTTGCTTCACTGGTTCGGGTAAACTTTCAAAAGCACCACCGGTGGCATAATCCAAACCAGCCCGAACAGCCTTTTCTCCCAAAACATTTATTGCTTGCTTGCTTTTATCTTTAACGGCACCAAAACTTTCTCCGAGTTGATTATCAATCCCTCCTTCCTCGTTAAAAGATCTAGCGAGGGGATATGCTCCATCTTCATTGGGGAGAAAATATTGATTGTAATTAAGTGCCCCCAAATCATAAGCGGAAAATTGTGGCAAAGAATCTGTTTGTAAGACTGTGTTAGCATCCAAGGCATAATCTTCTCCCGGCACGTAGTAAGTTAAAGCTATAGTTTGCAGTTCCGGGCCACCACCGTTAATTACATCAAGAAAACTTTGTTGATAAACATAATTTAGATAATTAAGTTCGTTAATCTGTTGTGGACTAAATCCAGCAAAATCAATATTATCTTGAGCAAATCCGGCTAATCTTTTACTTACTGCATCGGCATTGACTAGGTTAAGATGGGCTTGATGTTGAATTTGTTGAAAATAAACTGTTTGTTTTTGTTGCAGTTTCTTATTTTCTTTTGTTTGAGCTCCTTTGCTTCCAGACCCATCTGCTTTGATTTGATCAAATTCTTGCCATAAAGTTTCTAAATCCGCTGTGGTGTAAAATTCATTATCAATACCCTGATGAATGGTACGACTCCAATCGGCTCGTTGGGTTTTCCAATAGCTAATCAGCAAATCTTTAATGGCCCTTTCATTGGCCATGTAGGTGTTTTGATCTATAACATCTTTGCCAAAATGTTTTTGGAAACGTTGCCAATTAAAGCTCTCGACATAGTCAACCGGATAGTTTTGTTGAATAAAAACATCAATGATGGGTGTAATATTTTCTCGCGCTAGAAATGATCTTTTTTGTGCTTCTTTATCACCAACAATGATTCTTTGCCATTCTTGAGAAAAATTATTTTTTGTGACTCTAGTAAAAGTCAGTTTTAAATTTTTAGAAAATTGATTCTTAAGGGCGCTATTCGTATCGAGTTGAGCAAAAAAATTGTTCGCTTCTTCGGTGGATAAGTTTTGTAAATGAATTTTGAGTTCGGCAGGTAGAGAAGCATTATTAATTTTTACTTTTAATAATTGTTCTTCATCTAGATGAAGCTCTTCGTTTTTTTTAAGCTCTTTTTGAACTGCCTGCGCGTCCAATTCGCTGCTGGTTAATTCGCCTAATTGACGAGCAAAAATCTCTCCACCACGAATATCGGCAATGATTTTCAGGGCAATTTCTTTGGAGAAACTAATTCTTAATGAGGGAGTATTAATTAATTGATCTAAGTCATAACGGCCACTGGCCAATAAGGTTTCAATTTTGCTAAAGGTAATGGTTAATAATTCTTGTCTGCTTGCAACTGGTAGTTGGTTGAAGTTGGGTGGGTGATCAAAGCCCATTTTAGACAGCTGCTCTTTGGATAAATTAGCAAACTGGATTTGTAGAGATTGGTTAATCGAAATAATAGCTAGTGAGCGAATGTATAGTTTGGAGAGATCGTCGAGACGAGCCAAATTAAATTCTTTAGAAAAATCTTCAGGCAGGGTTTGTTTTGGCTTTTCTTTTTCTTCTTCTTTTTCGCTATCTGAATCCTGACCTTCTTCTTCGACTTTGCTGGCAGAACTTGGTTCGGCTTTCTTCTTGTCTTGGACAGCTGCTGAGTCTACTAAATCTTCTTTCTTTTCTTCTTCGTCTTTACTCTGAGCTGAAAACTTTTCTTTTTGTGAGGAAATAATGGTCAACATTGGTTGAGCCAAATCACTATTTACCTTTTGCCAAATAGAGGGGCTTTCTTCCAATTTTTTAAGTTCTTTAAGTAAAACTTGAGTTGAACTCGTTTTTGCGGCTAAACCAATGCGACTGAAAAAATCATTACCAAGTTTAGCCAATTCTTGTTTATGACTTGGATCGAGGAACTTAGCCAGCAAAATATTACTTTGTTCTAAGAAGGCAATCAGATCACTTAAGAATAGATTTTCTTCAAGAATCTTCTTTTGTTGATCTTTTAATTCCGCAATGATTCTTTCTTTTTGACTTTGAGCGATTTCTTTATCTTTTAATAGATCAGCAATGAATTTTTCTTGGCTCTCAATTTTATTAACCCTGGCAAGCTTAAAGGTTTGGCCACTAAAGCCTTGAATTAAAAAAGGACAATTAAAACTTTTACCGAATTTTTGCGGTAGATCTTGGCTAAAAAAATTGCCACAAAACTCAATAATTGCTTGTATTTCATCGAGACTAAGACTATTTTGGCTTGCAAGCCTTTTGAGTTCTAGGCGAAAATTATCCACATTGCCTTGATCAGTCATGGTTTTATTATAGACAGAAATTTAAGGAGTGACTAGGCAAAAAAAATCAAAGATAGTATAATTTGCACTATGGATATGAATATTAACAGTGGTTTTTCACCAGAAAAGGGATTTTTTAGAGAAGCTGATAAAGGCAAGAGCGGAGGTGTGGGTGAAGGCAACAATGATGATCCACAGCCAACTCCCGAAGAAGAGAGTGAAAAAAGTAAAGAGAATCATGAGAATGGAGAGAACCATGAGAATGGAGAAGGACAGTCAGCAGGCGCTTCCGTAGGTGATAGTGAAACTGTTGATAACGAAAAAAAAGATCGGGAGCCTTTGAATATTTTTGACCAGTTGAGAGCTAATTTAAAAGAGATTGCCGCACTAATTAGCGACAATAGACCTAAAGCTGCCACTGATTTATTAAGGGGATCCCGAGAGTTAATAAAAAATTATCAGCCTGATTCTGAAGATGAAAAGAATGCTTTGCTTTTTTTTCTGGATAGATTGAAATTAAAAGCAAAAGCTTTGTATTCTGATCCTGATATAGATAGTTTGGATGAGCTTGCAAAAAAAATTAAAGAGCAAAAAAAGAATTCTGCTGGGCCAACTGAATCGGCTGCACAAACGGGGCAAGATGAAGGAACTGGAGAAACTGGGCTGGTCAGGCAAACAGAACAGACTGACCAGACCAAGCAGGCTGAACAAGCCGAAGCAATAAAAACTGTGGAAGTTGGTGAATATGGGAAAATACCTCCTTGGCAAGGAAAATTTGATCGACTATGGAATATTTTGCAGGATACTTATAGAAAGTATCCTAGCTCTTCTCCAGAAATCTATGATTTAGTTTCCCAACTTACTGAGATTGTTGAAGAACATTTCTCAGAAGAAGAAAAAAAAGCCTATAGGAGGGCTCTTTTAATGAGAGATGTCGTTAATCCAAACGCTATTTCTCGACACTTATGTGCGGAAAATTTTGAAGCGATACGTAAAGAGGCATTTTTGAACGAAGCACAAGAGTTGAGAGAATTTATGGCCTTAGAAAATGTCTTTGGAGTTTCTATAAAAGATATTGTTAAGTACATAGAAAACGATGCTTTTGAAAACATTAAACATGAAGTAAAAAAAGAAGATGGTAGCACAGACCGTTTCTTTAATTGGGACTATGCTGCAAATGGCGATCCTGATCAAGAATTTCTTGCAAAAGGGAGTTTAACTCTTAAGGAGTTGCTTGAAAACAATTTTCCTAGATTAAAAGAAATTCCAAAATTTGTTTCTGATTCTTTAATAGCTTTTGTTATAGTTTCTGAACTTAGATATCATAAATTTTATCCTTATTACAATTATTATCAAAGCTCTCCTGTTAATGGCATGAATGCAGAAGCCCTCTTACCGTGGGGTATTCCTGGCTATTTGGGTTATAAAGCTGCCTCAATTACAAAAATCCCTGGCTATAATTCCATTTTAATGTTAACGAGATTTCCGAGTAATAAAGATTTATTCAAAAAACCAAAGACGGCTGGTGAGGAGGGTTATGTTGACGTTTCTTTTGAAAAGAACTGGGCTAGAGGGCGTTTCAAACGTCAAGAACTTGTGGAAAATCGTGTAGATACTTTTGAGGGAGATTTAATGACTCCTATAGGGAATAGTAAGAAAAAGAGATTTCTAGATGCCTTGGAAAATAGAAAAACTATGATGGAGGTAAGAAATGCCCTATGTTGGATGTTCTCTCCAGATACTGAATTTGGATTTGTCGAATTAAATCCCGATATGCAACTTTTACCAAGCCCGTGGGATGTTATTAGGGGTGAGTGGAGAGGACAAGAGATTCGGATTACTCTCGATGATCTTTTTGAAGTTTATGAGCAATTTGACCAATTTGCAAAAGAGATTGATAATACGCCTGTGGTCAGCTCTCCTATGCAGGCAATGACATATCTTTCAGAATTAATAAGCAATACTTCAAAATATAAAGTCATTTTTACCAAATTAAATATTGATAAAGATCCTAAAAAATCAGATTTTAACCCGGCTTTTAAAGAATTAAGAGAGCTTGTTCAATTAATGTATATGTTCTATATCAAGAAATTATTTGATCAGTATATAAAATTGCCCAAAATGAAGGGTTTGTCTTACGCTCTAACTCCAAAACACGTCCTCTTTGCCCAAGAAGTAATAGCTGAAGTCGAATCAGACAAAACTCTTCCTGGTTTTATTAGAGATTTTATTATTGAAAATATGAGACAAGTTGACCTTGTTCCAACAGGTAAATGGGGAGTCATATTTTATCCTCCGGTTGTTGAAGATGACACTCCATTGTTTATCAAATATCAACAAAAAATTGGAGGTGACTTCGCTATAACCTTTAATCGTTGGTTAAAACCTGCGAAACGAGAAGAAAAAGACCCAAACCAATAAAACACTAATAAGATTGATTATGGTTTTTAAATGGGTTTCTACAAGTTTTTTGCGTTAGTTAGATTGTTTATTCGTTTTTGATTCTGTCTTGTTTGCCGAGTGCCCTGTTTGCCAAATCTAAGAAGTCTTCTACTTCTTGTTTTCTGGTTGCCCTTTCTCTATTTTTTCCAGTTGCTAAACCTCCGCCAATAGAAATTGGTTCGCCCACACCCCCTTTAGTTTTTGGTTTTGATTTGAAGATTGTTTCCCCGGTATCAATAAAGTGAGTTACTGGGTTGAGTATATCTGGTTGGTTAATTCCTGCAGAACGTTCAATATCCATCACAGCATTTACGGCGGTAGAGGCTCCTTTTTTAACACCTGCGCCAGCGCCAGACAAGAACCCTTTGCCTATTGTGCCAAATCCTCCAGCTATATCTTTTGTTGTCATTTGTCCAAAGGCTTTAGGAAGGCTTCTAATAACTCCTCCAGCTCCACCCATTGCACCACCAATTGCGGCACCAGAAGTTCCCAAGCCAACCCTTCCACCCAGCGGAAACGCTTCTTTTATTCTGCCAGTCGCCGCTCCAACCAAATTGCCAACTATTCCCTCTTCGACTCCCATTTTTTTCTTTGCTTCTTTCATAATTTCGGGAATAACCAGCAAGATACCTATACCAACTAAGATGGGCATGGTTTCTGCTTGGCCAGCACCGATTAAAAATGGGGGTATGAAACCACCAGAAGTATATGTTCCTTGAGTAAGCATGCGATTAATTAATAAACAAATCATGACCAATGGCCACATCACCAAATTGCTTGCTAAATTTCTTATCCAAGACATAAAAGAATTCTGTCCGGGAATGGCGCCGACCATTAAAATAATTGGTGCCAGCACAACTTGCAAAATAATGGATATATATGACTTTA
>Ga0255346_1006084_pt1 | contig 12028 bp, 10 predicted proteins | sample wastewater_treat_FD_194410 | JGI IMG/M metagenome (GOLD analysis project Ga0255346, IMG submission 194410) | Wastewater microbial communities from Lulu Island WWTP, Vancouver, Canada - plant22 | ecosystem: Engineered > WWTP > Wastewater > Unclassified | place: Canada: Vancouver, British Columbia... | reverse complement strand
ATTAATTTTGCCCCCATATAGGGCGCACACCAGAAAAGTTTGAATTTATCATTTTTTCAGGTGCGCCCTATATGGGGGCAAAATTCTATTAAAAGTCTTTGGAAAGGGGTTCGGGGTCGACTCCCCACAGTGTGGGGAGGTGTCAGCGTAGCTGACAGAGGGGACGGCCTCCGTCAGAGGGAACCTTTCCTCAGAAAGGTTTCCCCCGATAAATACATATAAAGCTGCTATACGAACACCACAGTTAGCGGTGACTTTTTTATTTGATGATAAGGTTGAAGATGAGTATGGCTGCGAGGATCAGAACTGCTGCGCCGCCCACTGTGACGAGGAACAGGGTACCGAATCCGCTGTTCGGCGGCGGACCGCCTTTATATTCGGCAGGTGATTCGTAATACGCAGGCTTCTGTCTTTCCGTTGGCTGCTGATATCCGAACTTTTCTTCCTGCTTTGGCGGTGCAGGAATATTCTGCTCATAAGGCATACCGGTGTTCAATTCCTGATCGTCTTGTTTTTTCAGATTCATAGTGATCCTCCTTACTTTATTATCTTAACGTCTTTGCTGTATTTTACCTGATCGCCGTACATCCAGTTAAGGGTAACATCGCCCTCGCCGTGGATGCTGTACTTATTATTTTCATTGAAGCTTATGATATCGGGATCGCTTGAAGTGAGGTGGATATCCTCCTTGAAAGGTCCCGTATTTCTTATATGCACATCTACCTTGCAGGTGACTTTTTTATCGGCACTGTAGAATTTAACAAAGGTATCCTGATCGTAGCCGTAAGAATCCGTAGCGTCTATGGTGACCATATATGCGCTCTGCTGACGTTCAGCGGTGACAGTTACACCCTTTGGAGCGTCCCATTGGAGTTCGTCTCCCGAACCGTCATTGACATAGAGTATCAGGCTGCTGTCTGAGGAGAGGAGTTCCGTTGAGAATTTATACCCGAACATAGGCTCAAGGCTGTCCGTTTTTATTACATCGGGGCATTCGACCTCGGTGATCTCCACATTTTCCTTTATGTCGATGTTGACCGAATCCTTGCTTGCCGTTATGGAAGTTATAGGCTGGAGCGGAGAATTTGAACTGTCATTGAGCAGAAGGAAAATAGCGATCCCCAGACCTGCCAGCACCAGCATGGAGAGTATGAACGCAATGAGCGGCACGGGATTGAAAGCGCCTATCGTTGTCTTGGGAGCGTACTTCTCCTGTCGCTGCCTTGCTTCATCGGGGCGCTGCTGCTCATAAACTTCGGGTCTTTGCGGTGCAGGGGAGTGATAATTCTGCTCATTGGGCTGAGGTGCAGGACGCACAGGAACTTTCGCCAGTCTTTTCAGATCGAGGATAAGTTCGTCTATGGACTGATATCTATCACGCCTTTCATATGCACAGGCACGGAGAATGATATTTGCAAAAGCCGCCGAACAATTTGCAGGCGGAGGAAGCGGCCTGCCGTGTATCCTCATATCAATGGCTTCTTCCGAGGGGATGTTGTACTCTCTCTCGAAAGGCATATAAAGGTCGTTCATCAGTACGTACAGGCAGATCCCGAAAGAGTAGATATCCGCCAGATTTGTGTAGTATTCGCCGATATCCGACTTAGCTTTGTATACTTCGGGGGCAAGGTAGCCGTTTGTGCCTGCAAAGGTACGTGTGAACTCCGTTTCCTTTGAGATATTGAAGTCGCCCAGTTTGAAGATACCGCTCTGAGGGTCGAGGAAGAAGTTTGAGGGCTTGATATCACGGTGGATTATACCCATATCATGGGCGGCCTTGATACCGTTTGCGATATCCGAAGCAAGTCTGCGGATGTTCATTTCCGACAGTTCAAAAGCGCCCTTTTGCTTCAGCAGGTCGCCGAGACAGCTGAGGTACTCCATACGCAGGCAGAAATAGCAGCCTTCCACCTTTCCGTCAATGACAAGGTCGAAGAAGGATTCGTCCTCATATGCGACAATATTCGGGCAGTGCTTCAGTTTGTGCATTATATTTGATTCATTGATGACGAGTTCACGTTTTAGTTCGATGGAGCGCTTTTTTCTCTCCTCGTCACGCATAGCGTTTTCGGAGGGGACGATGGGTTCGACTTTCATAGCAGCTGTATCCACTCTTCCTGAACGCTCGGCGGTGATCTTGTAGACCGAGCTGTAAGCGCCCGAACCTATTTTCTCGCCTATCATCCAGTTAGACCAGAGCGGCTGCTTACTGCGAAGCTGCTCCAGTATGATATTGTGCAGTTCGTTGGTTTCCACGGATACCTCCCATGATACAGAGCAAAGCTCAGATAATTCCTATACTATAATAATATCAATTCACACCCCATTTGTCAAGTGCAAGCTGACGGCAGCTTGACCCCGGTCACGAGTCGGCGCAAGCGCCTAACTTCTTGCAAGGCGATGAGTTTCAGGTCGCTTGACGGCTTGCTTTGTCATAATGTGCAAGCGTGCGAAAGCAGAGTTTCTGCTTTGTACAGAGTTAGCGAGTTTACGAGCGAATCGTGAAACGCCTGCGGAGGCGACTCCGCTCGCTCGGCGGCACTTTTTGTAAATGCTATTCATGTAACATTTTGTAGGGGCGCACAGTGTGCGCCCGTTGTTGGCTTCACTTTAATAATATACGGGAATACTTTGTAGGGAACGCCGCCCTCGGCGTTCCACACACCACCATATATCCGACTCGCTGGCAATTCTTGACAATTCTATCCATGTAACATTTTGTAGGGGCGCACAGTGTGCGCCCGTTGTTGGCTTCGCTTTAATAATAAACGGGAATACTTTGTAGGGAACGCCGCCCTCGGCGTTCCACACACCACCATATATCCGACTCACTGGCAATTCTTGACAATTCTATCCATGTAACATTTTGTAGGGACGCACAGTGTGCGCCCGTTGTTGCCTGTCCACATTTACAATAGGACCGCCAAAGGCGGCCCCTACAATTTCTCCGCTTCCTCGGGGGGCGTTTTGCACAAACCGGCATCCTCAGATAATATGCCATACAACTTTCTTTGGCAAATTTCAATATAAATTTAAGATGTATTTAAGATTTTTTTAAGGTTGTACATATATAATTAAGCCATAGTCAAGGAAATATATTCTCACGAAGGATATTAAAAGTAAAAAGGAGAATGATTATTATGAAAAAATCAAACATGAAAAAATTATTTGCAAGCCTTTCTGCTGCCTGCGTTATCGCTTCTGCTCTCCCTGTTGCAGATGTAGCTATCAGCACAGCAGCTGCCGATATCGTTTACGGCGACGCAAACTGCGACGGAAATGTTGATATCTCAGACGCTGTAATAATCATGCAGTCTTTATCAAATCCGTCAAAGTACGGCGCAGAAGGCTCGGATAGTCAGCATATAACTGCTGACGGCAAGAACAACGGCGATGTTTTCAACCGTGGCGACGGTATTACAAATAAAGACGCTCTTTCCATCCAGAAGAAGCTTCTCAACCTTATCGACAAGCTTCCCGAATCTGTAATGGAGGGCAATACAACAACTACAACATCCGCTCCTGCTACAACTACATCAACAGTTACAACTTCCACTTCTACAGACCCTGCCGCTGATATCACATACATCCACCTCAAAGGCAGTTCTATCACTGTTGACGGTGACAACGCAACAGTCAGCGGAACTACAGTTACTATCAGCCACTCGGGAACATACATGATCGACGGTACTCTTGATGACGGTCAGATCAATGTAAACATCCCCGATGAAACAGTTGATGCTGAAACTGTAAAGCTTTTCCTCAACGGTGTAAATATCACAGGCAAGAGTGCACCTGCTATCCTCATAACAAATGCTGAGAACACATCCATCAATCTTGTGGACGGTTCAGCAAATACAATTTCCGACGGCGATACAGCTTATGCAGGCGATTATCTTGGTGCCGCTGTTATCGAGGCTAAGGACGACCTTACTATCAAGGGCGGCGACAAGGGCACAGGTACTCTTACAGTTACTGCCAATACTCAGGACGGTATCTCCTGCAACAACGATATCAAGCTGACAGGCGGTGTTATCAATGTAACAACTCTCAATGCTACCGACAAGACCGACGCTGTCAAGGGCAAGAAGTCCGTTACTGTAAAGGGCGGCACTGTTACTGTTGACGCTGAGGGCGACGGTATCAAGTCCTCAAAGGGCGCTGTTGCAGTTGAAGGCGGCAATATCTCCATCAAGGCAGGCAATGACGCTGTACAGGCTGAAACTACTATTGATATAAGCGGCGGTACTCTTATCGCAGGCGGCGACCGTGGACTTACAGCTGTTACAGCAGTCAATATCACAGGCGGAAATGTTTACGCAACCGCTACCGATAATCAGGCAGATGAGAAGCTTCTGACAGGTACTACACAGACTACAGTTCTCCTCAACTGCAAGGACGATGCTACAAATGAAAAGGACGGAACATGGAAGAAGGCTAATGCTATAGTTCCGATCAACACAACTGACATCGAGTTCACAAAGAAGTTCAAGTATGTCCTCGTCAGCACATCTTCAATAAACGGCGCTAAGTCATGCGAATTCATTAATGCTTCCACAAAAACTCCCGTTACTCATACTGATGGCTCTCAGACACAGTTCCAGCTTGGCCTTGTGACTGTATTCAATAATGTTGACCCGTCAGGCAGCACAATAACTCCTCCGTCAACAGAAACACCTGATACAACAACTGACGGCTACACTATCATTCTCGGCTCTGCAATGGCTACAAATGCAAGCGCAGAAGTAGCATCCGTTGCAAATAACGTATGCACCATCAAGCAGCCCGGAACATTCACAGTAACAGGCGAAATGACAGGCGGACAGATCGTTGTTGACGTAGATAAGACGGCTTATCCCGACGGCGTCGTTGAGCTTGCACTCAGCGGCACGAGCCTTACAAACACTTCAGATTCTCCTATATATGTAGCTTCCATCGGAGACGAAGTAGTGATCTCCGCAAAGAACGGCACAGAGAACACTATCTCCGATGGCACAAGCTACACAAATGCTGACAGCGACACAGGTGCTATCTACTCAAAGGATGATATAAAATTCAAGGGCAAGGGCACTCTCACTGTAAACGGCAATGCGGCTGATGCGATCGTCGGCAAGGACGATATCAAAATATACAACGGCAATCTCATAGTTAACGCTAAGGACGACGGTATCCGTGGCAAGGACAGCGTTACTATCGGTAACACTTCATCAGACGGCACAGAAGTTGACTATTCTAACCTTTCCGTTAAGGTCAAGACCGAGGGCGGCGACGGTATCAAGGCAACTTCCACAGAGGCTTCATCAACAGCAAAGCAGGTAGGTATAGTTACTATCAACGGCGGCGCAGTCAATATCGACTCATACGCTGACGGTATCTCAGCTGAGCAGTTCTTCGTAATGAACGGCGGCGACCTGAATATCAAGACATATCAGGGCTCAGGCTTCACAGGTTCAGCAGCAGGCGGCAACACAGGCGGCTGGGGCGGCTTCGGCGGCATGGGCATGGACGGCAATGCCAATAAGACCGATATCTCCGCTAAGGGAATCAAGGCTGTAGGCATTTACGATGAAGCAGGCACCACATGGCAGAGCGTCGGCAATATCGACATAAACGGCGGTAATATCACTATCGACTCTTCCGATGATGCTGTTCACTGCGGCGGCAGCATGAACCTCTACGGCGGCACATACACCATCGCAAGCGCTGACGACGGCTTCCACTCAGACCACGAACTGAATATCGGCAAGACAGCCGCTAATACTTTCGATGATGTACAGATCTACATTTCCAAGTGCTATGAAGGTATTGAGGGTGTGACCATCAACCAGAACAGCGGTACAGTTTACATTATCTCAGGCGATGACGGCTACAACGCAGCAGGCGGCGCTGACGGTTCAGGCTTCGGCAACACAGGCGGCGGCTGGGGAGGCGGAATGATGAGTTCCTCCACAGGCACACTCAACATCAACGGCGGTCTCGTAGTTGCAAATTCTGCTAACGGCGACCACGACGCTATCGACTCAAACGGCGATATCAACCTCAACGGCGGATACGTATGCGCAAACGGTCAGGAACCTCTTGACTGCGGCGACAGCGGAAACACTATCAACTACAAGGGCGGCAGTGTTATCACAATGACAGCAGGCAATACAAATCTTTCACAGAGATACAGCTTCGTTGACAACTCAGGAAACGTTATCGTGTCCTTTATCTCAGCAAGCGGCAATCCGGGTCAGAACTGCACAAACTGCACAGCACAGTCAGGCGGTACAGTATCAGGCGGCAAGACAGTGAATGCACAGTCTGACAAGTACGCAGTAACAGTCGGCGGTACTATTTCGGGTGCGACTCAGATAACAGCAGCTGCATCATCAGGCGGCGGCATGGGAGGCCCCGGCGGCAGACAGCCCGGCCAGCCCTGGTGATCATACAAACAGTAAATTCATTCTTCCTTAAATAATATAAAAAAACGCCGAAGGCGGCATTCCGGGGTCAAGGGTGACTCCCCACAGTGTGGGGAGATGTCACGAAGTGACAGAGGGGACGGGCGACCGTTGGGAGATGTTATCTCCCTTGCGGAGAGGGGGACGGGGAGAGGCAGAGCCTCTCCTGAAAAGTAGTGTGACGAGCGAAGCTATGTCACACGGCTGACCGACAAGCACTTCCCTCGGCTTGACCGACAAAAAATCTTTCCTGATACATCTAATAATATAAATGATAACATCCCACACAGACTTATTACAGCCTGTGTGGGATGTTTATTTTAGAACCTGTCCACATAGGGATTCATGCACGTCTTTTCGTCAAATTTTGCCGGTGACTGCGTTAAAAATCCTTGAAGGGCGACAGCCCGTCGGCGGATTTTTGCCTTGTCACCGACAAAATTATGCCTGATAATCCGTACATTCACCCTATGTGGACAGGTTCTTACAGAAAAACTCTTGTATTTTTGAGGGCGCTCGGAAAGCGCCCCTACAGATCAGCTTTTTGATGTTCTTGATTTATTCAACGTACTTTTCGGCATCCGCTACTATACTCTCGGGGAAGCCCATAGCGCCCAGCAGTCTTATAGCGTTGCTGGTCCTGCTTATTCCCTCGTGCATCTTGTAATCGAACACCACATCTCCGTCTTCGACTTTTTCGCAGAAATGGAAGTTATCGCATTTCTCCGCAAAGTATTCGGCAAGTTCCATGTCGTGGGTAGCCACTATGACCATGCAGTTCTGCTTCGAGAAATACTCCAGCAGTGCCTTTGATGCGGCTATACGCTCACGGGTATTGGTTCCACGGAGTATCTCATCCACTGCCAGAAACATGGTTTTGCCGCTTTCACAGAGTTCTACCATTCGCCTGAGATACTTTATCTCACGGATGTAGTAACTCTCACCCGAAAGAAGATCGTCACGCACCGCCATAGATGTCATAACTCCGCATCGTGGGATAACAGCGCTTTCTCCGCAGCAGGTGTGGAGAGTCTGCCCCATAATAAGGGCAATTGCGGCGGACTTTATAAATGTGGATTTTCCTGACGCATTTGAACCCGTTATAATAGTGCTGCGCTTCTGGACAAAGTCGTTTCTCACGGCATTCTCTATCATAGGGTGGCAGATGCCTTTCAGCTTCATCTCAGGCTTTTCCGTGAACTCAGGTATGCAGTAATCACCGATATAACGGCGGTACGAGGCAAGCGAGATGGTGTAGTCCATACTGCCTGCGAAGCGGTATATCCTGCGGAATTCCTCAGCATTACGGTCAAGATCATCGATAACTATGTCATAGCAGAAAAGGTCGATCATGAAAGTGTTGATAAAAAAGAACAGGATATTCATGAACATATCGTTTGTCACTTCGGCATTTTTCTCGAATATCAGATACCTCGCCTTTCTCAGCATACCCGACATTTTTTCAATATCGTGCTTTATGTCTTTGCTGAATCCGGGAACTTCCTCCGCTATCTTTTTTGAAGCGCTGATAACTGCGGCGGCATTGAGAATGGTCTGAAACTGTACATCCACCATTCCCTTTGTAAGTGTATGTATTATCATATTTGCCATAAGGACAACTATGCCAAGAAAGACTATTACGGGATTCTGTGTTACGGCTGCGGCTGTAATAGTGCCAAGCTGAAGAAGTCCGAGCAGGGGAAATACATGGCGTAATTTCAGGTGAGCGCTGCCGATGGTGTCGATATTATCAATAAGGCGGAATCCCGAATAAACCTGACCTATGGAGTAGATATGCCTTCTTACGGCAAGCCGCTTTTCTTCGTTTTTATCGAAAAATGCGGCACGTTTGTCATGTTCAAGAAGTTCATCTTCAGCGGCATCAAGTCTTCGCATTGCCGAATAGAGATACTGTGCGCCTGCATATGAATCGGTATGATCGGCGGATACGAATATCTCATCCATTTCCAGATCGTTCCATGTTATGTCGTCAACTATGTCGGATTCGGGGAGTTCCTTTACATCGTGAAGATAGAGAATAGCGGCATCTGCTATCCTTTCCCGTCTTTCTTCAACATTATCGTGAGGTCTGCCGTAGCTTGCGGCAAGGAATTTCCTGATATTACGTTCAGACCTGACATTTTCTCCAATTGTGAGCAGAATTATTAATGCGATGACCGCTGTGATAATTAAAAATACCATGTTTGATCCTCCACGAAAAGATATTCTTTTTTATGAATATACCTATTATAACATAGTGTGATGATTTTTTCAATAGAAGAAAACAACCGCTGATTGTAAGAATTGCATAATCGGCGTAACGAAATACACGGCTTTGATTATGCAGTCATACGAACTCTTATGAAATTTTCAATATTGTATTGACAAACAATATTATACGGCGTATAATATTATCGGAAAGCAAATACTACAACAGATAAAATATTACTCCGATGCTGTCGGAAATGATATTATATGAAAGGAGTTAAAGTATGGGTTTTTCTATTAATGCCGGATTGCTTGATGCAATGGTTCTTTCCATAGTTCAGCAGAACGATACCTACGGTTATGAGATAACTCAGTATCTTCGCAAAGCTGTGGATATTTCGGAATCGACCCTCTATCCTGTTCTCAGGAGATTACAGAAGGGCGAACTTCTCGAAACTTATGATAAGGAGTATATGGGCAGGAACAGACGATATTACCGTCTGACGGAACGTGGGGCTGCTTCCCTTGAGGAATACCGTGAGGAGTGGCGCAGTCACAAGAAGAAAGTGGATAGTATATTATTAAATGAAGGGGTGGAAAATAATGAACAAGCTTGAGTTCCTTACTAAAATGAGAAATCGTCTGGAAAAATTCGGTCTTCCTCAGGACGATATCAACGATGCACTTTCCTATTATGAGGAGGTATTCCTCGACGCAGGTTTCGGAAAAGAAGAAGAAACTGCTGCTGAACTTGGCGATCCTGTCGAGATCGCTGACGGTATCCTCCGTGACAGCGGTATCCACACAGCAGACGCTTCACAGTTCCCTCCGAGATTCGATGAGACTCAGGTACAGAATACCGCAAACCCAAACGGCGGAAGCAGCAAGTCGACCGAGAATTTCTGGCTGAAGTTCATATTGCTCATCCTTACATTCCCGATATGGCTGCCGATAATCATTACTTTATTCGCTCTGCTTTTCGCACTTATGGTCACAGTAGTTGCAATAGTCGCAGCACTTATTATCTCAGGCATCGCATTCATCATCTCAGGTGTATATACTATGATAGATGTACCGCCTTTAGGTATACTCATGATCGGTATCGGCCTTATGATAACAGGATTATTCGTTATCATCGGAAGCCCCACACTCAGAAAGATAATTCCCGCCTGCGGAAGCCTTATCAGAGGTCTCGTGGACTGGATAAGAGGTTTATTCGCCAAAAGAGGAGGTCAGAAAAATGTCTGAAAAATATTACAGCGAACAGGAAGAGATCAACACAAAAGCTAAAAAGTCTTCATCAGGAAAAGTCATTATAATCGGACTTGTATTATTCCTGACAGGTCTTGTGCTTACAACCATCGGCGGTTTCATGTGCCGTAATACAGATATGAACAAGTATTATAAAACAGCTGACTTCGATAACACATTCAGTGTGTCGGATGTCAAGAATATCAGCGTAGATATCGACAACTGTGACATCATTATCAAAAAGTCACTTGATAAGGAGATCAAGGTAACTGCAAGATCGGTCCCCGAAGACTACAAAGCAGAGGTCACAGGCGATACACTTACAATATCCGCTCCTAAGTCAAAGCATACTCAGATCAGTATGTCATTATTCTTTGATTTTGATCCAAGCATCGAGGTAGCACTTCCCGAAAAGGATTATGAAAAGCTGAATGTTATCGGCGGTGTAGGAGATATTGACCTGTCTGACCTTAAATTCAATTATGTGGTATACAATACCGGCACAGGCGATAACAAGATAAACAATCTCACCTGCAAGGACATGGAAATAATAAACGGTGTCGGAGACAATGAATTTACAAATATTACCTGTGAATCATGCAAATTAACAGCAGGTACAGGTGATCTGGATATAAGAAATATCAACGCAGCAAAAGAACTGAGGATCGAGAGCGGTGTAGGTGATACTGAAATGACAGGCGCAAAGCTTGGCGGTCTCTACATCGAAACAGGTACAGGCGATACAGATTTCGCAGGTACTGTCAACGGCAACATATACGTAGAGGCAGGCACCGGAGATTTAGGTATTGCCCTCACTAACCCTGAATCAGATTTCGGTTCAAACGGCAAATACACAATGACTATCGATAAAGGTGTAGGAGAGAAGAACATAACATATAACAACTGATACAGACCGCTCAAAGCGGCTGAAATAAAAAACCATAAACAATTTATCATTTTGAAAGGAAGATGAATCATGGAGAAAAAGTTATTCAGAAAAACAAACGGCCAGATGATCTGCGGAGTATGCAACGGACTTGCCGATTATCTTAAAATCGATGTTACTGTTATCAGAATACTCGCAGTATTATCATGTGTTTTCGGCGGTGGCGGACTTATCGTTTACATCATAGCAGCTGTCATAATGCCTGTTGATAACAACGGCACAACTTTCTACAACAACAATAATAATTACAACAATAACTATAATAATAACAATAACAGCGACAACAAGAATTATTACAATAACGACAACAATAATAATAACGGAAACCTCTGATAAACCGGGAGAAAACCACGATCAAGAAAGGGAGAACGATTATGGAGAAAAAATTACACAGAAAAGCAGAAGGTCAGCTTATCTGCGGAGTATGCACAGGAATTGCAGAATACTTCAACGCTGACATTACTCTTGTAAGAATTATAGCAGTTATCTTAGGATGCTGCTCAGGCTCGGGAGTGCTTGCATATATCATTGCTGCACTGCTTATGCCTACAGAATAATAATGGCTGAAACATTCAAAGTCGGGGACAGGATCGTTCACCGTCTCTTCGGAAAAGGGACAGTGACCGATATCCTCCCGATAAATGACGATATCGTCGTTACCATCGATTTCGACAGCGGAAAAACCAAAAAGCTCTGCGCATACATCGCAAAGCTGGAAAAATTACAGAAGGAAGATAAAATAAAAACAGACGACTGATAAATTAAGGAACTTTTTGAAATAGGTCCTTCATTACAGCTTGTCAAAAAAGTCATATATTATCGTAAAAAATGGGCTGTCGAGGACGCCAGCCCCTACAATTTGGCTATTCTTCGTGAATGCTTTTGTAGGGGACGGCGTCCTCGACGTCCCAAAATTAGTTTTTCGACAGCCTGAAATGAAGGACCTTTTTGAAAAAAAGGTCTTTAATTATTTTTGTCCGAAAAGTCAGATTTAATAGAGGGGTATCAGGCAGACGAGAACGTCCGCCCCTACAAATCGGCTATTTTACGTTGAATTATGTAGGGGCGAGTTCCGCTCGCCCACTTTTTTGAGAAAATATCAGCTGTTCCGGCACTTGTACCCATTAGTTTTATGCGGTTCAGAGAATATTGCCCTTGATGGTAAGGGTGCTGATCCCCG
>Ga0255346_1006081_pt1 | contig 12029 bp, 7 predicted proteins | sample wastewater_treat_FD_194410 | JGI IMG/M metagenome (GOLD analysis project Ga0255346, IMG submission 194410) | Wastewater microbial communities from Lulu Island WWTP, Vancouver, Canada - plant22 | ecosystem: Engineered > WWTP > Wastewater > Unclassified | place: Canada: Vancouver, British Columbia... | reverse complement strand
TATAACAAAACGGATCGGGAAGGATCTTAACTTTGAACTGTGAGAAACAGGATCCTTGCGATCAGTTGTCCAAGGATAGCGCAGATCGGGGAGCCTGGGATCTGACCGGTGCCCATTTATGTCGTTGTGATCATATCCAGTTTTTGTATGTTTCTGACATTTCTCTCTAATGCAGGGGATGTGTTGAATGAACGAGAAAAACATAAAACTCTTTAAACAGATCAACATTTGGGTATACATTATCCCATTTTTCCTGATCACTGCCCTTTTTTCATTAAGGACATACAATGCGGTTGAGCAGAAGATCACCGACAGTTACGAGCACTTCACAGAAGATGCGGCCGATGCCGCGAGAAATTATTCATATACTTTAAAAAAAGCGGCAGAAGCCGATAAGATAATCAACGACCTTCTTGACGAAAAATTAAGAACAGTAATGCTTGCCAAAAACCGCCTTTCACGAGAAGTGGCAAAAGATCTTGCCGAAACTCTTAACGTGGACCAGATCTGCGTGTACAACAGCTCCGGAGTGATCATCCACTCCAACATTGACAGCTATGTAGGCTGGAGCGCCGAAAAGGGACATCCTGTATATAAATTCATGAAGAGCGGAAGAGATGAATCTATAGATGAAATAAGAGCAGACGCGATATCCGGCGAATACTACAAATATGCCTATCACAGGCTTCCCTCAGGAGATTTCGTACAGATCGGCATTTCAGCGGGAGACGTCATCCGTTTTTTGGGAGGATTCGATATCGGGAGACTGCTTGACGATCTGAGCCAGGATCCCGATATCGATGAGATCAGCCTCATTGACATCGGCGGAGTCATAGTCGACAGTTCCAGGCATGAACAGAAGGGCAAAAAAGCGAACTCTCCTGAAATATGGACCTCTCTGAGAGAGGGAAGGGACATCAGCTACATAGACAGTTCACGGAAAGAGAAGGTGCTCTATAATTCCATAATCCTGCTGCGCAACGACGATAAAATTACCGGGGTCCTATTTGTAAGTTCAGAACAAAAGGCCGCGTCGTACATAGCCGCGGAAGAACTGAGAAGCAGCATCTGGCAGTACTTTACGATCATCCTGGGTTCTGGGGGGATCGTGCTGATGATATACAGGAACAACCGGAATTATATAAAGCTTGCCTATTACGATCCGAACACAGGACTTCCAAATCGTGAGTCGCTCAAATATTTTCTTGAGTCTCTTTCCAAAGAGAAGAAGTGGAGCGGGGCGATAATGATGCTGAACTTCAGCTATCTCACCAACCTTTCTATGCTTTACGGCTCAGATTTTACAGAAAAGGTCTTCGCAGAGATCACTCTCAAGGTAAAAGAGGCCTTTAAAAACGACGGAACGGTATTCAGAACGACAAAGGACCGCATGGTGATATTTTACAAAGCTGCTGATACCGTGGATCAGAACCCTTCCGGACTGGAAAGGATGATGGAACTTTTTAAAAATGAGACTTTCTCAGACCAGAACATTTCTATGCCGGTAGAAATAGGGATAGCTGAACTTGCTGAAGAGGAGGACCCTGACAGTCTGTTGAAAAAAGCCCTGATCGCGGTGAACCGGACAAAAGCGGACGGAAGCATAGTGTATCAGTATTTCAACTCTGAAATGGAAGCGGCAGTTGAGAGGGAAGATCTTATCGAAAAAGATCTGGTCCAGGCAATAAAAGACGAAGAAGCAGGCAGGGACGGGAGCATCTATGCCGTCTTCCAGCCTCAGGTAGATCCGGCGACTGACAAGCTGACAGGTTTTGAGGCTCTTGCAAGAATGAAGTCAGACATTCTTGGGGACATATCCCCCGCGGAGTTTATAGGGGTTGCGGAGAGAAAGAGGCTTATCACTCCTCTGACGAGGCTGATACTGAAAAAGGTATCCATATTCGTCAGACGGATGAGAGAGGGTAGCGAAAAAAAAGTCCGTATCGCGGTCAATATCTCGGGAGCGGACCTGATGCGCTCGGATTTTATCGAAGACATTACATCACTAATTGACAGTCTGGGAATAGAGAAGAGCGACCTTGAATTTGAAATAACGGAGTCGGTCATCCTTGACGACTTTGCAATGGCAAATGAAAAGCTGGGGATCCTTCGCGACAGAGGCATCCTCATATCCCTAGACGATTTCGGGACAGGCTTCTCTTCGCTTTCGAGACTGCGTGAGCTTAACGTTGACATAGTTAAGATCGATAAGCTGTTCGTTGACAACATCCTCATCAAAAAAAGAGAGACCCTGATACTGTCAGAGATAATCTCCATGGTGCACAAACAGGGCCTCAGAACAGTAGCTGAGGGAGTCGAGACTGAAGAACAAAAAACATTCCTTGCCGAAGCAGGCTGTGATGTCATCCAGGGCTATTATTACAGCAGGCCTTTGCAGCCCTCAGCGGCTTTGGAACTGTTCCTCAAACGCAATAAGGATTTTGAACGAGCGGTAACGACGCAACATACAGCGGTTCAAGCGAAGACGTATTAGGAATACGTTGACGCGCAGGACCGCAAATGTTGTTAAGTCAGCGCCGCTATAAATCCCAATTGTACTTGACAGGGGAACGAATGGAGTGCTATCATTCCTCCGTTGCGCGGAAATAGCTCAGCTGGTAGAGCGATGGCCTTCCAAGCCGTAGGTCGCGGGTTCGAGTCCCGTTTTCCGCTCCAGAATATCCAAAGCCCCTGCCTATGGTCGGGGGCTTTTTTCTTTATTAAAAAGCTTATTGTGTGTATAGTATCATTAAACGTTGAAGCACGATCGGCCGCTCCGTCGTTCCATACGGTTTACCAGGGATAATTCTGCCCGGATCAGGGGAACTGCCATGAAAAAAGAAATATATTATTACAAAAAAATTAAAGAAGCAGGAGAACGCCAGGGCTGGTGGGATTCTGTGGGCCTTGTCACTGCCCTTTCCGGTGGAGGAGACTCCGTTGCCATGCTTTGGCTGCTTCGCCGTTTCTACAGTGGAAGGATCGTTGCCGCTCACCTTGATCACTGCACGCGGGAGGGAATGTCGCACGAAGACGCGAAATTCTCCGTTGAGCTCTGCGAAAAATGGGGGATCAAATGCGTCGTCAAAACTGTCGAGGTATACAAGGAGAGGCTTACGGGCGAGTCCTTTGAAATGGCTGGCAGAAGGGAACGCTACACCCATTTTTACGAGACGGCGGAGGCAGAAGGACTGCCCTTCATCGCTGTCGGCCACTCCGCTGACGACCTGGTGGAGACTCAGCTCATGAACCTTTTCAGAGGGACGGGGCTTGAGGGACTGAGAGGGATCCCCGAGAGGAGAGGGAAGATCGTCCGCCCGATAATAGATTTCCGGAGGGATGAACTGAGGGAGATCCTCAGGGAGAACGGTGTCGAATGGCGCGAGGATGCAAGCAACACCGACATCGTCTACAGGAGAAACAAGGTCAGGGAAGTGCTGATCCCGTGGATAAGGGAGAACATGAACCCGAACTTTGAGTCGGTCATGCTGGGGCTTTCAAAGCAGATAGACGCAGAACTTGAAAATAAAAGGAAGAACACCGAAAGGCTGCTTTCAGAAGTTTCGATGACCATGCCGCCTGCGATCGCATGCTGGTCCGCTGCATTAATAAAAAACGTCAACGACACGGAACTGGCGGACATGCTGAGGCTGCAGGGAGTACTGCTGGACCTTCCCAGGCTTGACAGAGACAGGACGATGAAACTGGTCTCGCTGATCCGAAAGGGCGGGAAATGGCGTTTCCAATGGGCGAGAGATATCGAGATCTGCTGGTCTAACAGAGGAATGGGATGGCTTCACCGCAAAGATATCGCAAAAGGCGCAGACGAAAATAGGCAAAATGCAGGAAAAGAGGACCTTCCATGGTGGGCGAGATAGTTATAATTATGTTATTATGTCTAATGTTTTTTAGCAGAATAAACTTTATCCTCAGGGAGTGTTTCTCATTTGGAATATAAGATAGGCAAAACGCTTATTTCAGAAGAAAAACTTCAGGCGAAGATAAAGGAACTCGGAGAACAGCTGAGCAGGGATTACGCCGGGAAACAGGTGATCTGTGTCTGTGTTCTTAAGGGAGCCGTTATATTCCTTGCCGACCTCATCAGGCACATAAGCCCCGAAGTTGATGTCAGGATAGACTTCCTGGCGATATCTTCCTACGGTGCTTCTACGAAGAGCAGCGGGGTAGTGCAGATACAGAAGGACCTCAGTACGGACATTTACGGGAAAAATGTGCTTATAATAGAGGATATAGTCGATACCGGCCTTTCTCTGAAGTACATAAAATCGCTGCTGCTTGAACGCAAGCCTCAGAGCCTTGCGATCTGTGTCCTGCTCGACAAGCCTGACCGCCGTAAGGAAATAGTGAAGGTAGATTATACGGGCTTTACGATCCCAGATGAATTCGTGATCGGCTACGGCCTGGATTACGCCGGGATGTTCCGTCACCTGCCGGCGATTTTCATAGCCGAGCCCAGCGAATAGATCTTTAAGGTTTCACGGCTGATTGCCTGCGTTTACCGATCGCTTGCCGGTCTTTACATATGGCCAGCCGCTTCGAAAAGAAGGAATTTCTAAAGCCACTGTTTGTCGGATAGAGAAAGCAACACTTGAAAAGAATCGCATGAAAGCGAGGTCAAACGTTTGAAGAAAGCCTCTAAAAATGTAGGGATGTACATAATACTGATCGTTCTTGTGGTCAGCCTGGTCAATGTCTTTCTGACCCCTGACGGGAACAAGGCCGGTCAGACTGTTGAAGTGCTTCCTTACAGCCAGTTTTTGAATGAAGTCGATCTGGGCAACGTAACGAAAGTTAAGATCGACCGTGAACAGCTGAAGGGAACGCTCAAATCAGGCAAGGAGTTTACGACCTACATCCTTGATCCAGGGACGCTTCCGAGCGAGATATCCAAGAAAGGCGTCGAAGTCGAGGTGGTGCCTCCTCCAAAGAACTCATGGCTGACGGCGCTCCTGACATCGCTGCTGCCGACGCTGCTGCTTATAGGCGTATGGATCTATTTCATATACAACATGCAGGGCGGCGGCAACAAGGTGATGGGCTTTGCGAAGAGCAAGGCAAAGCTTTTCATGGACAACAGGCCCAAAGTCACTTTCGATGACGTCGCGGGCTGTGACGAGTCAAAGGAAGAACTTGAGGAGGTCGTGCAGTTCCTCAGGGATCCGTCTAAGTTTACGAGGCTGGGAGCCAAAGTTCCCCGCGGAGTATTGCTGCTGGGCGCTCCGGGGACCGGGAAAACGCTGCTTTCGAGGGCAGTTGCCGGAGAGGCCAATGTCCCGTTCTTCAGCATCAGCGGATCCGATTTTGTTGAAATGTTCGTAGGCGTCGGTGCTGCGCGTGTGAGAGACCTGTTTGAGCAGGCGCGCAAGAATCAGCCCTGCATCATTTTTATCGACGAGATCGACGCAGTCGGGCGCCATCGCGGCGCAGGCCTCGGTGGCGGACACGATGAACGGGAACAGACACTGAACCAGCTTCTGGTCGAGATGGACGGTTTTGATGCCGGAACGGGCATAATACTTCTTGCCGCGACCAACAGACCTGACATCCTTGATCCGGCATTGCTGCGCCCGGGCCGTTTTGACAGACAGATAGTAGTTGACAGGCCGGATGTAAACGGAAGGCGGGATATCCTGAAGGTCCACCTCAAGGACAAAAAAGTCAGCAAGGAAGTAGATCTTGATGTCATTGCGAGAAGGACCCCGGGTTTCGTGGGCGCCGATATCGCGAACCTCGTCAACGAGGCTGCGCTCCTTGCCGGCCGGAGAAACAAGGACAAGCTCGGCATGGCTGAGTTTGAAGAGGCTATCGACAGGGTCATGGCAGGCCCTGAACGCAAGAGCCGCGTCATAAGCAAGAAAGAGCGCGAGATCATCGCCTATCACGAAGCCGGACACGCGCTGGTGGCAAGCAAGATCGACGGCAGTGACCCTGTACACAAGATATCGATAATACCGAGGGGCCATATGGCGCTCGGCTACACATTACAGCTGCCCGAAGAGGACAGGTTCCTCGTATCGAAGAAGGAGCTTTCTGACAGGATAACGATATTGCTCAGCGGACGTGTGACTGAACTGCTGAAATTCGGAGATGTCACAACAGGCGCTTCCAACGACCTTGAGAGGGCGACACAGATAGCCCGTCAGATGGTCACGCAGTTTGGGATGAGCGACAGGCTCGGACTCGTGACGCTCGGAAGGAAACAGCACGAGGTCTTCCTTGGCAGGGATATCATGGAAGACCGGAACTACAGCGAAGAGATCGCATATGCGATAGACCAGGAAGTCCGCAGCATAATCGATGAATGCTTCAACCTTGCGAAGAAGATCCTTACGGAGCACAACGAACGCCTGGAGGAAATAGCTGCCCTGCTTCTTGAGAAGGAAGTCCTTGAGGGAGAAGAACTTGATGAACTTCTCGGCTACCCGAAGAAAGAAGCCCCCGCAGTCCCGGCGGTGACGGACGAGGAGGAATCTCCTTCCGAAGACGAAGAGAACGGTACGGAAGAGGACAGCGCCTCTGACAGCAAAGAAGAGGAAGAAGAGAAGGTCAGGGAGAGGAGTACGGAAGACGCTGACGATGACGACGAAGATCCTGACGACGAGGAAGAGTAAACAAGATACCTGAAAGGAGCCGAAAGGCTCCTTTTTTTGTCGGAATGTATCCGGTTTGCGGCCGCTGATTTTCCCACACCGGGAAAATTTGTGTTATAATGCCCATCGTCACGGGATGTAGCGCAGCCTGGTTAGCGCACCTGCTTTGGGAGCAGGGGGTCGTCGGTTCGAATCCGACTATCCCGACCAGGAATTTAAAAAGCTCAGCGAAATTTTTTCGCTGAGCTTTTTTGTGAGGCGGCAGTTACACAATAGTAGTTAACACCGATGACGCGACAGACAAAAAGCTATATACTATCAAGGTTGTATTTCATCCGAAGGAGTGGGCTTATGTCTGAGGAATTCAAGCTCTTTTCACCCTGGCCGTTGTCCGGTGATCAGCCTGAAGCTGTCGAGAAGCTTGTCAGGGGATTTGAAAAAGAGGGAGCTGTACAGACACTGCTTGGAGTGACGGGCAGCGGGAAGACGTTCACTATGGCAAATGTCATCCAACGGCTGCAGAGGCCTACGCTCGTCATGGCCCACAATAAGACTCTGGCTGCGCAGCTTTACAGCGAGTTCAAGGAATTTTTCCCGGAGAACTCGGTCAATTATTTCGTCAGTTATTACGACTACTACCAGCCTGAGGCCTATATGCCGGCGCAGGACATTTATATCGAGAAGGATGCCTCCATAAACGAACGCATCGAGAAGCTCCGCCTTGCCACGACAAAGGCGCTTCTTGAGCGGCGCGACGTCATCGTGGTCGCCAGCGTATCCTGCATATACGGACTTGGAAAGAGAAAGAACTATGAGGACGCCATTTTCCGTTTCGCGGTAGGCGAACAGTGGGACCGCAGGGCTTTCATGACGAGGCTTCTGGACAACTATTATCAACGCAACGACCTGGTACTCCAGCCCGGAAACTTTCGGAGCAGGGGAGAGTCTATAGAGATCTATCCGGCATACAGCGACACCGCCGTCAGGGTCATCTTCTTCGACGACGAAATAGAACGCATCGAGGAGATCGACCCGGTAAGCGGCAGGGCAATCCTCAGCAAAGATCACACGGGGATATTTCCCGCACAGCACTACGTAACTTCTTCCGATGCGATAAACAAAGCGGCTGAACTTATTGAGAAAGAACTGACTGACAGAGTCGCGGAGCTTGAGTCGGCAGGCAGGATCGCAGAGGCTCAGAGACTCAAAATGAGGACCAAATATGATCTCGAAATGCTGCTTGAGGTAGGATACTGTTCGGGTATAGAAAACTATTCCCGCTTCCTGGACGGCCGCGAACCGGGAGACCCGCCGGGGACATTGATGGATTTCTTCCCCGATGATTCGCTGATATTCATTGACGAGTCGCACATGACACTTCCCCAGATAAGGGGGATGTACAACGGAGACAGGGCGAGGAAAGAAGTTCTAGTCGAACACGGGTTCAGGCTTCCCTCCTGTCTCGACAACAGGCCTCTGAAATGGGATGAGTATGAGCCGCTGCTGAAGAACGCGCTCTTTATATCGGCCACTCCGGGCGATTATGAGCTTTCCCGTTCGGAACAGGTGGTCGAACAGCTTATACGGCCTACCGGTGTGACGGATCCCATAGTTGAGGTCCACCCTGCCACCGGACAGGTAGATGACCTTATTGCGGAGGTGCGTCCGATTATAGACGCAGGGGAGCGTGTGCTGATATCGACCCTTACCAAGCGTTCCGCGGAGGATCTTGCCGAGTACATGGCTGAACTGGGGATCAAGGTCCGCTACATCCACTCTGAGCTTGATACGTTCGAGAGGGCGGAGCTGCTTCGTGATCTCAGGCTTGGAGTATTTGCGGTTCTTGTCGGTGTCAACCTCCTGAGGGAGGGCATTGACCTGCCGGAGGTCTCGCTCGTCGCCATTCTGGACGCAGACCGAGAGGGATATCTGAGGTCCCACAGGTCGTTGATACAGATGATAGGAAGGGCGGCAAGAAACCAGGCAGGAAAGGTGATACTCTACGCCGACAGGATAACGGACAGCATTGAAGCTGCAATGAAAGAGACGGAAAGAAGAAGGAAACGCCAGATAGCATATAATGAGGAACACGGGATAACACCGCGGACGATATCAAAAGCCGTAAAAGATCTCCTGCCTGCGGAACTGCTGGAGGACAATGGATACGCAGGGACAAGGGCGGCTTCGCCTCTGAGGACCGACGGCGGAGGTCGGCCGGACATAAAGGAACTAGAAAGGCAAATGTGGTCCGCGGTCGAAAAGCTGGACTTTGAGACGGCGGCTGAACTCAGGGATACTATACAGGAACTGAAAGGCGATGCGAAAATTGGAACAAAGCATAAAAATTACAGGGGCCAGGCAGCACAACTTAAAAAACATAAACGCAGAAATACCTAAGAACAAGCTGGTCGTAGTCACCGGACCTTCCGGTTCGGGCAAATCCTCGCTCGCGTTCGACACAATATATGCGGAGGGGCAGAGACGGTATGTGGAATCGCTCTCCTCATATGCGAGACAGTTTCTGGGGATGTCGGACAAGCCCGACGTCGACGACATAAGCGGGCTTTCTCCGGCCATCTCGATAGAACAGAAAGGGTCGGGACACAACCCGAGGTCAACGGTCGGTACAGTGACGGAAATTTACGACTACCTGAGGCTCCTTTTCGGTCGGGCCGGGACCCCTCACTGTCCCGGCTGCGGCAAAGAAGTCCGTCGCTACAGCGTGGATGAGATAGTTGACAAGATATTCAGAGACTATGACAGTAAACTTCTTGAGGTGCTCTCTCCACTGGTCAAGGGGAAAAAGGGCGAGTACAAAAACCTTCTCATAAAGCTTCGACAGCAGGGATACCTGAAGGCCAGGGTGGACGGGACGGTGCTCTGGCTTGAAGAGGATATTGACCTCGACAAGAAAAAAAAGCATTCGATCGAATGTGTGATCGACAGGCTGAGGGTCAAGGAAGAGAACCGCCAGCGCCTCTCGGAGGCTGTCGAGATGGCTATGAAACTGTCGGAGGGCTTCGTGCTTCTTGTATCGGAAGGTGCGGAGGAAGTGGAGCTTACAGAGAAATACATCTGCCCCGACTGCGAGATAAGCCTTCCGGAGATCGAACCCAGGCTCTTCTCGTTCAACAACCCCTACGGTGCCTGTCCCGACTGTTCCGGACTGGGCGTACACCTCCACTTTTCTGAAGATCTTGCGGTGGACCCGGATTACCCTATCGGCGAAGGAGGTTTCCTGCCCTGGAAGAACATGAAACACATGGTCCAGAAGGCAGGGCTTCTGGCAGCCAGGCACGGATGGGATCTTTCGAAGCCATTTAAGGATCTTCCCAAAGAGGCTAAAGATGCTCTCTTGAACGGGTCCGACGAGGTCATACCGATGATATTCAGCGACAGGAACGGTGACTGGGAGTACAACGGACATTATCCCGGACTTTTGCCTTGGCTGGAGAAACGGTTTGCGGAAACTGAATCGGACAGCTACAGGGAGGAACTGCTTCGCTACCGTGCGGAGGACATATGCCAGACCTGCAAAGGGGCAAGGCTGAAGCCTGAGGTGCTCGCTGTGACGCTTGGCGGATACAGCATAGCACAGCTAACGGAGATGCCTATCGAAGAGCTTATTAAGATCCTTGATACGATGAAGCTCGGGGCCAGGGAGCAGAAGATAGTAGGGCAGGCACTTACAGAGGTCCGCAAAAGGCTTGCCTTCCTCAACAACGTCGGGGCGGGATATCTGAGTCTTTCGAGGCGGGCGGACACTCTGAGCGGCGGGGAGAGCCAGAGGATCAGGCTTGCGACCCAGATAGGCTCGCAGCTGACCGGAGTGCTTTATGTGCTTGACGAACCGACGATCGGCCTGCATCCGAGGGACACGAACAGGCTTCTTGATACGCTGAAGGATATCAGAGATATCGGGAACACCGTCATAGTCGTTGAACATGACAGAGATACGATGATGGCGGCGGACTACATCCTGGAACTCGGTCCCGGTGCCGGAGAAAACGGCGGAGACCTTATAGCCTGCGGCAGCTACTCTGAAATACTCAACGGAGACACCCCGACGTCGCTCTATCTGAGAGGAGAGGCCGACGGCTCGTACAGGCCGAAGATCAAAAGAAGGAAGCCCCACGGCAGGATCAGCGTAACTGGATGCCGGGAAAATAACCTTAAGAACATCGACATAGATATACCTCTCGGGGTATTTGCCGCGCTCAGCGGAGTTTCAGGCTCGGGCAAGAGCACGCTCCTGTACGAGATACTTTATAAGGGACTGAAGGGAAAGTTCGACAGGGAATACAGAGACCGTCCCGGGAAATTTGACAGCATATCCGGGTATGGATCGCTGAAGAACGTGGTCCTGGTCGATCAGAGCCCGATAGGCCGCACTCCGCGCTCAAATCCCGCGACATACACGGGAGTCTTTACCCCGATAAGAGAGCTGTACGCTCAGCTTCCGGAATCGAAACTGAGGGGATACATGCCGGGGCGTTTCAGCTTCAACGTAAAGGGCGGACGCTGCGAGTCCTGCAAGGGTGACGGAGAACTTAAGGTGTCGATGCTTTTCCTGCAGGATGTGTATGTGAAATGCGACGTCTGCAAGGGGGCAAGGTACAACAGGGAGACCCTCGAAGTTAAATACAAAGGGCTCTCAATAGCTGATGTGCTCGACCTCACCGTTGACGAGGCAGCCGAGCATTTCAAGGACATCCCAAGGATAGCCAACAAGCTGAAGGTAATACAGGAAGCGGGACTGGGCTATATCAGGCTCGGACAGCCTGCGCCTACGCTGAGCGGCGGCGAGGCACAGAGGGTGAAGCTTGCCACCGAGCTCGGCAAGAAGTTCAGAGGAAACACTCTCTATCTTCTTGACGAACCGACGACGGGCCTTCACTACAATGATGTCAAGAAGCTGCTTAAGCTGCTGCACAAACTGGTCGACCAGGGAAATTCCGTCCTTGTGATAGAACATAACCTGGATGTGCTTGCATCGACAGACTATATTATGGATCTCGGCCCGGAAGGCGGCCGCAGGGGCGGAAATCTTATCGCAAAGGGAACTCCGGAGGAAGTGGCAGCTTCAGGCGGACCGACGGGGAAATACCTCGCGTCATTTTTCGACGATACGAAGGAAGGCAGGAAGGCCGGATGAAAGAGGAAAGATCTACCGTAAGCGAAGATATATGCTGGGGGAGGAACCCGGTATTCTCGTTGCTTGAGGAGTCGCCTGACAGGTGCATGAAGGTGATCGTATCGAAGACGGTCCAGCCTCACATAAAAGCCAGACTGCAGGATCTCTGCAGGGCTGCCAACATCGTCCTTCAGACGGCAGAGCCCGCCGCACTGGACAAGATGACCGGCAAGGAGAACCATCAGGGCGTGGTCGCTTACATGGCTCCGATGAAGCTGTGGGAA
>Ga0255346_1006080_pt1 | contig 12032 bp, 8 predicted proteins | sample wastewater_treat_FD_194410 | JGI IMG/M metagenome (GOLD analysis project Ga0255346, IMG submission 194410) | Wastewater microbial communities from Lulu Island WWTP, Vancouver, Canada - plant22 | ecosystem: Engineered > WWTP > Wastewater > Unclassified | place: Canada: Vancouver, British Columbia... | reverse complement strand
ACTTCTTCCCGCTCCCGCAACGACAGGGCTCGTTTCTCCCGATCTTCCCCTCTGTCTATCTCTCCTCGTGACCCATACCTGGTATATGCTCGAGCCTGTCGGCCACTTGCCGACAGAATACTACCATCCGCTCATACAATGCCCGAGCCTGAGGTTTATCTCTTCCGGAGTGCGCTCTCTTTCAGCTTGCTCTGCTGCCCACGCTTTCATGCTCTCGTGCTCAGGATCTGATCTGTCGGCCATGATTCGTACGTACTCCGCATAGCCCCCGGCTCCACCCACATCCTCCGGCGGCCTTTCGCCTCTTCCGCCCAGGTAAGTTGCCTCAAATGCGTTGGAACGCAATGTCTTTTCGAGCACTATTGAGTGTCGCCATGAATCGCCGAAATCGTACTCGTAAGTGATGTCGTCGTGATCCAGGATAATATCTTTGAGCGCGGTAAACCGTTCCTGCAAGATTTCGTAAGGACCATGCTGGAAGCAGTCGAGTGTCTCAGGATCGTCATCCATTACGATCAGCTTGGTTTCGGAGCCCGACCTCCTGGCCTCAAACAGATGAAGGTGATAGTCTCGCCAGTCAAAGACCGTCCGAATAACACGGTGCAGATGCCTGAATGAGGAGTCTGACGGCACCAGGACTCTTCTCCATATGTTGAACCCTTCTATCTCGATCCGTATCTTCAGTTGATACATCTCCACGTCCACAACTGACTGGCAGACTCCGTCGGCCCCTTTGTCACAGTAGCTGCCCAGGAATTCAAGCATCTTGGAGATTGGGTAGAAGTACCCCTCCCCAGGCGAGCCCTGAAGGTATCTTCCCGCTGCGATACTACTGTATCTCTGAACGAGCGCGCTCTCATCCAGATAGTTGTGCGTGACACTCACCGCATAGGCGGCTTGGTTCAGCTTCGCGACCATGCTTCGGTTTGCCGTCTTTGCAAACTCAATCTCTCCTGCATCGGCCATGTATCTATCGATGACGGCATCACGCACACCTTCCATGCGCAATGCCTGAGTGATGGCCTCTCGCATGAGGTCTTTCATCCTGGCAAAGTCATTTGGTTTGGGTCTGTATATGACTACTGGGTATCTTGTTGCGTTGTTCATCAGAACAACTGCTTTTCGCCTGTTGATGCTGACTGTGTGGGCGTGCCATGCCAATAAGGAGCGGGGCAACTGATCATAGCCCTCCGATGACCTAAGCTCGCTTTGGCTGACTTTCATCTTGTCCAGGAGGGCTTTTGTGCATTGGATGAGCATGTGCATCACTCCCCGAGCGAAATGAGCAGAAGACGTCGCTTAGTAGTCTCTATCTACCTACAGCAGCGTATACCTTGTTTTTGCCCGTGCGGCTCTTCGCTACCAGCGATTTCTCAAGCAGACCCGCCTCATGCGAAACATGCGTGCCTTCAGGTTGGTAGAGCTTGAGCCACGGCAGTTGCCAGTCAACAAAGTACCATCCTCAGCGAAACATATCCTTCGCCGTAGTATGGGCTAGTCCTGCATGGTTGAGCCACTGGGTTCACAGATCCAAGTGGACGACCTGCATCTCTCACGTCGTTCCCGAATTCGACGACGCATCGCTTCAACCGCTAGGTCGGCGATGAACTGAGGTCATCTCACCTCAACCTCAAAAGCCCTAAACACGGCAAAGGGTCCCCGGTAATCCCGGGAACCCTTTGCCTCTTCCGCTAGTCTACTATTCCTGATTCGATTGCTGTAGCATGAGCTCTAGAAAGGTACCTTGACCGACAATGACATGAGCTGCCAGTTCATATAGGTGTCCGGATGGTGGTATATCCATGCCCATGGCTTGCCTATATGGAAATCCGTTGAATCGCACTCGCAATCCTTCAAGCCGCTGACCCCGTAAGCAAGCCTCAGCGTGCCGACTCCGATAGTGCGTGTTACGGAAGCCTCGATGTAGTTCTTGCCCTCATCCTCAAATGGTCTCCACATACTCTTGCGGGGATCGCTGGCCCCGGGGAGCACGTTCGCTTCGCGGAATACCCATGTCAGGTTCGAGGTAGTTGAGTTGCTTGGCCTATAAGTAAGCCCTACGGTGGCCGCGAACTTCCCCTTGCTGTCCTTGGAAAGGATGCCTGCCTTCGCAATGAGCTTGCTAGTGAGGATGGCGTCGGTTCCCCAGTATGCATACAGGTCGGTTTCCGTTTCTTCTGTAGAACCTGGCTTGGTCAACTCGGCGACGGCTGCGAACTTCGATTCAGCCGCCATTGCAACGCCATAGTTCGCGTCGGTTGTGTAGACTCCCCATGCTTTGAGATGGGTCTTGGGATCTTCTACAAGGTGGCTGGCCTCGGCAGAGAGAGTCAGCCCCTCGATCGGAGAGCCGCTTACCCCGAGGCCAACCTCTGTGTCGACCCGCTTCGACTCGCCGTCAAAGTCGTGGAGGGTATTGTCTGCGTATGAGTCTACTTCATACGATGCAAAGGGCGCGAAGGTCAATCCAAACGCGCTGTACTCTGCATCAACGCGGGCCATATGGCCATCATAGTTGTCTTGTATGATATTCCCTTTCGGATCCTTTCTGTCCTCGCCCACCAGATCTGACTTGTAGGCGCCGGATACTGTCACCTTCAGGTTGTCCAGTGGCGAGATTTCAAAGCTGCCGGTTACCTCGTTCCACTTGGGGGCATTGGGGTAGAACATCCAGTAGGTGTCGCCCAATGTCAACTTCGCCGGCATTCCAATGGGGATGTCGATGCTGGCTTGCACTTCCGCAGCGGCGCTGTCCTTATACTTCTGCAGCGGGGCATCGCTGGTTGTGGACCTGAGCTCAGCCTTGAAGTCGTATCCGACTGCAGTGTACTTCGCATCTAGCTTAACTGGGCCCAAAGGCAAGCTTTCCACACCGAGCGTGTAGGCCACATTGTCCCCTTCGCTTTCGAACTTCCATGGCTCGGTCTTCTTCCATCGACCAGCCGCTGCCAGGGTCAGATTGCCGCCGATCCCGGGGATGGGCCCTACAACGTCTGCGCCGAAGTTCAGGTTCTGACTCGACTGTTCCTCTCTGTAGTAGCCAAGCACCCCGAGCGTGAGCCCTGATTGCGTGGGGTAGGTTATCCTGCCCAGCCAGGCGGTCCTTGCGTTGTACTGAAATGTATAGAGGTTGATATCGGCTCCGTAAAGCTTTGCATTAGCATTGAGAGCCCAGTTGCCGCCCCTATTCGCGATGATTCGCAGAGGATCGTTGAAGGATTTGAACCGCCTGGCATTGGTGGAGCTGCTTCGGGCTGCCCAGAAACTCCATGGCGAACCATCATACGCAAAATACCAATCGCCTGCGTCAACTTTAGGTGTGGGCATGAATGGCTCGATCGTCAGCGGCAAGTATGCGGTGGTGTGGTCGCCTTCTGTGAACTTGAGTTCAAGGCTGAGCTTGCTTGCGGGCCCTATGCCTGATGGAGTCCAGATCGGGGCGCCGGTCGCGGTATCATAGGTGAATTTGGCCGAGTATTCCCCGCTGACGCTGAGTGTTGTTGCTGCTGATGACGGCAACGCTGTGAGCAACGCGAGTACAGTAAGTACTATGACAGCGAGTTTCTTCATGACTAACCCTCCTTGAGATGTAGTCGCAACGGCAGAAGCGGCGCTGCTGCGGCGGTTAGGGGGATTTGGTGCTTCCGCCGCGAGTGTTAGTTACTGCAAGCGGTTTTGATTGCATTGCGGCGGAGGCGCGCCATGCCAAATGCCATTCGGTTTTTCTCCTAGAGCGCATAAACACCTACTTTCTCTCATATCTATATCGACAATCGGAAGCCGCGACTGATCCCACTCTAGCATGGGATGCTATTCGCTGCGCCGGCGACGCAGCGGGAGAAGTATGAGAGAAAGTAGGGGAATTAAACACACGGGGGGAAAATTGGCGCCGACAAGCTGCGTCCTTCTACCTTCTAGTAGGACGACATTGGGGCGTGGTTGGGCGAAGCAACTACTGACAAGCTCGACAATGGCATGCTTGACGTCGTAAAGTCAGTCTAAAGGAGTGAAGAACATGACAAGGCCCAGTATCCGCAGACGCGCTTCTCTTCTAGCGATCATTGTGCTGATCATGGTCACCATGGTCCAGCCCTTGGCGGCTAGCACAAGAAATGCGGAAGTCAGAGCGACCAATGGAATGGTTGCAGCAGCCCATCCTCTCGCAGCCGAAGCCGGCATAGAGATCCTGAAGGCTGGGGGCAACGTTGTCGACGCTGCCGTAGCAACTGCATTCGCAGTTGGAGTAGTAGAACCTATGGCCTCCAACCTGAGCGCCGAAGGAGTCATGTTAATCCACTTGGCCGATTCCAAGAAGACCCTGGCAATAGACTACCGCGCTCAAGCTCCTCGGGCAACTTCGTTGGCTCTGGAAGGCATAGAAGCGCCCAGACGGGGTTGGCTGTCTATGGCCGTGCCCGGTTTGGTCGCCGGCCTAGCCAAAGCTCTTGACATGTACGGAACGATGACATTGGAACAGGTGCTGGCGCCGTCGATTAGGCTCGCATCAGAAGGCTTTCCGATAAGCGATACGCTCGCCGGCCTGATCGAGGATAGCTATGAGCTATTCCTCAACGATCCGGAGCTGTTCAGCATATACCTTGATGACGGCCTTCCGCCGCTCCCGGGATGGGTGCTCAAGAATCCGGACTTGGCTGAGACGCTGAAGACCCTAGCCAAGGAGGGTCCTGATGCGTTTTACAAAGGAAGCATCGCTGACGCGATTGACGCAGCCAGCAAAGCGAATGGGGGCTACATCACCAAGCAGGATTTGGCCTCGTACGAGGTCTTGTTCACAGCTCCTGTAAGCGGCAGCTATCGCGGTTATGATATCTTTGCCGCTCCGCCGCCGTCGGGTGGGTATATGTTTGTCAATGCCCTGCAGGTTCTGGAGAACTTCGACCTGGGGAAACAGGCCTATCCCAACGCTAACTCGGTACATCTCATATGCGAGGCCCACAAAAGGGCCTACATGGATCATAGAAGCTACAACGGAGATCCACGTTCCACAAACGTTCCCGTTAAGGATCTCACGTCCAAGTTCAATACTCTGCAGAGAGCATGGGAAATCAGCATTGACGCCATGACGCCCAAGGAGAAGATCAAGAAGAGCGAGTTTGGAAAGAAGTTGGGACTGGAACCTGAAGGTCAAGAATACTCATCCCCGTCAACGACGCAGATCTCCCTCATAGACAAAAGCGGCAACATGGTCTCCATAACCCAGACGATCGCCGCCTTCTGGGGCTCAGGAATAGTCATCCCCGGGACAGGCATTCTGATGAATGACTCCATGATCAACTACGGCACTTCGTCCAGGAGCAAACCTGAACCCGGCAAGCGCTGCAGGCTGCCGATTTCCCCGGCTGTGGTGCTCAAGAAGGGCAAGCCGTTCCTCGCATTCGGCGGGCCTGGAAGCGACAGGATTGTGTGCACCAACCTGATAGTCTTCAGCAATGTAGTGGATCATGGGATGGGCCTGCAGGACGCCATCGAAGCCCCCAGGTTCTTCGCCAGGGACGAGAGCGACAGATTCGAGTATGAGGCCAATATGCCTCAGCAGGTAATTGAGGGCTTGCGGAAGAAGGGCTATCCTATAGAGGCCCGGGACGTGCGAAAGGAATTCGACATGTTCTTCGGAGGCGTTCAGGCAGTAATGATGGATCCCAAGACAGGCGAACTGGTCGGCGCTGCGGATCCTCGCAGGGACGGAGCTGCTGTCGGCTACTAGGCGGACAAGCAGCTATCCATTTCGCTCTTGCCTATTAAGCTTGGGGCAGTCTGCGTCGGTCAAGCGGCGCGACTGCCCCTAGTGGAATTACTTAATGCAGGATGTGATGGTTTCAGTGCGGTACAGAACGACACCTGTGATCATTCTTGCAATCGCGTCTCTCATAGCCCTGGCCGCCGTGCCCACAGGCGCGTGTACCACTGTCATAGCAGGCAGAGAGGCTACAGCCAATGGCTCAGTGATCGTAGGCCATAATGAGGACAATCCAGGACGCATAGTTATGACGCAGTATGTAGTCCCTCGGATGGTGCATGAGCCCGGCGAGGAGATACTGCTGAAGAATGGTGGAACGGTGCCTCAGGCTCCGGTGACATGGTCCTTCATTTGGTCCCAGACGCCGGGCGATTCGGCTGCCGATTTCCACATGAATGAGTGGGGCGTAATGATAACCAGCAACAACTGTGCACCCACCAAAGAGGATGACTACGAGACTTGCGTGGCCAGAGGCGATATCACCGACGGGGGAATCGGATATCATCTGCGCCGCATTGTAGCCCAGCGTGCCACAACTGCCCGGGAGGGCCTGGAGTTGGCCATTGAGCTGATCTCTACATACGGTTATGTAGATGCAGGACGTTCATATCAGATCGCTGATGCCAATGAAGCTTGGTTTTTGCATGTCGTGCGGGGCAAACACTACGTGGCTCAAAGGGTGCCAGACGACATGGTGGTGGCGATACCCAACACGTTCATCATCCACCAGGTTGATCTGGAGGATACGGAGAACTTCAGGGCATGTCCTGATCTTCGGGAATATGCCATAGAGCGAGCATGGTACGACCCGTCGTGTGGCGAGCCGTTCGATTTTGCCAAGGCCTATGGTGCGGTTCGCCCTGATGAGCCGCAAGACCTGGAATATGACCCCCGGCAATGGAGCGCACAGAGGCTCATAACAGGTGAAAAGCCGCACGGTGCGCCGCTGCCTTTTGCTGTGAAGCCGTCAAAGAAGATCGCGATCGCAGATATCATGGGGATTCTGCGCGATCACTATGAAGGCACGCACCTTGACATGTCGGCGGACTACATGGTATCGCCTCATTGGGCCAACGATCCGAGCATATGCATGCACAAGACTCAGGAGAGTTTCGTTGTCGAGCTTCGCGACAATGTATCGGACTCGCTCAAGGCAGTATACTGGCGGGCCACTGGCAGGCCGTGTACTAGCCCGTACATCCCATGGCATATCGGAATAACATCCGTCCCCGAAGGCTACGGATGGATGGATCCCAACACCGGCTACACACTGCGATTTGAACCTCATGCCTCACTGTATGATTACGATCCCTCGCACGCGTGGTGGGTGTTTCGGGATCTTCAAAATGCTGTAGATGGCCAATACGGCGATGCCATAGAGCTGGTCCAAGCCCAATGGAGGGCGTTTGAGAAGCGAGTCTTCGCGGAGCAGCCGGCGCTGGAGCAGATGATGGATCGCTTTGAGGCCGGTGATGAGGAATATGCCAGGGACTTCCTGACGCGCTATACCAACAGCGTGGCCATAGAAGCAACTCGTATAGCCAGAGAGCTCACGGACAAGCTCCTCACCGCAGAGCTCCTTGTCGAGCAGAAAAGGGTCAGGCTATCCGACAGTGGCAGCATCTCGCTAGCGCTGCTCGGATCGGAAACGTTCGACGCGAGCGAGGTCTCCTACACCGAAGTAGCCATAGGTCCCGCCCAGTGCAGCCCGTACACTTGGGCACCTGCACGAAGCGGAGAGCTCGTTGACGTCAACGGCGACGGGTCTTGTGACCTGGTGATGGAATTTGCCATCCCGGACCTGGCCAAGCTCGTGGAGGTTCCTTGTTACACGGACATTTGGCTAAGAGGCAGCACGATGTTCTGCGACCCTGTAGTGGCGAGGACATTCATTGAGTTCAGACCGTAGCCGTATCCCGTATCAGACAGGGCTAGTTCCGTAGCTGAGCCAGCCGCGTCGCCCAAGAACCATGAGCAAGAACCCTTCGCTTCGGCTTCCGCCGGGCGAAGGGCTTGTAACATGCTGCATGCTACGTAAGTGAACACCGCGCTATGCCCCGCGCCGCGGTAGAGCTTGGCTAAAGCCCGAGTTTCGTCATGAACTCCCTCACTGTGCTCGCCGCGTCCCCCAAGATCAGCGTCACATTGTCTGCCTTATACAATGGGTTATCCACCCCTGCATATCCAGGCTTGGTGTCGTAGTTGAAGATCACGGCGTGCTTTGCCTGGTATACGTTGAGAATGGGCATCCCGTAGATGGGCGTGCCTTCTGCCGTATTGGCCGCTGGGTTGATCACATCGTTCGCCCCGACCACGATCGCAATATCGGTATCGGCAAATTCCTCGTTGACCTGATCCATCTCATATAGCTTGTCATATGGCACATCTACCTCTGCCAAGAGCACGTTCATGTGCCCCGGCATCCGGCCAGCCACAGGGTGGATCGCCACTCGGACGTCTGCGCCGCCGGCCTCCAGTCTGTCCATGAGGGCCTTCACATCAGCCTGCGCCTGCGCAAGTGCCATTCCGTATCCGGGAACCACGATCACCTTCTTCGCCGCCTTCGCGATGGCGACGCAGTCAGCCCGTTGGGGCTTCTCTGGTTTGGGCGCGGGTCCTGCCTGAGCAGGCGTCTCCCGAGTTGGTCTTGCGTCGCCCGCCTTGATATGCGCCACAGTGGTCTTTCCCGTGAGCACTTGGCCAAGGCTCCTGTTCATGGCCCTGCACATTATCTGTGTGAGGATCAGGCCTGATGCGCCTACCACTGCCCCTATCGCCACAAGAAGCGGATTTCGGATAGCAAGCCCCGACACTGATGCCGCCACCCCTGACAGCGAGTTGAGCAGCGATACCGTGATCGGCATGTCGGCCCCGCCCACGCGTATGGTGAAGAGCGCCCCATATGCAAGCGACGCGCCAAGGGCAATGACGCTCGGCCACAGGGCCCCATCGCCGGGGACCAGAATGGCCCGCGCTCCCGCCGCCGCCAAGATGATGATTGCGACAGCATTCACAGATGTCTGGCTTCCGAACACCACCGGTCTCTGATTTATCTTGCCTGCAAGCTTTCCTGTGGCTATGAGGCTTCCGGAAAGCGTTATCGCGCCAATAATTAGCCCAAGAACAGCGGTTGCCTTGTCAAATGGCCCAATTGCCCCCGGGCCCAGTAGCGTAAGGAGCGAGACAATGGCCGAGCTGCCTCCGCCCAGTCCATTCAGCAAGGCGACCATCTGAGGCATCTCGATCATGGCCACCCTCACTGCAAAGACATAGCCCAGCGCCCCGCCTACTGCCATCCCTATCCAGAGAACCTGAACACTGACAATATTCTCTGCAACCAATGTGACTATGATTGCGCCTGCCATACTCACCGCGCCTATGAGGTTGCCTCTCACGGCAGTCGTCGGGGAGCTCATCAGCCTGATACCCCAAACGGTCCCTACCACGAAGGCCAGCCCCAGCAAGTCTGCCAGGCCGAGCCCGAGAAAGATTGCTTCATTCCAGTCCATCAGATCATACAGCGGTCAGTGCCGCTGAACCCTCCCTACTTCTTGAACATTCTTAGCATTCTGTCTGTGACCAAGAAACCCCCGACCACGTTGATCATCGCCATGATTATCGCTACGCATCCGAGCACTGAACCTGCGGCCGAGACTCCCTGGGCCTTGGCTGCCGCTGTCGCGCTGAGCGCGCCCAGTACAGTCACCCCAGAAAGTGCGTTTGTGCCCGACATGAGGGGCGTGTGAAGCAGGCTTGGGACCTGGCTTATCACCTTGTAGCCGACAAATGTAGCGATAGCAAAGAGGATTACGAGCGACAGTTCAGACACGGACGTCACTTCTCCCTATTTCGTGTTCATTGCCTCGAGAGCGCCTGCATGGACGATCTTGCCGCCATAGGTGACCAAGGAGGACTTGATGATCTCATCTTCGAGATTCACATCGATCTTGCCGTCTTTGACGAGGTTTGCTGCGTAGTTGTAGATGTTGTTTGCGAACATCCAAGTGGAGGCAGCGGGCATCATCCCCGGAATATTCTTTGTTCCGTCGATGCTGACGCCGTACTTCTCCACGACCTCGCCGGGCTTGGTGATCTCCACGTTCCCGCCCTGGTCGATCGCGATGTCGACGATCGCCGAGCCAGGCCTCATGGCCTTGACTATTTCCTCAGTTACAATCACCGGGGCGAGTTTGCCCGGAATCAGGGCTGCAGTGATGACTATGTCGGAACCGATTACTACGGGTTTGATTATCTCGCGCTCTTTTCGGAGCCACTCGTCGGGTAGCTTGGCTGCATATCCGCCGGGCGCCATGGCGACTTCGGCTGGCACACCAAGGTCAACAACCTTCGCTCCGAGGCTCTTTGCCTGCTCATTGGCGTCGGGCCTTATGTCGATAGAGTTGACCACAGCGCCCAACCTCTTGGCCACTGCAACCGCCTGCAGACCCGCGATGCCTGTTCCGATAACCGTAACCGTCGCCGGCTTGATCATGCCCACTGCGGTTCCTACCATGGGCATGAACTTGGGAAGCCTGTTCGCCGCCATCAGTAACGCCTTATAGCCCGCGACCGTGCTCATGGATGTTAGGGCGTCCATGGTCTGAGCCCTAGAGATCCTGGGAATCCCATCGAGCGTGAGGGCTATGATGCCCTTTGCAGCCATGTCTCGAACCATCTGGTGATTGGCCGGGGCCGCAGGATGAATGAAGGTGATGATGCATTGGCCCTTATGCATCATGTCCACTTCGTGCTTGCCGGAGGCTTCGCTATAGATAGGCTCTTTCACCTTGAGGATGATGTCGGCTTTGGCGAAAAGATACTCAGCCTTGTCGATGATCTCGGCTCCGGCTGCGCGGTACTCGTCATCGTGGAAGTAGGAACCCTCTCCGGCGCCCTTCTGCACTAATACTTTCGCGCCTTCAGCTGTCATCTTCTTGACTGTGTCGGGCATCGCGGCCACTCGCCGCTCCCCCTTCATGGTTTCGGTGGGGACCCCGACGACCAGACCTGCAAATTGCATCTGTAACCACTCCTTGTTCAATAGTCGAGCAGAGGTCAATCATGCGCTACCCTGCCTTCCGGCGCGTGCTCAGGGTCGCGCAAGTACGCGCCTACTCCATTGGCGACCACATCACGATGGAGCGGGAGGCCTTCATACTCAATTTCCCGACCGGGGCGGAAATCGTTGAACATGTCAACGATCATGTCGATCGTGCTATTGGTCCTGCCAACTCGCTGATCTATGTGCCAGCCGTTTTCATCCATCGTCTCATAGAGCAGTCCGGCGCTCCCCGCCCGCATGACGAATTCGTCCTTCCCCTCGAGCAGCAGCTTCTCATCGGTGATGCCCCGAACCCTGTCGAGGAAGGGCTCAGGCACTTCGATTGTGAAGGCAAGCGCTTCCGTGAAATCGCCCACTTCTCTGTGCGATAGGCCGTGAAGCAGGGGAGGAGAGAGTTCCATGTCCATGTTGAACTGCTCGTCGGAGATCCAAAGCGAGGCCATGCTGGCGATATCCGCTGCGTCCTGATGCGCGACTATCATGCTGATGATCGGGTATTCAAGCTCCGCTTCGTGGTTGTCGATGAACATATCGACCCCCTCAGCATTGATCAGGTCAACGAATGCCGCAGCTGTGCGCTCAGCCAGCAGACCATCACGGCGTCCCGGCCATGTTCGGTTCAGGTTGCGGATGTCCATGTAGGCGAGCATCTGCCGGCTTGGATAGTGGACATAGCAGTCTGGATCGGGCCATGAGTGCAGCGGGCTGCACCACCGGTCGCCCATCCTGAATGTCCGCTGGCCGAATGGTGTCTTGATACTGTAGAACTGCGGATACGCATCGCCAGGCCGCGTCGTCATGGACGCGCTCCTATTGGCCCTGACTGCCACGAGGATTCGCCCTCGGGTGGGGACTACGTTCTCCACGATTGTCACTGCCGACAGTACGCCCGCCGGCTCCTCCGGGTGTGTTCCTCCGATTACGAGCATTGTTCCACCGTCGACGCCACTGTCAAGGACATAGATATTGCAGTCATTGACGCTTCCGGCCATGTACGGCGCCCACTCTGAAAGCTTCCGGACCTTAGTGACGCCGGGCCCGGCCACTATCGGCTCTTCAAAGTCCTTGTGCGCGGCAAGCTGTACGCCTGCAGGAACTACGACGGCCAGCCATGCGGCAATAATGATGAGTGTGGTTGCCAGTTCGTTCTTGACTTGGCGACTTGCTTTATGTAAGTGCTGCTTCATGAGCTAACCCTTCCCCCTTCCGAGC
>Ga0255346_1006079_pt1 | contig 12032 bp, 9 predicted proteins | sample wastewater_treat_FD_194410 | JGI IMG/M metagenome (GOLD analysis project Ga0255346, IMG submission 194410) | Wastewater microbial communities from Lulu Island WWTP, Vancouver, Canada - plant22 | ecosystem: Engineered > WWTP > Wastewater > Unclassified | place: Canada: Vancouver, British Columbia... | reverse complement strand
CGCCGTTTTTTTTATCAATCGGATTACAAAAAAGGGTATGGAAAATTGCTTTGAAACTTTGGTCGGCATTACAAATACAGGGGGTTGCGACTGCGATCAGGACCGTCCGGATGGAAAGGATACCGTGCAAAGATGGTATTATGAAGTATTCCACTCGGATGCGGATCCGGATGATACGCTCGTATTTACAGCGCAGTACAAACTGCCCGCAGGCGAAGCGCTTGTAGAATTATACGAAAACGGGGAACGTGTAGACGACAGCCGGATTTCGAGAAGCGGAAAAATCCTGACCATCACCGACCCGCTGCCGGGCGCTTACTATCAACTGTGGTACTACGCCTACGTTTCCGCAGCCGCTATTATTCCCGCTTACGATACCTCCACATCCGGCCTTTACCTGTCCGATATCCTTCCGATCGAAGAGGTGGCGGGCCTTGCCACTTGTGACGCCGACGTATGGGAAATGGTCATGCAAAAACGCACCTACGTTATCAAAGAGGTCATCGCCTCCATGAATACGGCGGTTAAAAAAACATCGCTGGAACGGTATCCCAAATTTTCCGGCTACGTGGGTACGGAGCAAAGCACGGCCTACCTGGATACGACGTACGGATATGCTGGCATCCGCATCCGCACCAACCCGATCAAATCCGGGTACCTGCGCATCCGGCGCATCGCATCGTACTTCGAAAAGACGGGCGTTATTTCGGCATGGTTACTGGATAAAAACGGCACGGTCGTTACGCCTGAACTTAAAATCAGAACTATTGGAGGCGGTAGAAAGTGCGTGAACGACATCGGCATTACACTGCCCATGCTCGACGACTTCAATACCTGTCAGGACTACTTTTTAATGTTCAGGTACGATGTGAGCAACCGCCCACGGCTCAACAAAACATACTGCGCACCCTGCAATAAAAGCGGAATTACGCCAATTACATTCGTGAACAGGTACGGCACCCTGAATCCATGGCCGGACGACTATCGCGGGCCGCTTTCGTGGAATAACTACATCATTACAGGCGGGTACGTGACCGACACGCTGGAAGACTTTGCCGATGCACCCGATACGGTAAGCGAATATATGAACGGCCTTGCAATGGAAATAGAAGTGGGTTGCGATCTGACCAAAGGATACTGCAAAATGCTGGAAGGTCAGGGGCCGGAAATAATGGCCGTCGCTACGGCTATTCAGCGCCGGTGGGCAGCCGAACTTGTAGGAGCAAAGAACAGATCATCCGCTCCAAGCCGCTCCAATATCGCCAAAGGGCAGCAGCAGGCCAGCGATGCGGCTGTATGGGAAGCGGAATATGCGGAGGTAATGACTTACCTGGTAAGCACGATCAACGAAGATTCGAACGACTGCGTAATGTGCAAGCCTAAAATTCAAATGAGCGGATTGAGAACATGAACGTCGATGAACTGCGAAAGGGCATTGCCCTGACCATAAAGGAAATACGCGCCAATTTGCCACAAGAGGCAAGCCGCGTAGGGGCCGATGCTTCCGCTCTGATCGAAGAGCGCGTGGTAGAGCGCGGAGAGCGTGCCGACGGCGGGCGATTCAGCGCATATTCTACCAAGCCGGTACCCGCGTTTTTTTACTTCGGAAAAAGTAGAAACGGCGGCGGCGAAACGGCGGTAAGGAAAGCAGCGAAGCAGGGGGAAGAGGTTTCGTATTCTGACTTTCGGCGCTTCAACGGACTTGGCACGTCGGTAAAAAACTTTCAGTTCACAGGCGAAATGTGGCAGGGGTTCGGAGTAAAGCAAATAACCACGATTGGCGAAGATGTAGTAGAGATCGAGATAGGCGGCAAAAACGCACGATCCAGCCTGCTGCTGAAAGCACATTCGGAGCGCGAAGGAAGCGAACTGACAAAGAACTCCGCAGGCGAACTGGAACAGATCACAAAGGGCGTAAACGACCGAATTTCTGCAATCATCAAACGAAACATGACCTAATGTTCGAATACATAGGAAATAAAGTAAGGGCTTCACTGGCAGCCGCTCCGATGATTACACGTCCGGGCGGGCTGGCAGAGGTGATCGACACGCTGAACGGTAACGAGCGCACGAAATACCCCGGATGCAAAGGGTATCGTGACAAAGACGGGGTATATACGGGTAAGACCTCCGATATTATGAACCTTTCGCCCGATGCTTCCGCCGCCGGTATTGCGTTCACAGACTTCCCCAGCGACATTACGGTAGAGCAAAACACGAGCCGCTACCAACTCATCACGGTAAGGTTTCGTGTGGTTGTGTGGTACAACGAAGACGCGATGGACTATCATGGCGAAGTCGATAAAGGCGGTCGGCTTATGCAGGACATTATCGACCGGGTGCGGAAAACGGACATGCCATTTTTCAAGAAACCTAAAATCAACTTTGAAGCGATCAGCGCCGATTCTGGCCGCATATGGTCGCTGTACAATTTCAAGCCGGATGACGCGCTGTTTATGCCGCCATACCGGACGTTTGCAATCATATTCCGAATGCGCGCATACCTGATGAAAGGCTGCGCACTGCCGGAAATAGAAGTCGATCAATCATGCTGTTAGCGAGTGAGGTGTTTTTTTCTTTTCAGCTGGCCGTGCTGGTCGCTGTGCTCGAATGGTGCATGGCAGACGGGATGATTTTAAGCGCCTACCGGATGTGGCTGGAAAGGAAGGCTTTTGAATGGCAGTACGGATGGATCACAAAGCCGATGGGGCTTTGCAGTTTTTGCACCGCAGGTCAGGTCGGACTATGGACAGGGGTTTTCATGCTGGGTTTTTACCCGTTTGAAATCATCCTTTTTGCATGTTTCACAATGTTTTTTGACAAAATAAGGGTAGAAGCAATAAAAGCATGACAACTGAAATCAAAACAATCCCGGAAAACGCACGGGAATTTATGGCGAATGGGCGGCGTTTCATCGTACACGATAAACTGACCGTGGACGGCTATCAGCGCATGGAGGAGTTTAGACTTGAGATCGAAACGGGTACAAGCGCCGGTTCGGCAGTAAAAACCATCGGCCAGGTAGTGAACGCGCTGAAAAAAAACGACGTATTCACCGCAAGCGTACACGCCTACAACGCTACCGCCGCACTGGAACGCATTGCCGACAAAGTGCCGCACCCGCTGCTGCTCACACTCACACTGTTTGTACGGCCCGAAGGCTCCGACCTGTCGGAATGGAACGAAGCGGAGGCGATATCGTGGCTGCAAGACTTCAATACGGAAGGCTACTCAGTGACCGAACTTTTTATCTTGGCCGACTCTTGCAGGAGCGCATTCGTTTCAAACTTCTTGCGCAGTTCCCCCGATATTTTTCCGCAAGAAAACGACCTGTCAGAAAACGAGATGACGCAGGAGCCGGCCTAAAACTGTCCAAAAGACCACAGCGACCACAGAAAAAGGAAGAGCCTGCGAAGATGATTATCGAGAAGGTGAACGACCTTCAAAAGTTCTGGACAACCGCCAAAATATCCATTATGAACCGGCAGCCGGGCCTTGAATGGAAGAGTGTAGGCAGCATGGACATCGTTTCTTTTTTCCATGTGCTTTCAGTCAGTGAAAAGAACGAAGCGAACAAGAAACAGGCAAAAATTCAGTCAAAGAAGTAAAAAGCAATGGCAGACGAATCATCGAAACTTACCCTTGATATTAGCGACGTCACGTCCAAACTGGATGCGATGGACAAGCGTCTGCAACAGATAGAGCAGGGGTATGTCGATATCAACAAGGCTGCCAGTAAGGCTTCTAAATCCTTTGTCCCCGAAGGCGATGGTGCGGTTAAGCAGTTGGACGACATCAACAAACTGAAAACCGAATACACCAAACTCAAAGGTGCAGCCGATACGCTCCGAACGGCGCTGAAAACGGCATACGACCCGCGCGCAATCACGGTTTATACGAAAGAACTGAAAAACGCGGAGGTAGGTCTTAAAAAACTGGAACAGACCGGCGATGCTGTCGGAGTGAATCTCAAAAAGATCGGCAAGGAAGGCAGCCTGGCGGCGCAGGTGGTGGGCGAAGCATTCGGCGCTATTACAAAGGCTACGCTGATACTTGCAATTGTAGATCAGGTCGTTGAATTGACCAAATCGGCGGTTGACCTGTCCAATCAGTTCGACAAAGCACAAAAGTCGTTCAACGCCTTCACCGGAGATGCGGACAAAGCGGCGAAACTGGTAAACTCGCTGACCACGGTTGCAAATAAAAACATCCTCGACCCGGAAGCCGTATTTCAGGCTGGGCAAAGCCTGCTTGCTTTCGGCGAAAATGCCGATAAACTACCCGACGTGCTCAACCGCATTGCGCTGATCTCCAGAGCGACGGGTAAAGACTTCAACGAACTGGCAACGATTTACGGAAAGGCCCGTACCGCCGGAACGCTCTACGCGGAAGACATCAACCAACTCGTTGAGGCGGGAATCCCGATCATCGGACAGTTTGCCAAACAGTTGGGTGTTAGCGAGGGAGCGATAAAGAAACTTGCAAGCGAAGGCAAGATCAGTTTCGAGGAACTGCAACTCGCATTTTTCAACCTGTCCAAAGAAGGATCGCAGTTCTCCAAACTCGCAGCAGAGCAGGCAACGACGCTGCCGAATCTTTACAACGGGCTTGTAAACAAACTTTCGCCCATCCTGAAAAGCGTCGGTGACTTTATCACCAACTTTTTGAAGGGAGCCGCTATACAGATAGGCTTTTTCATCGACAACATAACAGGAACGGCCAACGACCGGCTTACGCAAAAACTGGCAGACAAGGCTGCGGAGGTGACTTTCAACGCCGGTACGTTTGAAAAGAATATCCTATTCATAAAGAAAAAAACGGATGAGGAACTGCGACTGGAAAAAGAGGCAGCCGACAAGCGGAAGGAATTGAACGTGAAAAGTGCGAAGGAACTGGAAGCGGAACAAAAGAAGATTCAACAACTCCGCATCGAAGCGATGAAGGATGGAGAGGCGAAGGAAATAGCGCAGGAAACGGCAAGGTTTTCAGCGCTGGCAAAGGAACTGCGCAAATACCACATATCCAGCATTGACGCGGAAAAGCAGTACCAGGATAATGTTACAAACATAAAAGTAAAATACTTTCTTCAACGGCTTGAGAAAGAACAAGAGAAAATACGAGCCGAAAAAGAAAGCATTCAAAACGGTTTGGAGGAACTTACAAGGTTTGAGATTGAACAACAAAATCAACGGGCAGAAGCGTTAAAAATAAATGAACAGTCAAGGGCAGATCAATCAGCATTTGGGCAAGCGGCATTTAAGCAGGCAGAACTTCTTTCGAGGGAATTATTTTACTCCCAAAAAAGGACTGACAAGGAAATTGACCAATATGAAAAAGATGTGGCAAAGGCCAGGGCTATTTTTCAATTAAAAGTCCAGCAAGAGGAACTGCAAAGATCGTTAGACTTCAATACCACTTTGTCTGAAACCGAAAAAGCCACCCTCAGAAAGCGGATCGAAAATATCCAGACGGAAATCGGGCAGATTCAGGCGGGCCTTGGTGAGAAGGGCGGCAAAGATGCCGGGCCGAAATCGCTGATCGAACTGCTTGGCTTCAAATCCGGCGGGCAGGAAGATGAGGCGCTAAAACAGGCCGTATCGGCAGTAAAGGAAGCAATCGACCAAATTACACAGGCGCGTATCGAAGCGGCTGCGGAGGCGCGGCGCGTAGCGGATGAAAACGTAGCAAAAGCGGAGGATGCGCTCAATGCGGAACTGGAACTGCAAAAGCAGGGGTTTGCGAATAACGTAGCAGCCCGCCGGGCAGATCTGGAAGATTCTAAAAAAGCGCAGGCGGATGCGATTGAGCAGCAGCGGAAGGCAGCCCGGCAGCGGGCGCTGATTGACGCGGCTACGCAGGCCAGTTCCATCGCCACGGCGGCGGCAGAGTTCTTCGCCTCCAGCGCACCCGTTCCGTTTGTGGGCGTAGCGCTGGCCATTGCCGCTATCGCAACCATGCTGTCCACCATAAGCCGCGTACGCGCATCATTCGCAGCGGCGGCAAAGTTCCGCGAAGGCGGCAGCGGCTTTATCGAGGACAACGGCTTTGTCACGGGCCGCTCACACAGCGACGGGGGCAATCTGATCGAGATTGAAAAGGGCGAACTTATGCAGGTCGGGCAGGACGGCAGTAAAAAGCGCTTTTCGGTTGTGCGTAAAGAGCGCGTAGCGGAATACTTCGACCTGTTGGATGCTGCCAACCGTGGCGACCGCCGGGCGCTTGCACGACACGCCTTCCAACTGTCCGGCATGGAAACGCCGGATATGGATCATTCGGCCATTACCAAGCGCCTGAGCGCGAGTAGCGACATGGCCGGCGCAAGCGGGGAAAGCCGCGACAACTCCCGTTCGGTGTTCCTAATGGAGCGGATGCTTGAAATTATGATTGAGCAGGCAAGAAAAGAGGATTGGTCGCCGGATGGAAAGATCAAACGAAAAGGAAACGTAACTACTCACTATCCAAATTATGGCGGAAATAAGGGTTAGAATGCAGTGCGATGATTACGGGCTGCCTGACGCTGTAATCAAAGTGGGTTGGGATGCGCTTATGAATTACAAGCCCGATCCGGACTTCAAAAACTATCGGTTTTCGATAAAGAACGAAGTGCAGATCAGTTGCAATGCGCTGCCAAAACAGGATTGGGATGTAGATGAGCCTGAAAACCCGTGGGCATCCTTTCTCATCATGGACAACGGGTGCTACCGCTTCCAGATCAGTGTCGATCTGTATTGCAATGGCGCATGGTCGAAGTTTTGGGTGGGCGAATTTACGACAACCGAATGGCGCATCAACAGAGACGAAAAGTACGTCATTGTAAAGCCGAAAGTCTCCGAATTTTCATTCGCCGATTTGGGTATCGAGTGCATCAAAAAGAAGTGGACGGAAGTCATCAACATCTACGATATACCTGAACAGATCGAGGTAAAGCCGTACACAAATCAGTACAGCACTATCGAATTTCAGGCAGACTTCTACAGCTCGCCCTGCAACCAGATAACGCCGCCCGTGGTGCCTGACTTTTGTTTCGACGAAGTTGTTGATACGCCGCAGCCTATCAGCCATAAATGCACGTTCTTTTACCACCGCCTGACCAAAGAAGGCACCTGCGAAGGCGGAAGTCCGGTGCCGCCCGATTTGGTAGCGGACTGGTATTTGCTGGAAGACAACTGTCCATCGCCGCCCTTGTACTGGAAATGCCCCATTGATTCCCACCTGGCAGCGACGTACCAATACGGGCGCATGTTCAGCGACGTAATGCAGTATCTTCTGGATCAGTCCGGGTGCGGCCTTCAGGTGCAGTCAGACTTTTTCAACATCAACCCGCAAGGCGATGTACCCGACAACCGCGCATACCAGGCGGCGCTTTTGTACCTGCAAAACCTTGTGCTCTTCCAAAAGTCCGACATCAAACGCTTTGACGCTACCAACAAAAGCACAAAGCCGGTTTGGGTAATCAAAATCAAAGAGGTATTGGATGATCTGTGGGTCATGTTCAAAGTACGGCCCAGCATTTCGAACGACGTTAATTTGAGGCTGGAACACATATCTTTTTACGAAGCGCAGGAAGGCAACGACTACACGAACGAATACTACACGCGGGAGTTACAACGCGACAATTCAAATTCTCCGCGCCTGACGCGCTTTTACTTTCGGGATGAACAGTGCAGCGATTACTTCAAAGGGCTTCCGATTGAAATCTACTGCGGTGAAGGTGAAGTGGATGCGCGCTGCACGGTGTTTTACACTGACCTGGTTTTTGCCACCGATGCGGACAACGCCGAATCGGTAGGTGATGCAGGCTGGTTTATGATGGCAACAGAGCAGGTAGAAGGGGTTTACCGTGTCATTCAGGATAACCGCCCGCTTTCATTCACCGAACTACATGCCAACTACCACACTTTCGACATGGCAGGTATCGGGAAGATCAATGGAGAAGAGGTGGAGCCTGATTCTATCCGAAAAACGCGCAAGCAGCCGGCTTTCAAAGTCAAAAAATGCTGCACCGATACTTTCCGTCCAGATGATTACATCATTACCTCACTGGGCAACGGCGAAATCGACAATGCCGATCTGAATTTGGAAACGTCGGAACTTGAAATCACGGCTAAATATTAAAACCCATGAATACACCACAGAATTTGCCCACCGCATTTCCATTTTGGGGATCGGCGCCCACAACAGGACTTACCGGGGATGATGATTGGGCGGTAGCGGCTGCCAAACAGACATTCAGGATGAACTACTGCAATGTCGAGCCGCGATACATTGCCCTTCAATGCCGCTTTGCCCGGATGCTGCCCTTCATCGTGGAGCGGCCAACGACGGATACGCCGACGGTCATCTACCTGGCAGAAAAGGATGCGACGGAATACGACGGCGCTTCACCCGTGGGCGCTGCTGAAATTACCGACCTGCTGACACTCGGCACATTCGACTACGACGGAAAGCACTACATCGAACATCCGGGGCAACTGGACATAAGCCCGTCAGGATCGATCACCGTAATGACGGATGCCGGTCCGGTGACAACTACCTACGGCGCATGGGTAAAACCCGGCGGGCTGTATTACCTGATTCTGGAATTTGCAGATACCAAGCGCCTGTATTCCGAACTGATACAGATAGAGGACTTCCCGGAATTTTCAGAAATACCCGACAGCGAGTGCCAGTCGCGCATCCGTATCGAGTGCGTGAATAATTGCGCAGTTGGCGACATCCCGCCCACCGTTTTGGCCGCTCAAAAACTTTTCATCTACCATCCCACTTCGCAGCCCTCCTACCTGACTGATAAATCGGTGGCGACCGATGGGAAGAAACAGGAAAAACTACTTTTTGCGACGGTAAAAAAGCGCTGGCGAATAGCATTTTACGCGCCTGAAACGGTAGCAGACTTTTGTAGCCTCATTCCGCTTTTCACCGCAAACCCGTCCGGCGTCATCATTACCGATCAATACGGCGTTTCCGGGGCGGTAAAGGACGTGACGGTAGAAATATCGTGGCCGGGCGAAATGGGCGACTGCCTGGCACTGATAGAAATATTTTTCACGCGGGATTACACGGCCTTTGAAAATTGCTGTTAGATTTGCAGCGGTTATAAGTTAGATTAGGTGTCCCTCGCCCGCTTTCCTTCCATGTGGAAAGCGGGCTTTTTTATGCCTAAAAAACATAGTGACTGTTTGTCTTTGCCCACGCGGGCGCGGTAACGGATTTTTGCAGCATAAATACGTCGGCTATGCACCCTCTACTGCTTCAAATCTGTTCCACGGTACTGCCCCAAACCAGTTCCGACCTGTGCGACATCAACGCCTTTTTTGGCGAACTGAACCAACTGTACATCACGCGGTACGGCGACAGCCTGACAAACTGGAAAGACCCGGAAGAGTGGGCAGATCGACGGAGCAATACTACCACACTTCCTTCCATCGGCACCCTGGCACCCATCCGCACTCTTTTCGGCATCGGTGGCCTGCAAGCGCCGGAACGAACTGAAATTGTAGTAAGCCGCCGCCGCTCCGTATTCACTACCCCTAAATACACATTCACTTTCAACGTTGAGGACACTTCCGACGTAAACATGGCATTCAACAATGCCCTGCCCATCGGTGGTCAGCAGTACGCCGCATGGATCGGAACGGAAGAGCGCCTTTTCGGCGGAAACGACGGCATCCTTATGACGCTGATCTCCGACCCGATCATCCCGGAAAGCCCCGACGAACTGATGAAGTTGCAGTTGACGCTTTCCTTCAAAGGAACGTTTCCGCTTGTGACGGACAATTTTTTGAGTTAACAATTCCAGAGAAAGGAATAAAGAAACCCTTGCTTTGCGTTCTATACCCGGCCTCGCGACTGTTAAAAGTTTCGGGGCTTTTTTCTTTGAAAAGCATATATTTGTACCGTAATCGCAGAAAGCAGGGGTGCTAAAGCGATGAAATACCTTTTTTCAATCATACTTTTCCTTACCGCCTTTTCTGCTTTCTCGCAGGATCGGATCGAACTCGGTTATCAGAGTACCAAGCGCGGTATAGTTTGGGTTCGCCCCGGCCTGCCAACGCACGAACCGGCATGGCGCATTTCCCGCGATACGAACGCTATTTTGTGGCACGACCTGAATACGGGTATGCGCTACGATTGGAGTTATGAAGATGCGGTATGGTATGCAAAAGGCACCTTTTCTTCTACGCTCCCTCCCCTTCCTACCCTCACAAGCGGCGCTGCAACCATCGACAACCGCACGGCATTTTGGTTGAACGCAGCAAACACCCTGCACAGGTACGATAAAACCCAAACGGCATGGGTACCTTTCAAAATGTCGTTTCAAAGCGGTTCACCATCCAACGTTTCGGCCGGGGTGAGCAATGGTGCCGCAATCTACACTACATCGCTTTGGCAGGACAGCGATGACTACCTGGTATATTATTGGGATGGTGATAGTTGGGAGTTGCTTTCGGGTGCGGGTACAAACCTGACATATACCGGCACATCTTCGCCGCTTACCCTGAACAGTTCCACGGGTACAGATGTGACGCACACGGCTGGAACCGGAATTTCGCTTTCTGGCAGTACGTCAAACATGACAATAACCAACACCCTGCCGGACGTGACCGTTTCGCTTACCGGCGCTGGCATCAACAGCGTAACAGGTACCTATCCGAACTTCACAATCACGGGTACAGAGGTTGACGGAAACGTAAGTAATGAAGGATCGCTAACGGTAGGGGCTGGAACTTCTACCACTTCGATTATAAACTCCAACACGTCGGGTTCAACAGGGGTAACAATTACGGCGGGTACGGGGTTAAGTATCTCCGAATCTGGAAACGTTATCACCCTGAACAACACGGGCGCGGCGGCGCTTTCAGGGGTTGTAAACCAAGTGCCCTATTTTAATACCACTTCTACGATCACGACCGAGGCCGGGAGCGGGTCTAACAGTCTAACGTGGGATGATACAAACAACAGATTAGGAATTGGAACTACATCACCGGCAGCGGTGGTAAATAGCGTATCCCCGGTAGATGTAACAAACCTTAGACTGGATTACACGTACAAAGTTGGAAATTCCGGTTCCGCTATTTCGGTTCTGAATCAGGATAATTTAGAAACTTTCAACCTCGGAGCAAACCGAACAAGTAACGAGGGGCAAATAACACTAAGAAGCCCATCCGTACAGGGGGGCGGTTCGGGGATAAACTTTTCATCTAATAACGGCGGTACTGCAAACACTGCACTTTTCCAACTTGACAACTCTGGGAACCTGGTTTTCAGGCAGGGGACGGCGGGCGCTTCGATGTTTTACGATTTCGGGACGGGTGTTTATTTTAGAAACTCTTCTTTTTCGCAGGTCAATCACATTAATAGTTCAGGGTGGCTTTCGGTGGCCGCTGGAAATACGCATCCGCGTACTCTTTACGTAAATGGCGAAGCAAGAATAACGGACGTTATCACCGACCCGCCTACCACATTAATAGGCGTAGACGCCGACGGCGATGTAGGTAGTTTTGCGCTTTCCGGTCTTTCTATTTCCGGAGGTACTTTAACAGCCACCGACGGCTCCACTACAAATGAACTGCAAACCTATTCGCATTCAGGGACAACAACCTACACAAACACCCTTTCGAGCGGTGGGGGTTCGTGGTCGATCACCGGCGCTGGCATTGCCGCCATAAGCCAAACAGGCGGCGCAATTACGGTAACTGCAACGGAAGTAGACGGCTCTACCACAAACGAACTACAAACCATATCGGTAGCATCAAACACGACGACCCTTTCAAATTCAGGCGGTTCGATGACGATTGCGGGCGCTGGCATCAACACGGTCGGCACCGCAGGCTCTACAATTACGATCACGGGGACGGAAGTAGACGGAAGCGTAAGCAACGAGGGTTCGCTCACAGTCGGTGCAGGTAGCGGCACGACCTCTATCATCAACAGCAACACGTCAGGCTCTACCGGCGTAACCATTACGGCAGGCAGCGGTCTTACAATCAGCGAAACGGGCAACGTTATCACCCTGGCAAACAGCGCTCCCGATC
>Ga0255346_1006066_pt1 | contig 12062 bp, 7 predicted proteins | sample wastewater_treat_FD_194410 | JGI IMG/M metagenome (GOLD analysis project Ga0255346, IMG submission 194410) | Wastewater microbial communities from Lulu Island WWTP, Vancouver, Canada - plant22 | ecosystem: Engineered > WWTP > Wastewater > Unclassified | place: Canada: Vancouver, British Columbia... | reverse complement strand
TCAAAATCAACTATTTTTTGCTCCTTACCAAGCTAAACAAGCTCGTTTAGTTACCTACTCACGCGGACTTCCGTTCGACAAGACGCTCTATCCGATTATTAGCATGTACAATCAATATTTCGGTGGTGGAATGAATGCTATCGTTTTCCAAGAGATGCGAGAAAAGCGTTCCCTCGCCTACTCCGCTCAGTCACGCTATATTATACCGCGTAAAGCGGAGGATTTTACCTATAATTACGCCTTCATCGCTACGCAAAACGATAAAATCGTAGATGCTTTTACGGCTTTCAATTCTCTCTTCAACGATATGCCGGTCTCACCCACCGCTTTTGAATTGGCAAAAGAGGGGGCTAAAACCTCCATCGCCACCAATCGTATTACGAAAAATGGAATTTTAAATAGTTTTATAAGAAATAGAGAATTAGGCTATAATTACGATTATCGTAAAGATTTCTACGATGCCATAGATAGATTTAATATCGAAGATATTATTGCTTTTAACCAACAATACATTAAAGAAAAACCTAAAATTTACATGGTGCTTTCTAACGAAGACGATGTCAATTTCGATATCCTCTCCAAAAACTTTGGAAATGTTACAAAACTCTCATTAGAAGACATTTTCGGATATTAAATTTTCTTGTAATGAAAAGAGTTTTATTTATTTTTCTCCTTGTTTGCATTAACCTACTCACTTTTGCACAGCAAGATAAAGGTAAAGTTATAGGTATTGTTAAAGATGAAAATAGCAATCCTATAGTTTACGCAGGGGTTACGATTTTCAATAGTGTCGACTCTACGCTAATTAAAGGAACATTAACAGAGACGGACGGCACATTTGAGATAAGCGGTATTAAAAACGGCACTTACTTCATCAAAATCTTTTTTTTAGGTTACGAAGATTGGTACGGCGAACCGTTTCAAATCACCGCGTCAAATACTTCTATCGACTTACATGTCATACAATTAAAGCAACTTGCAACGACACTAAAAATGGCTGAAGTCTCTTTTACGAAACCGCTTTTTGAAGAGAAGCAGGGGAAAATGATTATGAATGTGGAGGCACAGCCCAATGTCGCCGGAGATAATGTGTTGGAATTGCTACGTAAGATGCCTTCCGTAACCGTTGATTATGACGACAACATCTCTATCTTAGGCAAATCCGGGGTTATGATTATGATTGATGACAAACCCACACAACTATCCGGCGATGATTTAATAAACCTTCTGAAATCTATTCCAAGTGCTTCCGTTGAGAGAGTTGAGGTAATAAAAAATCCGTCTTCCCGTTTCGATGCCGCCGGAACCGCCGGAATCATTAACATCGTAACAAAGAAAAATATGAGTAACGGCATTAACGGTTCCGTGTACGCAGGCGGAGGATATTCAGGCTCATGGCAACACAACGAAGGCTTTAACCTAACCGCACGACTAAAAAAAATCGTCTTCAATGCAAGCTACTACTACATGAATTTCAAAAGTAAAAATAGTGAAGAGACCGAAGATATTACCTCTGTCAACGGCTTTACGACACGAATGTTAACGAATGAGAATAAAAATGAACTTTGGGGAAGTAAAACCGGATGGCAGTCGCACGGCTACAACATAGGTTTCGATTATTATATTGACAAAAAAAATACCATCGGTTTCGCTTATCGCGGAAATATAAGTCTGGGCGATTGGATTAGCAACTCATTCATTCGCCTATATACGCTGCACTCCACTCCCGATTCCTCTTATCAACGGAACTCTATAGCAACCCATAAATCTAATAATCACACTTTTAACATCGATTACAAACATGATTTTGACACCTTAGGCAAAAAATTATTCGCTAACCTCACTTATGGAATCAATGACGGGAACAATATTTCAGATAATCTGTTAAGTTTTTTCCTTTTCGACTTCACCAATCCGGCTTATAAAGAAAATAGATTAACAAGCAAATCGGGACCTAACCTTATGCAAGTAGTTGCTGCGAAGATAGATTATGAACATCCTGTGAATGACGCAATAAGTCTTGAAATGGGAGTTAAATCAAGTTATATCTTCAACAACAACCAAAGTTATAACTTTCTCAATGACAGCTGTTTAACATCACAATCCAATAAATTTAATTACAGAGAAAACATCAATGCGGCTTATATTCTCTTCAATGCTACCGCAAATAAAACGGTTAATATTCAAATGGGACTAAGAGCCGAATATTCTTTATTAGAAGGGTTATTGCGTACCACCAACGAACGACATCAGCAACGATACATTGACCTATTCCCCTCGTTTGAATTAAGTTATCAATTGCCGAAGATGCAAATTTTAAGTTTTAGCTACAGAAATCGCATTTCTCGTCCTGCTTATAGTGTTTTAAATCCGTTCGTATCAATTAGAGACCAATACAATATCTCCACGGGTAATCCGCTTTTAGCGCCTGAGTACTCTCATCATATTGAGGTCAATTATTCATGGAAATATTCCATATTCACGTCTTTAAGTTACAATTTCTCGAAAGGCGAGTACACGGACGTTCAATACACGGACCCTGTTACGTTAATTCGCACGACACGTCCGGAAAATATCGGACGAACAAATAGTATCGGAGCCTCTATTTATGCACGCATTCCCGTAGGCAAGTGGTGGATAATGAATTATAGCATAGACGGAAATGTCGGAAAAACTTTCTTTGATTACGGAAGCAAAGTAATCACTAAAAACATATACTTCGCACATTTATTTAGTAGTCAATTATTTACATTTCTTAAAAATTACTCAATTGAACTCTCCATATTTGGCATGCCGCCAATGTCTTCCATTTTTGGAAAATCGAAAGGATTATTCTCTGTCAATGCAGGGTTTAAAGCCTCATTTTTCAAACAATCATTAACTATCAAGCTCAGTCTCAACGACATATTCAATCAAGGTGTTTGGTCTGACTACACGGTTTATCCCGATGGGTCGTCATCTAAATCTACATGGCGTTGGGAATCGCGGCGACTATGGCTACAACTCTCCTACCGTTTTGGAAAACAGGATTTGAAATTACGAGAAAAACGGACGAATGACATAGAAGAGTTACAACGTATGGGTGGGGGAACGCAAGACGAAGGGAAAGGCGGCTTTCAACAACCGAAATAAGAGTATAAAGTTTTAGAGTTGCCCTTTTCGTAGTATAATAAAAATAATTTTAATTTTTATTAGGGCGTGTCCCCTTTCGCTGCGCTCAGGGGTCGGTCTTCGGTTCCAAGTCCGCGGTCGCAAGCCGTGGGGACGCAAGGCGGCAAAAAGAGCTTCTAAAGTCGCTTTTTTGCCGCCGCGTCCCCAGCGGCTTCCGCCCTTGCGGGCTTTCCACCTGCGCCCTCACGCACGCCAACTTACTCGGGCAGAGCCATTTAAGCTCAAAATGAAAAGCGGAAAGAAGAAAGATAAGAAGTGGGGAATGAATATCTTGACTTTCTTACTAAATTCGAGATAGGATAAAATGAAAAGTATTTACTCGAATGGTTGTGCTAATTATGTCACCCCTTCGGGGTTCTCTAAATTTTGGTGTGCCTTTTTGCTACAATCATATCACCCCTTCGGGGTTAAGTTCTACTTTAAATCATTTTGTAAGATGCTTTATATGAGCAGGATGGCTGCTACCGCCTCTGCTTTTTGCCGGGCCAACACACGTGCTTCGTTGCAATGCTAATTCTTTTATTTTTAGGTAATGTCTCAAAAAGTGTATAAAACTCAAAATTTATTTTTTTGTACAATGAAATTTAAAAAAACATCATCAGCTATGGCTCGGTGCTATAAGAGATTCTTACAAACTCCTTACATTCAACAAGTTAAAGATTGAGAGTGGGAAATAAAAAATGAACCCCGAAGGGGTGATATGATTGTAGCAAAATGAATGCCTAACGTGTACTGAACCCCGAAGGGGTGACATGATAATAATTAAGAAATGAGAATTGTTTAATTGTTGGCATTTTCTTTCATTTTTTTATTTACCTTTGCCATATCAATCCTCAAAGATTATGGAAACGCTCCGTTACTTCTACCACTCCGACCTAAGCATCTGGCTTAGTGTAGACCCTATGGCAGACCAAAGAAGCTGGGGAAGTTCGTATAGTTATTACCAGAATAATCCAATGAATCGTATTGACCCGACAGGAACAAATGGTTCAAATTCAATGTATTCATGGCATGATATAACCAGTGGTAATTTGTACTATGAGGAAGATGCATTTGCTGGTCTTCCTGGAGGAATGCAAGATTTCTATAATAGCTCTTCACAGGTACCGTTTCGATCTCCTGATAAAGTTCAGATTAATCAATTTATGGGCTTAAATAGGACGCATTCTAATAAAGGAAACCGTCACCATTCTTTAGATGTAGCTTTTTATCGAAATGACAGAACAACCGGATCCTCTGCAACAGATAATGATGTTTCTGATAATCTGAATTTACAACTTTTTTATTCGTTAAAAAAATTTGGTTTAAGAAGCAAAAGCGTTTTTACTGCTACGTCAGTGAACAGCCATACACCTTATATTCCTGAAACAACTGGGCTTCCTAATCATCATCATTTTGAAAGGTTTAACAATAATGTTATTCCGACTTTGCCTACAGGCACAATACGCGCATATCATCCTATTATTTATTCTCTTACTAATATGATTCGATAATATGTACAAACAAATGAGATCAATTATTTTGGCATTAGTCTTCTTGATGCTGTTTGTTCAATGTTTTGGACAACAAAATGTTACTCAAAAGCAGTGCAATAACTGGTATATGTTGCCTGTCCTTTATAACAATTATAAAAGTGATACTACAATGGTAGAATATTGGGAAAACTATTGGTATTACAGAAGTGGCGATAATACTAAGTTAATCCCTGATACTCTGATTATAGTATTAAACCTCATTCCTTCTTTGGAGATTTTACCAGATGTAGAGTTACCAAATTCTAAATTCAATATAAAAGTAATAATGTCTTTCAAATATGGATTTCATGACGACAGTTATAATGTTATAAACCCACAAGTATCTAATGATATTATTCTGTTAGATCAGTTTGTAAATTTTAAAGAAGTGTATGAATCGTTTATCAAAACAGATCAAATGGGTTTTTCATATTTCCCTAAAGGAATTGCAATAAAAAAAATGCTTGATGATTTGAATATTAGCATTGAAGATGGTATTTGGGATTATGAGAACAGAGGTAAACCCTATGCTTTAAATCAGATAATAATAAAATCCTACTTCATGGATAATAACGGAAACGTCAAGTGTTCTTCTGAATTTACTTTTCCAGTAAGTGGTCAGTACAATAATCCGTTAGGAGGTAAATGGCAATATTAACAAGAAATAACTACGTATTATGAGCAAAAAGGGCACAAATCAATCCGTACTTTTGTCTTGATACAAAAGTACCAAAAAATCAAGGCAAAAAGAATACCGCCCGCCCTGCCAACACACGTGCTTCGTTGCAAAGCTAATTTTTTCATTTTTGATAGTGTCCCCAAAAGTGCATAAAACTCAAAATTTACTATTTCTGCACGAGCAGGTTGGCTGCGTGAGGCGCTTAGGTGGAAAGCCCGCAAGGGCGGAAGCCGCTGGGGACGCGGCGGCAAAAAAGCGACTTTAGAAGCTCTTTTTGCCGCCTTGCGTCCCCACGGCTTGTGCCCGCGGACTTGGAACCGGGCGCCGACCCCGAGCGCAGCGAGGGGGCACGCCCTAATTAAAATTATTATGATTCTTTTAGTGCGCTAAATAGACTGAAATAAAATCATAACTGATTGAAAATCAAAGATACACCTCTTACATAATATCGAACGGGCAGGGTTCACGCCCGGCAGATTTAATCGCAACTCGTCTAAAAATGTACATGAGCGACAACTCCACGCCGCCACGCACATGAGAGGCACGCGTTAACGTGGAAATATTAAAATCGTAACTGATACCGAATTTGCAATTTTGCCAACGCGTGGTTAAGATTAATATTAACGCATCATTCCAACGATAAAAAGTTCCTACTCCGAAGGTAATTTGCGAATCGCGTTTATTGGCAAAAAGATACTCCAGATTAACCCCGAAATTCACCTCGTAAAAGCGTCTTTGAAAGGAAGTAAATATCATAGGATTAAGCAATAACGACTCGCTAACGGGAAAGGTAGAGGAAAAATAGAGATTCGTACGTACGGGCAGGCGAACTAAACTACTATTTTCAAATGACATTCGAGGTTGATTGAGATGACTTACGGAAACACCTGCTATAAAGGACGTTGCGGAGGAAGCAAAGAAACTCCAATTGGCTCCTAATCCCCAATCGAAAAAGAGAATTTTACTTTTTGGAAAGTTTTCCGTTATCGGATTATCGGCACTGTAATAGCCATGTTGATATTGTTCATCGAAAGTAAGTGCATCATAGTTGAGCATTCGTTGCTGAATCCCGCAATAGCCTCCGATGGAGAGTTTGTGACGATTTCGTCTATCTAAACTTTTTACAAAAGCCATACTCAAAAGAGGCTGAAAAGTAGTGTAGTAAGAATCCCCTGCCCTATCCACGTTAATAAGCAATCCCAAACCTATCAGCTCTCTACGTTGATTGTTTTTGTAAACGGGTGCGTCAAAACTTCCTGAAAAGGTGAGAAACGGCTTGGTAACTGAGAGCCACTGCGTTTTTTGATTGATACCTGCACGGCAAATGCCATCAATAACGCCCGTTAAGGCAGGATTAAGATTCAGCGGCGCAAGATTGAATTGTGAATAATGTATATCTTGCCCTATGAGTTTAAAAAAAAAGGAGAAACTGAGAAGCAGTAAGAAGATGTAACGATATTTATTTTTCCAACAATTTTTCAAATATTTTCTAAGTTCGTTTTCACGCCGATTATCCTGTGGTTCATAAAATTTCTTCCCGCTAATGGTTTGCGGTAAAAATTCTTGCTCAACAAAATTGTTTTCAAACTGATGCGCATATTGATAGTTTTTGCCATAATTAAGCTCTTTCATTAAGGCTGTCGGCGCATTTCGCAAATGTAGAGGAACCGGAAGATTGCCGGTTTTTTCAACCCATTGCATAGCATCCTCTATCGCCAAATAAGAAGCGTTGCTTTTAGGCGATGAAGCAAGATAAATAGCGGTTTGAGATAACACAATGCGTCCTTCGGGAAGTCCTATCTGATGCACGGCTTGAAAACAGTTATTGGCAAGCAATAGAGCATTTGGATTCGCATTTCCGATATCTTCAACAGCTAAAATAATCATTCTTCGAGCAATAAAAAGTGGGTCTTCGCCTGCCATAAGCATACGTGCTAACCAATAAACCGCCGCATTCGGGTCGCTGCCGCGAATAGATTTGATAAAAGCTGAAATAATATCGTAATGATTTTCCCCTTTCTTATCATATAAAAGTAAATTTTGTTGAATAATCTTTAATACTAATTCATTATTTATCAACAACTTACCCTTTTCGCTTCGGAGTAATGTCGTTACAATAAGTTCAATTGCATTAATTAATTTACGAGCGTCCCCACCGGATATTTGTAAGAGAGCTTCATTTTCTGCAATTTCTATAGAACAGTTCAATTCTTTCTCTAAAAAATCGGTTGCCCGAGTAATAATTTTTTCTAGGGACGATTTATCCAGAGTTTTCAATACATAAACTTGGCAACGCGACAGTAAGGGGCTAATAACTTCAAAAGAGGGATTTTCCGTAGTTGCACCGATGAGCGTAACAACTCCTTTTTCAACAGCGCCGAGCAAAGAATCTTGTTGTGACTTACTAAAACGGTGTATTTCATCAATAAAGAGCAATGTTTTATTAGAGGATTCTTCCGCCTTTTGAAAAATCTCTCTAATATCTTTCACGCCCGAATTGATAGCACTTAACATATAAAAATCCATATCCGTTAATTTCGCCATAAGAAAAGCAAGTGTAGTCTTTCCAACGCCGGGCGGTCCCCATAAAATCATAGAATGTAGTGCCTTATTCTCAATCGCTGTTCGCAAAATACCGCCCTCACCTAAAAGGTGGGATTGCCCTATATAATCTTCAAGGGCTTGAGGACGTAGCAGTTCGGCTAATGGCTTGGCTAACATGATAAAGAGTTATACTTTTGACAAAAATACAAAAATTATAGATTATTCATTTTTTTACTCACTAATTTTGCTTTTTAATCGTTACTAATTCTAGAAAAATAATATCTTTGTACTACTGTAAATATTTCATTTATTATTATGTTTCGATTTGAATATAATTTTGTACTGTACGCACTTTTGATTATTCCCATTCTCATTGGATTTTACATCTTTTTACAATATAGAAAAAGAAAAAATCTTGCTTCCTTTGGAGAGTTACGACTCATCAAACTTTTAATGTCGGATTTTTCTCCCAAGATGCAACATCTTAAATTTACTTTACTCATGTTGGCTCTGACATTACTCATTTTTGCCATAGCTAATCCGCAGACAGGCAGCAGTTTAGAAAAGGGTAAGCGAAAAGGAGTAGATATTATGTTGTGCGTGGACGTCTCTAATAGCATGTTAGCCGAAGATATGAAACCGAATAGAATGGAGGCGGCTAAAATGGGGATTTCACGTTTTATCGACCAACTGAAAGGGGACAGAATCGGGGTGGTTGTTTTTGCGGGAAACGCCTTTGTACAACTGCCGATTACGAGCGATTATGCGGCTGCAAAAATGTTTGTAAATCATATTAATACCGGCTTAATAAATGAGCAGGGAACGGATATTGCCGCCGCCCTTGACCTCGCCGCCGTCTCGATGCTTCCGGACGACCCCGCCAATCTTGATAAAAACAGATTGAGTTCTCTCACCTCTAAAGTTATTTTACTCATTTCTGACGGTGAAGACCACTTTCAAGAAGCGATTGACGTTACACAAAAAATAAGAGAACACGGCATTACCGTACATACTATCGGAATAGGCTCACCTCGCGGCGAGCCCATCCCAATAAAAACACGTAAAGGAATCCAAGAATTTAAAAAAGATAAAGAGGGGAATACGGTTATCACAAGATTAAATGAAGCTATGCTTCGAGATATTGCCGCCGCCGGAAATGGCGTGTACGTCCATGCCTCCAACACGAATCTGGGCTTCGAAAAGATTAAAGAAAAGATTGACACCATGCATAAAGCGGATTTGGAAGAGGTTACTTTTGCGAAATATGATAGTCAATTTCAGATTCCATTATTTTTGGCACTTATTCTGCTGTTTATTGAAATGTTACTCTTTACAACCCACTCGAAATTAAAAAATTGGCTACTAGAAAAACATCAAAGTTTTAAAATGAAATCAATTTTACTTATTCTCTTTTTTTTGACAAGCTCCTATTTTGTCCAAGCACAAACGAAAGAAGAATTATCGTCTATTAGGAAAGGAAATCGTGAATTTTTTAAGGCGGAAGAGGCACGTAAAAATGCTATGGAGCTGCAACAAGATAAACGAGAAATTAACCAACAACAAGCCCCTAATAAATTTAAAGAAGCACTCGAAGAGTACACAAAAGCTGAAATAAATTATCGTAAAGCCATGACACAAACCCCGGACTATGATAAAGCAAACTATAATTTAGGAACAGCTTTGTATAGACAAGAAAAATATGACGAAGCCTCATCTTATTTTGCTAAAATTGCAGAAAATGAGAAATCTCCGAAACGTTTGCGTGCAAAATCATATCATAATTTGGGGAATAGTTTGATGAAACAAGAAAAGTATAAAGAGAGTATCGATGCTTATAAGAATGCTCTTAAATTACACCCCTCGGATATGGATACTAAATATAATTTAGAGTATGCAAAGAAAAAATTGATTCAGCAGCAACAACAACAGCAACAACAACAGAATAAGCAAGACCAAAATAAAGAGAATCAAGATAAACAACAAAACCAAGACAAGCAGAACCAAGACAAACAAGAAAATCAGGACAAACAGAATCAGGATAAACAACAGAACCAAGATAAACAAGAGCAGAATAAACAAGAAGAGCAACAGAATAAAGAGAAGAGAGAGAGTGATAAACGACAGTTAGATGCGTTACAACAAAATGAACGAAAGACGCAGGCTAAGGTACAAGAAAAAGAGATGCAACGAGGTCAGAAGAGACCACAAGAAAAAGATTGGTAAAATAAATTTACAAACTATGAAGAATATTTTAATAACAGGTGCGTCGGCAGGGTTTGGAAAAGCCATTGCTGAAAAATTGGCGGTAAAAGGCAATCGTTTAATCGTTACGGGACGAACAAAAAGCAAGTTGGATAAAGTTACTCAATATATTAATGAACAAACGGAAGCTACCGCCATTTCATTGGTTTTTGATATACAAAACTTAGAGGCGTGCAAAAAGGCTATTGAATCAATACCTCCCGAATATCAGCCGATAGACGTGCTCATTAACAATGCGGGTTTAGCTCTGGAAACGAAACCGATATATGAAGGTGATATTGTTGATTGGGAGCAGATGATTAATACCAATGTCAAAGGCTTGCTCTATATTACAAGGCTTATCTCCCCGCAAATGGTGGCACGAAAAGAGGGGCATATTATCAACATCGGTTCTATTTCAAGTCATGAGGTTTATCCGGGAGGGAATGTTTATTGTGCGACAAAGCATGCTGTTTGGGCACTTTCTCAAGGAATGCGTTTAGATTTATTACCTCATGGCATTAAAGTTACGCAAGTTTCGCCCGGCGCCGCTGAAACCGAGTTTTCCATAGTTCGGTTTAAAGGTAACACCCAACGGGCTTCAGAAGTTTACGAAGGTTTTGAACCGCTCTGTGCCGAAGACGTTGCCGACACGGTAGAGTACATTCTATCAAGACCTAAGCATGTTTGTATTAACGAAATACATCTTACCGCAACCGCTCAATTTGGTGGCATTATTCACAGAAACAAGTAAATTATGGGGAACATTTTCGGGAAAAGGTTTACGTTACAAGATTTCGGAGAATCGCACGGGAAAGCTATCGGCGGAATTATTGACGGTTGCCCGCCGAATGTGGCTATCGATTTCGATTTCATTCAATCGGAACTAAGTCGCCGTGCCCCTTCCAACGCTTCACACTCTACACAACGAAAAGAATCCGACAAAGTAGAATTTCTGTCCGGAATTTATCAAAATAAAACCATTGGAACACCAATCGGGTTTATAATTCGAAATGAAGATATAAAAATTGATGCACAACAATCGACGATTATCAAACCCTCCCATGCTTCGTATGTATATAAAGAGAAATATGCTTGTGAAGACAACTATGCCGCGGGACGTGCTTCGGCACGACTGACGGCTTGTCGGGTGGTAGCCGGTGCCATAGCAAAACTCCTTCTTCGTCCTCTCCACCTTGAGTTTGAAACTGTTGTATTAGAAACGGGAACACCCACTCAGCCCGGTGATACGGTCGGGGCAAAAGTAGGATGTACGATTCGTAACCTACCCGCCGGCTTAGGAGAACCGTTACATGATAAATTCGATGCACGACTCGCAGCCGCTATGCTATCGCTTAATGCCGCCAAAGGATTTGAAATAGGCGCCGGATATGCAGCTTCAAAAATGTCGGGACTAAAATATAATGACCGCCAAGATAAAAATTTTAATTTCTTATCGAATCATGACGGGGGCGTGCAAGCCGGAATAACAAACGGAAACGAACTCTATTTCACAGTTGCTTTTAAGCCCATTCCATCTTTGCAAATACCGCAAGAAACTATTGATTTTAAAGGAAATAGCATAATATATAAAGCCAATAACCGTAATGATTATTCTGTTGTCCCAAGAGTGATTCCCGTTATTGAAGCTACCGCCGCCATGGTTATAGCCGATTTTATTTTATTACATCATAATTTATATCAGTACTATGCAAAACAACCCATTGGAAAAAAATGTAAATAAGTGGTTACAAGGTGATTACCCACAAGAAGTGAAGACTCAAATTCTGCAATTGAATGAAAAAAATCCTGAAGAATTTGCAGATGCTTTTTATAAAGAGTTAGAGTTCGGAACCGGCGGATTGCGTGGTATTATGGGAATAGGACCTAATCGAATGAATAAATATACAATC
>Ga0255346_1006060_pt1 | contig 12071 bp, 11 predicted proteins | sample wastewater_treat_FD_194410 | JGI IMG/M metagenome (GOLD analysis project Ga0255346, IMG submission 194410) | Wastewater microbial communities from Lulu Island WWTP, Vancouver, Canada - plant22 | ecosystem: Engineered > WWTP > Wastewater > Unclassified | place: Canada: Vancouver, British Columbia... | reverse complement strand
TAGAAGTTACTGAGTAAATATGATGCTAATCACTAAGACTAATGATGCGAAGAACATATCTTGATCCGGACTGCTTAGCCTATGCATGCATCGAGCATCCTAAACTCAAGCCGCCAATAACCATTCTAAGGTACATCTGCTCTTTTTTCAAACTGGCAGAAGCAAGGGGGAAGCAAGGGGGACGGCACTTTTTGCTTCGCATGTTCAAAGAAAACTGCAATGTGAAGCAAAAAGTGCCGTCCCCCCTGCTTTGGAAATTGAGCTTTGCAATCTGTCCCTTGTTAGTTCCTTGCCTCAGGATAAATGCGTGTTTGTGAGTTACTCTCCTCTTGTCGACGACATTTGGTTGACACCGGAAACTAGCTGTGTTATAAAACGCGTAATCGAATAGTGCAAAACACAAACCGTTGAACAAGACTAGTAAGAATGAGCACCTGCATTCAGAGAGCCACTAGATGATGAGAATGCGGCTGCAGGTTCACTCTGAATGGACTTGTGAGGGAGGCCCGAAATCCTAACAAAGTAGGCGCCTACGGAGTTCCTGTCCGTTACCATAAGGATACATATGACAGTATGTACAATGAGCGGGCGTTAAGTACGTCAATTGGGGTGGCACCGCAGAAGCGAGAGCTTTTGTCCCTATAGAGGGGACAAAAGCTCTTTTTTTTCTGTAACGTCACTTCTTTACAGTCCTTAGAAAGAGATGCGGTCTGACTGGTCCTGCGAGTATGAGTGACTATGACAAAACGAGGTGGTTTTTGGTGGAAACTATGAGTTATGCCCAGATTGAGGAATTGAGCAGCAGGTATAAGGTGGTACCCGTAAGCAGAGAGATATATGCAGATGTGGTGACGCCGATCGGGCTTCTCTCCAAGATTTCCCGAATTAGCAATCGTTACTACCTTTTAGAGAGCGTGGAGGGCGGAGAAAAATGGGGAAGGTATTCGTTTTTAGGTTTTGATCCCATCGTACACATTTCATGTAGACGCAATGAAATTACTGTAGAAGAAGAGGGCACACCGCGAACATTTCATTGCGATCATCCATATGCTTTTTTGAGACGTTTTCGCTCGGACTATAGCGGACCTAGACTTGCTAGTCTACCTCCTTTTACTGGGGGATTGGTCGGCTATTTTTCTTACAACATGATCGAGTACACAGAGCCTTCGCTCGATCTTAGACCTAGTGAGTTCGATGATTTTGCTCTTATGCTATTTGATAAGGCGATCGTATACGACCATATGCGTCAAAAGATAAGCGTGATTGCAAATATCCGTACACACGATCTGCAAGGAAATTACCGCAAAGCCATGGATGATATGGACGACATCGTTTCTACTATTACCAGGTACGCTCCCTTACCAGAGCCAAATGCAGGGCGTGTTTTGTCGTTTGGCTGCAATGTCTCTGAAGAGGAATACAAAGCGATGATTCTTGAAACCAAAAAGCGCATAGAAAGCGGAGGCATATTTCAAGCAGTCATCTCAAGACGATTTGAAGCCGAATACCATAACAGTCTTATTAACGCCTACCGAGTTCTGAGGACAACCAACCCTTCTCCGTACATGGTCTATCTGCAAGATAAGGACGTTCAAATAATGAGCACTTCTCCAGAAACGCTGGTTAGGCTCAAAGATGGTGTGCTTACAACTTTTCCTATCGCAGGTTCCAGACCTAGGGGTGAAAATCTAGAAGAGGACGGACTTCTAGAAAAAGAAATGCTCGAAGACGAAAAAGAATTATCAGAACACAACATGCTTGTTGACTTGGCAAGAAACGATTTGGCAAAAGTCTGCAAATGTTCAACTGTAGAGGTCAAAAATTACAAGCACGTACAGCGCTATTCCAAGGTAATGCACATTGCTTCCGAAGTGCAAGGGCAAATTGAAGATGGTAAAGACGCTTTCGACGTGCTGCAGGCAGTTATTCCCGCAGGTACTGTATCGGGAGCCCCCAAGGTAAAGGCGTGTCAGATCATAGAAGAAATCGAAAGAGACCCTAGAGGGATTTACGGTGGAGCAATCGGGTACATAGATTTCACCGGCAACATGGATATGTCTATAGGGATAAGAATGGCAGTCAGAAAAGACGGCAAAGTGTATGTTCAGTCGGGATCGGGGATCGTTGCAGATAGCATCCCTGAAAATGAGTGTGAAGAGTCAAAAAAGAAGGCTGAGGCAGTTTTAGAAGCTATTGTTTTAGGAGAAGAGGTGGGCTTTTAGTGATTTTACTGATCTATGACTGTGATAGTTTTGCTTACAATTTGCTGCACCTTATTGGTGACACGCAGGATGTAAGTTTGAAACGTAGCGACGAGACTAGCCTTGAGGAAGTTATGGAGATGTCTCCCTCGCACATTATCATTTCGGCCGGCTTTGACCATCTAAGGAATAAAACATGTAAGGAAATCGTCCGTCACATGAGAGGGCACGCCGTCATACTTGGCGTGTGTTCGGGCCATCAGGCAATATGTGAAGTATTTGGAGCTTCGATCATTTCCGCTGAGCAGCCTATGTATGGTAAGCAAAGTAGCATCCATATAGCAAACGGAAGCCCTATTTTCAAACGGTTGCCCCCAATAATTCAAGTTGGCAGATACCATTCGTCTGTAGTTGAAAAACTGTCGTTGCCCGATGAGATCCTAGTTATTGCAGAAAGCGATCGTGGAGAAGTAATGGGGGTTAAACACAGGTATCACGAAATATACGGTCTTCAGTTTAACCCCGAATCCATACTTACGCCGCAGGGCGACGCAATCATGAGAAATTTCCTATCTATAGGTGGTGAAAACAGATGATAAAAGAGGGGATAAGGCGACTTTTGAATGGGGAAGACCTTTCTTTCGAAATGACTAGATTGGTCATGGACCAGATAATGAGCGGTAATGCAACAAACGCACAGATATCGGCGTTTATAACGGCTATGCGCATGAGAGGCGAAACTATAGATGAAATTACTGCTTGCGCTGTGATAATGAGAAGACATGGTGCAAAACTCAAGCATGACAATGATGTTTTAGACATTGTAGGAACTGGAGGAGACGAGGCCCACACGTTCAACATATCTACTGCCTCTGCCTTAGTAGTGTCTGCAGCGGGCGTACCAGTTGCGAAGCACGGCAATAGGAGCGTTTCAAGCAAGTGCGGCAGCGCCGACGTGTTAGAAGCGCTGGGCGTGAAAATAGATGTACCTGTATGTTTGAGCGAAAAAATCCTGGCGGAAATTGGCCTGTGTTTCATGTTTGCTCCCAACTATAATTCCTCAATGAAATATGCGGCGCCTGTTAGAAAAGAAATCGGGGTGCGTACGATCTTCAACATTCTCGGACCCCTCGCTAGCCCTGCGAACGCTGAATACTTGTTATTGGGCGTTTACGATGAAAATCTTGTAGAGCCTCTGGCTGGCGTTCTTTCAAACCTTGGTGTGAAGAAAGCTATGGTAGTTCATGGGCACGATGGTTTGGATGAAATATCCCTAACAGCTCCGTCTACAGTCTGTGAAGTAAACGATGGTCGCCTAAACAGTTTCTTTTTGGATCCGCGCCAGTTTGGTCTTGAACTGTGTCAGCCTTCTGACCTAAAAGGTGGGGGTCCCGAGGAAAATGCAGACATTGTGAGACGCATTCTAGCGGGCGAGAAGGGACCACAGAGAGATATTGTGCTGCTTAATTCGGCGGCGTGTATTTACATGTTTTACCACAATATGACACTGAGAGAGAGTCTGACACTAGCGGCGGAAGTCATAGATAGCGGCAGGGCGCTTCGGCAGCTGCAAGAGTTCGTTCGATTATCAAATGACGTGGAAAACTGATCTTACGCTTGGATCCGTTGGCAGGATCCACGACCGATCACATAGGCAAGATTGCACGAGGAAGAAGGTGGGCACTGTGATTCTAGCGGATTTGGCGAAGGCTTCTAGGACTCGGGTAGAATCGGCAAAGGACAGAGTTACGCTAAGCGAGCTAAGGGACCATGTGCTATGCCACGGCAAACCGAGAAAGTTCAATCGTAGAGAGGATTTTGCTTTTGAGAACAGTCTCAAAGACCAAGAAATATCTTTCGTATGCGAAGTAAAAAAGGCATCTCCGTCTAAGGGAGTTATAGCGCCGGAGTTTCCTTACCTACAGATTGCGTTGGAATACGAAGATGTCGGTGCACAGGGGATTTCCGTTGTGACTGAGCCTGAGTTTTTCAAAGGAAGCGACGCTTATCTCAGAGAGATTAGCGAAGCAGTTGATATTCCTGTGTTACGGAAAGATTTTGTTGTAGACGAGTATCAGATCTACGAGGCCAAGGTCTTAGGAGCAGATTGCGTGCTTCTTATATGTGCTCTTTTGGATGCAAAAGTAATAAAAAGATTTATAGGTATATGTGATGACTTGGGTCTATCTGCTTTGGTTGAGGCTCATAACGAAGATGAAATTTTTGCTGCGATGACTGCGGGAGCAAGAATGATAGGGGTCAATAATCGGGATCTCAACACATTTGAAGTGGATTTTAAGGCCTGCATTAGTTTGCGACCATTGGTTCCTGAGCACATTATATACGTTGCAGAAAGTGGAATCCAAACACGTGACCATGTGTTGGCACTTGAACAGGCTAGAGTGGATGCCGTTTTGATTGGGGAAGCCCTGATGAAAAGTTCTGACAAGAAAAGGATGTTGTCCTATCTCAAGGGTGATATCAGTGACCAGGATTAAGATATGCGGATTGACTCGAGAAGAAGAAATAGAAGCGGTGAATGAAGCTCTTCCAGATTACATAGGTTTTGTCTTCGCCAGCACTAGTAGGCGAAGGCTGAGTTTTACTTGTGCTCATCGTCTTAGATCTTATCTTAACCCGTCTATTATGACGGTAGGCGTATTCGTAGACGAAGACATCGACAATGTGGTAGGAGCATGTGAGTGTGGGATCGTAGATGTGGTTCAACTTCATGGGACAGAAGATGACATGTACATCAAAGCCCTAAAGGCGGGAATTTCTAACGAAATCATCAAGGCAATTAGAGTCAGAGATCACCGCGATGTAGAAGCAGCAAAGTTATTACCCAGCGATTACCTGTTATTTGATACTTATCATCAGGGCACATGGGGTGGCACAGGGATGAGTTTCGACTGGTCTTTGATCGCAGGAGTGGAGAGACCTTTTTTTCTGGCAGGTGGCATAAATGAGGACAATATAGATAAAGCAATTGAGCAATGCAGGCCATACTGCGTAGATGTAAGCAGCAGCGTGGAGACAAACGGGTATAAAGATCCCACCAAAATAAAGAGCATTGTAAGAGCAGTAAGAAAGTTAGACAAAGGGCAAACAGGACAGGAGGAACCCTGTTTCACAAAATGCTAATCAGCTGGGCTTTTGTGGAGCAGGTGAGGAGGTAAAGCATGGGTTTAGTCTACAAGCAGAAGCTGATGTCTTGCGAGGAACTAAAAGACGCATATCCTGTGACGTCAAAATGTCGTGAGACGAAGGCCGCAAGAGATAGGCAAATAGAACAGGTGCTGACAGGAGAATCCGACAAGTTTCTGGTTATTATCGGCCCTTGTTCGGCTGATAGAGAGGATGCCGTACGCGATTACGCAACTCGAGTGGCACGAGTTCAAGAAAAGGTAGCAGACCGACTGATCTTGGTTCCGAGGATCTTTACGAGCAAACCCAGGACTACTGGCAAAGGGTATAAGGGAATTGTTCACGGCCCAGATCCCCATGGCCCCTCCGATCTGCAGGCAGGGTTGGTAGCCGCAAGGAGGCTCCACCTGCAGGTGCTAACGGAAACTGGGATGACAGGTGCTGATGAGCTTTTGTATATCGACGGTTGGCCGTATATAGAAGACCTTGTCTCGTACGCAGTCGTAGGCGCTAGGTCAGTCGAGAATCAGCAGTACAGGCTTACTATCAGCGGATTGGAGTGCACTGTGGGATTTAAGAACCCTACAAGCGGCAACCTCTCGGTTATGCTCGATTCCTGTGTTGCTGCACAATCAGGGCATGGATTTCTCTATCAGGGCTACGAGGTGCTTAGTGCGGGTAACCCGCTTGCCCACTGTGTTTTGCGGGGCGGGGTGAACGGGTACGGTCAGTTTATGCCGAACTACCACTACGAGGATCTGATGCGAGTTTTGGAAATGTACGAGCAGCGGAGTCTGTCAAATCCTGCTGTCATCGTAGATGTTAACCATGCAAATTCGGGCAAAATTTACTCTGAACAGCCAAGAATTGCAAAAGAGGTGCTGTACAGTCGTTTGATCAGTCGCGACGTTAGACAACTGGTCAAAGGGCTCATGATAGAAAGTTACATTGAGTCAGGTAACCAGGATGTGCATGGGGGTGTTTATGGGAAATCAATTACAGATCCCTGCTTGGGCTGGAAAGAATCTGAACACCTAATTTACGCAATTGCAGAATACATCTAGAGGATTGGCAGAGGTTGGGAGAACCTATTTGGAAGAAAGGTTGGTTGAGAGTATGGCGAAAGGTAGATTTGGGATTTACGGTGGGCAATATGTGCCCGAAACGTTGATGAACGCACTTTTGGAGTTGGAAGAGGCTTACGCCTATTTCAGCAAAGATGCTGACTTTGTAAGTGAATTGGACGACCTGCTTGCGAACTACGCCGGAAGGCCCTCTCTTTTGTATTATGCGGATAAGATGACCAAAGATCTAGGCGGAGCCAAAGTATACCTAAAGCGCGAAGATCTTAATCATACAGGTTCTCATAAGATAAACAACGTATTGGGCCAGATGCTTTTGGCCAAACGTATGGGCAAAACACGGGTGATTGCCGAAACTGGAGCCGGTCAGCATGGAGTAGCAGTAGCTACTGTTGCAGCTCTTATGGATATGAAATGCGAGATATTTATGGGCGAAGAAGATACGAAACGGCAATCCCTTAATGTATACCGGATGAATCTGTTAGGTGCAAAGGTAGACGTGGTTTCTAGCGGAACCCGAACCTTAAAAGATGCAGTAAACGAAGCCATGCGCGAATGGAGCAGGCGAGTTCACGATACTCACTATGTTCTTGGCTCGGTAATGGGTCCCCATCCGTTTCCAACCATCGTTAGAGATTTTCAAAGCGTGATAGGGCGTGAAGTCAGACGGGAGATGCTTGAAAGAGAAGGCAAGCTTCCCGATGTTCTGCTGGCGTGCGTTGGAGGTGGCAGCAATTCAATGGGGCTGTTCCATGAGTTTCTGAATGACGAAAGCGTCCGCCTTATAGGGTGTGAAGGTGCCGGTCACGGAACTCATACCGGAAAGACTGCCGCGACCATGGCAGTTGGTAAAGTAGGAATCTTTCACGGTATGAAATCCTATTTTTGCCAGGACAAACATGGTCAAATAGCCCCGGTCTACTCAATTTCAGCCGGACTTGATTACCCCGGAATTGGTCCTGAGCACGCTTTCTTGGCCGATATCGGTAGGGCACAGTACGTTTCGGTAACTGATGACGAAGCGGTAGACGGTTTTGAGTATCTGGCGAGAACTGAAGGGATTATTCCAGCAATTGAAAGCGCACATGCAGTCGCGTATGCGCGAGAGATTGTCCCTGAGATGAGCCGCGATGAAATAGCGGTCATATGTCTTTCGGGCAGGGGCGATAAGGATGTTGCGGCTATTGCCAGATACAGGGGGGTGCAAATCTATGAGTGACTTGCGTAAAGTGTTTGCCAAAGGGAGAGCGTTTATCCCGTTCATAATGGCAGGAGATCCTTCAATAGAGGTGACTCAGAAACTGGTGTTGGCTATGGAGAAAGCAGGTGCCGATTTGATTGAGATAGGCATACCGTTTTCTGATCCCATTGGGGAAGGACCTGCAATTCAAGAAGCTAGCATTCGAGCGTTGTCGGGCGGTGTTAACGTGGACAAGATTTTGAGCGCTATGGAATCGATAAAAGAGAGTCATGACCTTCCGATCGCATTCATGGTATATGCGAACACGGTTTTTGCCTACGGCAGCTATGAATTCATGCGAAGATGCAGGGAAGCAGGTGTGCAGGCGCTGATCGTACCTGATCTACCGTATGAGGAAAAAGGAGAGCTGCTCCCATATTGCTCGGCGCATGGAATTACGTTGATCTCGATGGTGGCGCCAACATCCAGAGATCGAATGAATCTTATCGCCAAAGAAGCGGAGGGTTTTCTATACTGTGTATCGTCTATGGGAGTGACAGGTGTGCGTGAGAGGATTGGGGACGAAGCGCGGGAGATGGTGAGAGACGTTAGAACAGTTACCGACATTCCGGTTGCAGTGGGGTTTGGTATTTCCAAGCCGGACCAGGCCAGGGAGATTGCTAGTTTTGCTGACGGGGTAATTGTAGGAAGCGCAATAGTCGAAATTATGGGAACGTACGGTGAGGGGTGTGTCCCTTATGTGTTAGAGTATGTGCACGTAATGAAGGATGCAATTGCTTATATATAATAGACAAATAGCGCCCGCTTTGTAGATCTGTAAGCAGCGGGCGCCACTTGTTTTGCTTGGGATTTCAATCTGCTCAGTAGGGATTTTCCACATGCAGTGCGAGCCACTCTAAGGCAAATAGGTAGCCGTAGACCCCTAACCCGCATATTTGCCCAACAACTGCCGGTGCAGTCACTGATGTGTGTCGGAACTGTTCTCTTGCGTATATATTGGATAAATGCACTTCTACAACGGGAATTCTTAGCGATTCAAGGGCGTCTCTTATGGCGTAACTATAATGGGTAAAAGCCGCTGGATTGATAATAAGTCCGTCATATTCTGTTCGTGCTTCTTGTATGACATCAACTAGTTTTCCTTCATGGTTTGATTGAAACGTCTCTACGCTTACACCCAATCGCTCACCTTTTTCCTTTAGCATCGCGTTCACTTCAGAAATGCCCAGGTTTCCATAAATATCTGGTTGCCTATCTCCTAGAAGATTGAGGTTGGGGCCGTGAATTGTAAGGATCTTTTTCATCTGTTAACACCTCTCCTTGCAATAGTTAACACTTCTTGGTTGTCGAGAGCTCTTCTTACAAGTTCCCAGTCAAAATTGTCTATTATCCTAGCCCTGCCTAGCCCTTCACACAGCACGAACCTTGCGTTCCCTTGGGCAGATTTTTTGTCTAGTTGGAGAAATGGGCTGAGTTTGGAAAAACTAAGGTCAGTCCGAGTAGGCAATCCAAGGGTTTTCAACAGTTCGATGGTTCTATTCATCTCTTCAGATTCCATAAGCCCCATGTTCACTGAAATAGACATCGCCAAGACCATTCCGATACTTACTGCCTCCCCATGACGAAGGGCTCCATAGCCTGATGCTGCCTCAATTGCATGACCAAGGGTATGGCCGAAGTTTAGAATCATGCGCGGCCCTTTTTCTAAGGGATCTTCTTGGACTACCTTAGCCTTTAGTTCGCAACTTCGTTTCACGAGGTACTCGAGGGTTTCTACCTCTCTTTCCAAGATCTGGCGAGATTTATTCTCCATGAAAAGGAGAAACTCTCGGTCCATTGCTACACCATATTTGACCACCTCTGCGAGCCCTTCGACGTAGTCGCGCTCGGGCAGAGTGGCTAAAGCGCTTATGTCGGAAATTACTAATTCAGGGTTATAGAAACTTCCTATGAGGTTTTTCGTCTTATGATGATTAACTGCGACTTTGCCGCCTATACTCGAGTCTACCTGGGCTAAAAGTGTGGTAGGGATTTGAACTAACGGGACTCCTCTCATATAGGTTGAAGCCACAAATCCCGCCAGGTCACCGATTACGCCGCCCCCTAGTGCTAATACGGGGGTATTGCGCGTTGCGTTTTTTGCTGCCAGGTTATCATATACGTACGATGCAGTTTTCAGGCTTTTGGCGTGTTCGCCGTCAGGCACTATTACGATCGCCGGTTCAAGCCCTAAATGCGACATACTCTCAATCAATTTGCCCGCATACAGTTGATTAATGAGGGGGTTCGTAACTACAACTGGTTTTTGAGAGTATCCTGAACGTTCAAAAATCGAGAGCAGAGTAGTGCCAGATTGTTCAAGAAGGTTCTGCCCGATGAGTACGCAGTAATCATCGCCCAAATGTGTATCAATGGGCACGCAATGAAGGTTTGGAATCTTGGCTGATTTGGCACAATCTATGTTCTTGCAGTCGGACACATATGACAAAACAAGGGCGCAGCTTTCATCTGCGGTGAGATTTGTTGTATCAAGCACGAAGTCGCAAGATTTCAGCGCAGGCAATCTTTGATTCAGCAGATTTTCTACGCGCTCCATAATTCCTGTTTCGTCGCTGCAAGTCAGCAAAGGTCGAGACCGGTCGTTTTTTGTGCGGTGCATTATCTCGCTAGGGGCTGCTGTGAGGCCTATAAGTACACCGGACTCTTTTGCGGCAGCCACATTTTCGGGGTCCATGAGAGATCCACCGCCCAACGCGATGACCGTGTTCTGCAGCGCAAATACTTTTCCTAGTATTACCTTCTCTATTGACCGGAAACCGGTCTCACCTTGTTCGTCAAAAATCGCAGATATAGGTTTTCCAACCTCAGTTTCTATCAAAGTATCGGTATCTACAAACGGCATGCTCAAAGCACTGGCAACCATCCTGCCGGTAGAAGTTTTTCCACACGCCATAGGCCCACAGAATAGAATACTAGTTCCCATTTTGTTCCACCTATCATCTCATAGTCAAGGGTAGATTTTCCAAATCGTTCTTCAGGGCGATCTTGATTCTCTCAACGGTATCGCTACCGTATCTTTCCATAAGGGCTGAAGATAGCTCTATAGCTACCATGGCTTCAGCAACTGTACCGCACGCAGGTACAGCGCACACGTCGGATCTCTCAAAATGTGCCATCGACGGTTTTTTTGTTTCGAGGTCGACTGATTCAAGAGACGTTCTCGTGGTAGAGATCGGCTTCATAACTGCCTGAATGACCAGGGGTTGACCGTTCGTGACACCGCCTTCAATGCCTCCTGCGTTGTTGCTCCTGCGTGCTAATTTGTTACTTTGCGCGTCTAAGACTATTTCATCATGAACCTCGGTTCCTCTCAGCTCAGAGCATTTGAAACCCAGGCCGATTTCAACTCCCTTTACTCCCGGAATGCTCATAACCGCTCCTGCCAACCTAGTGTCAAGTCGTCGGTCCCACTGGACGTAAGTTCCTAATCCAGGTGGCAGACCGCTTGATAACACTTGGAAGATGCCGCCTATCGTATCTCCTAACTGTGCGCATTCGTCTATGACAGCAACCATTTTTTGTGACGCATTTGGGTCAGCGCACCTCACCGGTGAAGAAAGGGATAGTTGTTCAATTAACCTGATGTCCGGGGGTATATTTTGAGCCCGGACCGTTCCTATTTGTATCACATGGCTGGTCACAAGTATGTGAAATTCTTCCAAAAATCTTTTGGCTACCGCTCCGCAGGCGACTCTGGCTGCCGTTTCTCTAGCGCTGGCTCTCTCAAGCACGTTTCTGAGGTCTTGGAAGTGATCATATTTAATTGCTCCCGCCAAATCTGCGTGTCCTGGCCTGGGTCTGGTTACCCTGGTTTCTTTGGGCATAGGTGCGGAGGAAATATCCATTATAGAAGCCCAGTTTTCCCAATCCCGATTCGGAATAAGCATGCATATAGGACTGCCTATGGTTTTGCCTGCCCTTACGCCTGATAGTATCTGAACGGCATCTTTCTCTATATCCATCCGAGGACCGCGACCGTAACCCATCTGTCTTCTAGATAGATGATGGTTGATGTATTCTTCTTCAATGGAAAGGCCCGCTGGCACTCCATCAATTATGGCTGTTAAGCATTTCCCGTGTGATTCTCCTGAAGTCAAAAAACGAAGCATTCTCTCAGCTCCTCTCTACGCGCTTCGATTCTACAAGTCCCTTCTTTCCTCTGAGGGGTAAAGTGACACTGCCTTTTTCATAGCTTCGACAGGCGCCTTTTGCCCAGTCCATAGTTCAAAAGACTCTGCCCCCTGCCAAACCAGAATGGAGCGGCCGTCTATGGTTGGGAACCCCTTGCATGATGCTTCTAGTATAAGAGGTGTTCCTTTAGGGGTATAGGTCAAATCGCATACTAAAGGTCTTCCTTTGCAATTGATGAGTTCAGGGAAG
>Ga0255346_1006054_pt1 | contig 12079 bp, 11 predicted proteins | sample wastewater_treat_FD_194410 | JGI IMG/M metagenome (GOLD analysis project Ga0255346, IMG submission 194410) | Wastewater microbial communities from Lulu Island WWTP, Vancouver, Canada - plant22 | ecosystem: Engineered > WWTP > Wastewater > Unclassified | place: Canada: Vancouver, British Columbia... | reverse complement strand
TTATTGCCATACAGAAAAAGCGAAAAAGTTATTATTTCCGATGCAGAATTTATTCCGGCTGCTGATTTACCTGCAGACCTATATTATGAAACTGGTGTAAAATATTATACTGTTGTAAAAATGGATGATGGTAAAACTATTGCTGAACTTAATAGATGTAAGTGCAGTCCGGTCGCAGATGAAGTAGCAACACCGGAATATAAAAAGTTTGTTGGCACATTGGAATTAGTAGAAGAAGATAAGTGGGCCTCTCGCGTAAACAGCACAATAATCAAAAAGGCAATTTATCTTTCATTCAACGATGGCTGGAAACTAAACTTTCCGATTAAAAAACCAAGTTACATTGAAATTGAATACCTGAAACGTCCGACAAAAGCAATTTGGGCGTTTACCGTGGTAAATGATGTGGAGGTTTACGATGCAGCAAACAGCGTAAATGTAGAATTTGATGATATGTTGCGCGGTGAAATAGTAGCCAGGATGGTTAAAGAGTACGGAAAATACACAGATGATCCAAACTCAGTTCAATATGGACAAAACAATATAAATAGCGGTTCGTAATGACGTATAATCAAGCAGCAGAAATAGTATTGCGTAAATTAGCTTCCGGCGACATTCCGGATGATTTTCCAGTTAAAGAGGAAGAAGTATTTTTCGTGCTCAACATGGTGGCACCATTGCTTATCAAGAAAGATTTTTTTGAAACTTTCAATTTAGACAGAACTGCCGTTGATCCTACTATTTATACCACAATTACAACAAAAGTTTTTAAAAGCGATTCTGTTGGAGAATTTTATGCAGTATTGCCAAATGCACCATTGATTTTGCTAGGTAGTATGATTCCGCAAGTGAGTTATACAAAAGACAGATTTGTAGATTTTACGTATGTGGATAGTGGCAAATTAAACAATTTCAAAAATGCTAAGGTTTTAAATGAAATTGGCGGCTATATTTTCACCTATGAATTTGTGGCAGGATGTGATACTGAGCACCGGCTGGTATTTTTTGATTTGGAAGATTGTGTTGAAACACTAAAAATAAGATTGGTGCAGAACGTAAATTTTAGTAATTTTAATCCAAATTCATCTATTGCCATAAAACCTGAATTGGAAATGCAGCTTATCGACCAAACATACAATTGGTTTTTGGCGCAGGACGGCGGAGAAGAAGATAAGATTATTGACAATAGAAACAACAATAAAATCACTTAATGAGCAGCACCACCTTATATAATATTGCAGAAAAAGTTTGTTTATCCAAGGGTGATAAGAGCAATATTCACATTGCAAAATATATTCTTTATGGAAAATCGGCGGCTGCAGAAATGTGTAAGCGTGGTTTTATGCCAATTCAAAGTGTGATGCTGGATATTGATGCCGGTACAAATTCCGCTAAACTTCCACCAGACTACGTAAAATATGTACGTGTTGGTAGTTGTATTTGTGATCGTATTTTAGAACTTGATTATGATAGCACATTATGTGTTCGAGAGCCGGTAGAAAACTTTTGTCCACCAAAACAAACAGAACCGGTTACTGTTAAGACAAATTATTACAGATTAACAACAAAAGTAGACGGAACTATTAATTTTGTCTATACTACAGATATGCAGTTTCCGGATGGCGAAACAATAGCAGTTACAAATGGAAATCCACAATATGTATGTTCGATAACAGTGCCAAAAACAAATTCGGTACTTGCACACTCTATTGATAATATTGGTAATTGCCCTGGCGATAATACCACTACGGAAGTATTAACTGAAACTCAAAGATTGGAATCAGACTGTAAATGCCTTTGCCGTAACGCTATTCCGGCTGGATATAATTCTTACTACATGTGGAATAATATCTATTATTATGGACGCCTTCTTGGTCCTATGTACACTTTGCCGGCATATAGAAGTCCTGGATTTTTCAATATTGAAAATGGAAGAATTTACCTAAATTCAGTATGCGCCGGAACTCAGGTAGCATTACAGTATAAATCCAATGGCGTTAGCGATGCCGGACAAACAGAAATTCCAATCGAAATGGAAGATACAATTTTGTCCTTTATGGTATGGAAAGATGCATTTTACGATAAAACCAACTCTTTGTTGTATATTCAGATGTGTAAGGAAGAATACATTAGACAAAAAGATTTATTAACCATGCAAACGGTATTGGCTGGAGTTTTATCTATGCTGAAAGTAGAAATGAAATATACATTTGCAGCAAACATTGGAAGATAATGAGCCAACACAAATATTCACAAAAGATATTGCCAAAATATGTGGATAGCGACTCTGAGGTTCGTTATATTAAAACCGATGCCGGTGGTGTACGGTACATGTCAAATATAAGAATTGGAAAAAGAAATGACAAACTAAAGGGTGCAGCAATAAATATTCGTGGCACCTTATTGGTTCCGAATAAATATCTTCCGGAAGGAACAAACGAATGCTTAGGTAGCCGAGCAAACGAATCCGGAACTTTCCTTTTATTTTTAAATTGGAATAGCAATACCGGTCACAGTATTTTCATGTACAATCCAACATTTGCTGAGCCAATCCAATTACTGTATCAGGATTCTCCAGGCAATGAAGTACTTGGATTTCATAGATATTACCGAGTCAAAGGCACAAAGGCAAAAATAGTACAGGATCAACATTTTTTCTGGACCGATGCCTATAATGCACCACGGTACCTAAATATTGATTGGGCGCTCAATTATAAAAAGAAAAAGATATTCGAAATTCAACAAATAGATGGAGATATAGTTGATTTCAATGTACTGGTTTTTAAATACAAAGGTGTTTTAACCAATGTTTATACCGGTAATTTTGGAACAATGTTGTTGTCAAATCCCTTATTGAATAATTATTTCGATATTGAAGACTGCAGCTGTTCTATCATATTGACAGAAAAAGAAGCCAATACGTGCGAATTAACCACAAGCAGTACAAAACTTAGAATCGTTCCGCAAAATTTCTATACAGAGCAGCACCATGAAAGACAGATAGATTTGGTATGCTATCCTTCATCAACGGCGCCAAAGGTAATTCTAAAAAAAGATATTAAGCAGCGCCGGAATTTCCTTGCTGGATATACATGGCAATTTCGAACAAAAATAATCTATTTTGATGGAAACGAAAGTGCTTGGAGCTCATGGTCAAAATTGATAAATACAGCAGGAAATTGTGAAGAAGAATACAACTATATAGCAATTGACTACACTGATAAGATATTTGACTGTTACAACGACATAAGACAGCTGAATGTAATAAAGGAAGTTGTTATCGGATATCGCAATACAAATCAAGGTAACTTACATAGCTTTGTCAGAATTAAACAATGCGATATTCCAAAAATATCTCAGATTTACAATTTCTACAACGACATCTATGCTGGATTAGAACCGGAATATGATGATAAGGTAAAACAATATGATTTGGTGCCTCTGCAGTGCGGCGCACTATCCGCTGCCAACAATAGATTAATTACAGCTGACGTTACCGAAAATTATGAAGTAGATTGTTTTGACTTTAAGGTTGAGGTTGAATATCATCCAGAAGAAGAGATTCAAAGATTTGACGGTAAAATTACCTGTTGGATAGATATAAAAGTAAACTCTAGTGTAATTCCGTATTATATGCCTGTTATGCAAATGACAGAAAATGCAGATACATACTATTTTGGATATGGTAGCTATCAATCACTTGTAGATCCAACATCTTTTTTTACTAAAGACTTTATTGAAAGATATGACCAAAGATTAGCCACAAAAGGTTTTGTAGCATACATTGTGGGAACAGATAATTTTGCTGTATCAAAGCAATGGATTTCACCAAATGCCACAGTAAATATTGCAGATGCCGATAATGGCTTTAATATTGTCAGCGCAATTAATGATAGTGATAAAAGTAAGCTCCAAGATAACTATACAGGACCACATAAAAACGAAAAACTATTTAGACAGAAAGTAGATTTTACAGGACTTAAAGATGGCATTTATGTAGTCAGAATAGCTTCCCATTGGGTTGGATTTGGTAATAAATTAGGAAAAGGAGAAGCATATGATTTGGATAATGGATTAACCTGGCAGAAAACATCTACTAATATAGTTTCAACAGATGGTGTTCCTTATATTTTTGAAGCAACGGTATTTGTTATAAATGGTGTGGCAAACTATGAACCAAATTTTGAAATAGCTGATAATTCAATAGCTAGAGTTTCAGAAGGACAAACATATTGTTTGGCACAAGGTTATGTTATTGATAGTGAATCTACAACACAACAAAATGTATATACCGGATTAAGGATAGAACATTCGGCAGTAAAATTAGTCGAAACCGGAGAATTTATAGGTTTTGAAAGAGATAAAATATTTACATTAACTGACCACAACGGATATTTTTGGGGCAGGGCGCCGGTTCAACCACAAGACATTGGCGGAAACAATAAAATTCTGGTGTCAAAAGGAAAAGATGTAAATTGGAATGATTTAATTGGTAACGATGGTGATATGGCTATTTTATGGAATGGCGATAATCCATTTACAGGAAATTTAACTGAATTAAAAAATGGAACTTGTGGTACTTTTGATAATTCCGGAACCGGAGATAATTTTGTGCAAGAAGCGGTAAATAACTTTATAGTACCATACATTGCAGACGCACATAATATAACCAATAATTTTAGAACACTTGTAAAAGGAAAAATATTAAATCAGGCAGGAATTCCGGTGCCTGGTGTATTAGTTGTAGCATCAGGCACCAATAGATATGATACGTCTGATGCAAATGGAGAATTTGGAATAATAATGTATGCAAATTCACAAACAAACTCAAATATACGTCTATGTGCATTAATTTTTTATGGTGATGAATGCAATAATATTTCAACAATAAGAGTTGAAGATATAACGTTAGGTAGATTTTTCCCAAATCACAATAATTCAAATCCATACACACTAGCAGACATATTGTTAGATGTAATTTATTCTGATATAGCTCCGGTTTATTACCTAAAAAATGGCGACACATACGATATTGCAGCTACATTAATGGATAGAGGTTTGCGTAAAACCACAGTGCTGCATAACGATAAAACAAATCGTATAGTATTACCATTTACCACAGAGTATATTCAGGATTATTTCCCCAATTTAACGGTTGATACCAAAGGAAATCCAATTACGGCCACAACAAAGGCAGAAGGATTTTTCACTTTGAAAATTACACTGTTATCTAAACCGCCGATTTGGGCCGTTTCATTGTATCTGCTAAGAACAGAAGGGCAAGTATATGCTGATTATGTACAAATGGCAGTTTCTAATGTTGAATATGTAATTAATTACAGAGAAACAGCTAATGTAGATGGTGTTTTAGAACCCGATCCGGTGACAACACTGTATGCGAATAAAGATGCAAATGAAATCTATCTGGACCTTGTTACATCATTCCAGCAATATAAAGACAGAAATTCAAGCAGCAAGAAAGGTTGGACTTTCGAGCAAGGTGACAGATTAAGATTTATATACAATCCGGATGGTGATTTGTATGATTTTATTGAAGTAGAAATAAAAGAACAACGCGGTAATTATTTTGTAATTGACAACATAGATTCACTTCCTGAGCTTAAGCAAGGATTTACTGTTGAATTATTCAGGCTAAAGACAAAAATTGAAAATAAACAGTATTTTGAAATAGCAGAGCACGTAAAAATATTAAATCCTTACACAGATGCACGCGCATGGGAAGTTGCTGAAATTAAACCAAATACCGGCGATGCATACCGCAGAAACCGCAAAATGATAGCAAAGCATGAAGATGAAACTATGCTTGTTACGCGTATTGTTGAAGATCCAACGCCGGACGATTCTGTTTTAGAAAAAGACAATGATAAAGGTAGAAGTGATTTTATAAATTACGAATACAAACAGATACGCAGACTGGCTACCGGAAGATATTCCGATAAATTGGTACCGGATAGTTCCATAAATAAATTACGCCGGTTTGATGCGGAACAACAGTTCTCTGCAGACGCAAATTATGGCGCCATTACAATTGTAGATGATTTTACAAATGTGATATTTATTGCTCAGGAAAATAAATGCCATACCAGATTAGTAAGCAAAAGAAGCCTATACCTTGGCGATGGCAGCATCGGAGTATCTGCACCAGGCACCTATCTTTCCGGCGAACCTTATTACCTAAATGATGAATACGGTTGTAAAAATCCTGAGAGCTACATGAAATGCAAAAGTTTTGGTGTATTCTATGATGTAGTAAACAGCACATACGTAGCATATTTCAATCAAAACGGATTGAATAGCCTTAGCGGTTATGATGATAAATATGGTTCCAGCAAATTGCAGGACAGTGTATTTAAGGATTTGAGCAATAAATTAGCATTTATTCCGGCAGAATTGTATAAATTTTTAGTGCAGGCACAAAGTGTATATTGTGATGATGATAATGAAGTGAATTTCAGTGTCCAAAATATAAATATTGCCGTCGGCCAAGATATTTCTGAATACTCCGGCTACCGGTATGGCAGCAATATTGGAGAAAATGATGTCAAATTTAAAGTGTTTGATAAGTCAGATTTTGCTATGAATTTTCAAGGATTCACATTGAGTTTTGACAATGAAAGTAAAATGTGGCTATTTGATAGAGGGTATAATCCGACCACTTATGGCCAGCTGAATAATTTATACATTGGGTTTACTGGAAGTGATTTGCATCTTATGGAAGGTGGAGACGATAATAGCTTCAACACATTCTTTGGCGTAAAATACAAAAGCCGTATTGATGCGGTAATGAATATTGAACCAAGTGATTTGAAATTCTATACAAATTGGAGCGTAGAGAGTAATGCAAAATGGCAAAATCCATATGTGCGTGTAGCAAATTCAAGGGCATTCAGGGAAATAGAGAGCTTTACTCCGGATGGTAAAATTGTCCGTAGACAAGGTGTATTTTATGCGCCATTTATGTTTGATATCAATACGCCAAATGTTGCAAATCCGGTTATCAATGGGAATAAATTGGTGGGAGAAACGCTGTTGTTGCGTTTAGAAAATAATGATAATACTCAGGTAATTTTGTATGCGATAAATATATACGGTGGATATGTATCAAGGTCCAATTTCTAAATACGTATCAACTTAAATTCAATTCTAGGTCTGTCTTTGTCAATAAATTTCTGAGCTACAATCTTAATGCAATTATTGTCATTTTTGATTGCATTTACCTTTTGTAGACAATCCAAAATTATTTTTAAGGAATTATCAAGGTCTGCACGATTGCTTTCATTAAAAACAGACAATTCTAATTCAAATAATCCGGTAATATTAGCATTCCGATAAAGGTTGCATTGTAAGTAAAAAGACTTTTCGTATTCAGTTAATGCTTTTGTTTTACCTAAAGATGAAATGCCTTTAATTTTAATAATAGTATAACAATTACTCTTACTTGGACACTTACCATTTATTACCTGAATACCGGTGTAATTATTATTGTTTGTAAACTGAGGTTTTGATTCATGAACATGCACTTTTTTAGGCAATGATTTACCTTGTGCACTTTTTATTTGTGCCTGCACGTTAGGCGATAATTTTGCTATTTGTTCTGGCGTTAATCCCATTATGCCAATCTAAATGATTCAAAATTTGAATAAACGTTTGCTATTAAATATTTAGCAATTGATTCGGCTTTCTCAGCTTCATCATATATTTGTTCCGGAACATTAAGGTATTCGTATTTATTTCCGCTATGAAACGAAACAGTCAATATTTTAGTCTTGTTGTCATATTGAATTTTATGAATAGTGCTGCTGACACCGCTGTTCGGAGACTCAGTATTTTTTATTTTGAAGTATAGTTTTTGGCGCATACTCTAAAAATTTATAGCTATGGACTCCCAAATAGCAGTTCGTAGCCGTTTAAAAAATGATTGTTTCTTCGGTTGAATAATTTTAAATGTTGTTTCGGTAGGTGTTGTTATTTCTTTTGATTCATTTCTTTTTAACATGGCACTAAGAAGTGAATCCTGATAGTATTTCTTTCCATCTTTTTCAATATTAGCACCAAACTCATTATTAACTAAAATAGTATATCCTTCTGATTCCAATTCTTTAACCCTATCATCTGATAAATGATTTTTCGATGTATTTTGCATTACGAAATTATTTTAATTCTAGTTAATAAATTCTTCTGCTGTTCATCATCTTGCGGTGTATCAAACAAATCATCTTTGTTTACAACTTGATTTGCAATAAACCCAAGTTCGCCTTTGCCAATAATATCAGTCCATTTTTTACCATCAAAAATCTGTATGTGTTTGAAACTGCTATTTACAAGCGTATTGCCGTTATTATCGTATGGGCGCAACACCAGGCATAAGCCAAATATACGGTGCCACTTGGTTTTGCCAAGGTCGCTTTTAATTAATAAATCTTCGATAATTTTCACCTTAGAATAAGGCGCTTTATGCTGGTGTTTATCCTTTTTTATCATGTTAATTTTTAAATTCAATTCAGTTTGGAATTACAAATCTATTTCTTTTTTTCCATATTTGCAAACGCATTCCATAAATCTGCATGATTTACTACATCTTTTCCGGTTTCAGATATGATTTTATTGCGTTCCGGACTCAATAAATAATTTATAACCTTTGCTTCCTTTTTAAATTCTTCTGCCTTTTTTGGAAGCATTGGAAGTAATTGATTACCGATTTTAACGATATTTTTTACGTTTTCATCGGATAACTCTGGCGGTTGGAAGCTAGTCTTGTTCATGCGGATCGTCTATTTCTTTTTTGGCGCTTATTGTATTAATCACCTTTTTAGCAATATTCAAATCTTCGTAGTTCTCAGGTTTCTCTTCCTTGCCAATCAACCACTGGTTCACACCAATAAACTGTCTTTTTTTTCTTTCGTGTAATTTATGCGCTAATTTATTCAATAATTTCACAATATTTTTAGTGTCTTTATTTGCCGATCTGTTCCAGTTTAGCGCGCTATTCACTCGATTTGTAAACTGTACAACCTTGGAAGGATTACGGAAAAAATATTCACGTATCATCAATTTCTTTTCGTCTCTTGCCAGCTCTTTGTATTCAAACACCTTGCCTTTATTAGCTTCTTCCTTTTCAAATAGGTATTTTTGGTAACTAATTTCTTCCGGTGTTAATATCATAGTCTTATCGTTAAGGCTGGTAACTTCAATGGTAACAAACCATGTTACCACCTTTGTAGTTTCCTTAAAACTGTTGACTAATTTGTATAATTCGTATGCAACTTCCTGCACACCACCAACAGACTTCATTAAAGTACGAAAAGCTACTAATTCGTTTTCTGAGTATGAGTTAAATGTAGCTTTTTGTTCTCTATCGTAGGTTACATATTCATATTCACGGCCATTTCCGTCTTTTCTAGTTTTAACTGCCATAAAATAAAAAAATTAATTACAACAAATATAGTATAAAATTCATTAACTTTGTGTATAAACGAAAAAACATGCCAGTAGATCCGATGTCAATTGTAGGTAGTGGAATAGGAATTGCTAATTCCGTAGTTAATGCCATTAAAGGAATTAAGCAGGTGAAAGATGGCAAAAATATTCAAGAAAAATTGGATGCACAGGGCCGTCCGATATTAGAAACTCCGGATGCTTTCAATGAAATAGAAGGATTAGTAAGAAGCAATTATTTGGATCCTCGTCTTACCGGAGAAACGAGAATAAAAGATTCTATAAAAGCGCGTGAAGCTAATAAAATACAGACAATTCAAGATACCGCTAGCAGTGGCGCCGATGCATTATTTGCTTATGGATTGGCAAATGCAAATACAGACAACAGTCTTTTTAATGTTGACATGAAAGCATACGAGCAACAGCAAAATGACTATAATAAACTATTGAGTACATTAGGACAAAAAGCTAATTATGAAGAAAAGCAATTTGATTTTAATGTAGTACAGCCATTTATGCAAAGTGCAGAACAAGCCAAGGCGCTAATTGCAGCCGGGGAGAAAAATAGAAACAATGCATTTGAAAATATGGCCGGATATGCTACAAGTGCATTTAGTGGAATGGCTGGAGGTTCCAAAGGTGGTGGAAATAAGTTTCAAACTGGACAAGTTAATCCAATTAAAATACAAAATGACGTTAATCAATCTGGCATGAATACACAGGCAAATGTTAGTGCTGCAAATGGAGTAGTTAATGATTCAAACATGGCGCAAATACAACAACTGTTACAATTATTGAATAGCCCTCAAGAATTAGAAAAAGCTAAAAAAGGAACTCCAGAATATGACAAATAATGCAATAGCTAGTACTCAAAAAACAGGTGAAGGTGATGCTTTCTTATTCGATAATTCTGGTGCAACCAGAAATATCGGAATATTGGCGAAACAGAAAGCACAGGAAGCAGCAGGAGAACAGCAGGCAAAACAACAGAAAGACAAGCAAGATTATGACACTGAGAAGCAATTCTATGACGGATTAAGCGATATAAAGTTAGATTTATACGAAAAAGATGTACCATTTATTAATGGGAAAATAGATGATATCATAAAAAAAGTAGCTGACGAAAAGATGGCCGGCAGAAACCCATTTGATATCAGCAATTCAGATGCATATGTAGGAATTCGTGGAGAACTTGGAAAACTACAGGCATGGGCGGCCGGAAGTAAGGCCACAAAAGCAAAAGTTAGAGATTTACAGACTGCATTATATCAGGATAAATCTGGTGTTTTCGATAAAGATAAAACGCAAGCAGCGCTTGATGCATACACCGCATATGAATTGCCGGAAAGAATATCACTAGATATCCAGCCGGTACAAGCGCCATTTAACGGACAAGCATTTTTAACTAAAAATTTAACTCCGACTATTTTAAAATCTTCACTTCCGCTTCAAAAAGTATATACAGACAAAACAGCTCAGGCAGAAGCACAGGCGCAATTGGATAATTTAAAAGTTCAATATACACCGGTCGTAGATCAGTTTTTATTGTCAACCGGAAGATATAAACCCGAAGAAATACCGGAACAGCGTGATAAATATTTGGAATCACTTAAATTCATAGCACTGTATGACGATAAGCAAGATGTGAGTGAAGCGTTTAAAGCACAAAAACAAGCCGAAGATTTAGCTATTAAAAAAGCAAGATTAAGATTTGATCAGGATAAAGAACAATATGCAAGAAAGGTAAAAGAAACAACACCTACGTATGCTTTTGAAGAATTAGGTAGAACTATTTTAGGTGATGGCTCAAATACGGTATTTAATGGACAACCATATTATGATGCTAATTTAGGAACAACTAATTCAAAAGGTGAAATTATTTATCCAACTATAAATAAAATTGAGAAAAGAATTTATAATCCTGACGGCTCAATAGATGCACTTGTATCATTAAATACACCGTCTATAGATGTTGCCGGAAATGTTGTTTTTGAAAGAAAAGATATAAAAGTAAATGCATTTGACAAAGAAGGAAATCCAACTTATCAAAACTCTAACCTTTATAATTCTATTCAGGAATATGCGACTAAAAAAGGTAAGAGTTATGCAAATATCAGTGGTCAAGAAGTTGGTTCTGGTAAACCAAATGTAACACCAACGACAGCTAAAAATAATCCTGGATTTAAAGGAAATAATAATAACCAAAATCCTACAAATAGCAACAGTTCAAGCAGTAAAAAAAGTGCACCACAAAACAATGCTGCTAAAAATGGTGGCACATGGACAGAATATTTAGATGCAAATAGTAAACAAAAGCCTTATTTTTCAATAATTGATCCAAGAACAGGAAAGGCATTAGGGAATGCAAATAATGAAGATGAAGCTAAAAAAGCACAAGCAAAAGGATATAATATTGTAAAGTCAAATAAATAACAGATGGCAGATTTTAACGTAGATGATTTACCAGATTTAACTACAGAAACAGCAAAGAATAAGCCGTTTAGTGTAGATGATTTGCCTGATTTGAATGTAAAAAAAAAAGACGTTCCGGCACCAAAATTAGAGAGTGGATCCGAAGCTACAATATCTTCAAATGGACAATCAAAATCAAAATCAGCATCTT
>Ga0255346_1006050_pt1 | contig 12084 bp, 10 predicted proteins | sample wastewater_treat_FD_194410 | JGI IMG/M metagenome (GOLD analysis project Ga0255346, IMG submission 194410) | Wastewater microbial communities from Lulu Island WWTP, Vancouver, Canada - plant22 | ecosystem: Engineered > WWTP > Wastewater > Unclassified | place: Canada: Vancouver, British Columbia... | reverse complement strand
ATCGCCTCAATCGAGGAACCCGAGCGATTCACTCCCATCTTCGATCGGCACTTCACCGCCGTCCACGGCTACCTCGCCCGCCGCGTCGGGACCGACGGGGCCGACGAGCTGGCAGCCGAGGTGTTCTGCATCGCGTTCGAACGACGACACTCGTTCGACGTCCGCCACGACGACGCCCGCCCCTGGCTGTTCGGCATCGCCGGCCGACTGATCCAGCGACGCTGGCGTTCGGGCGAACGGCGGGGCCGCGCCGTCGAACGCCTGCAGAGCATCTCGACGCTCGCATCCAACGGACCGGAAGTGTCCGACCGCGTCGAGGGCGAGGAAGCGGCGGCGGCGATCGCCGCGGCCCTCGCCGAACTCGCCGACGACGACCGCGAAACCCTCCTGTTGTTCGCCTGGGAGCGACTGACCTACGACCAGATCGCCGAGACGCTCAGCATCCCCATCGGCACGGTCCGCTCCCGCATCTCCCGAGCCCGCGGCCGGCTCCGAGCCTCGCTCGCCGCGCTCACCAGTTCAGGGCACCCATCCACCTCACCCGAAGGACTCAGGACATGAACGATCTGACCGAACTCGATCTCGTGACGCGGCTCGGCCGCGACACCGATCCGCCGGCGGCGGAAGTGCGCGACGCCGCCCGCGACGCGCTCCTCCGGCGCATCAACGACGCAGCAGCGACAGGCCCCGATGGGGCGCCCGCACCGGCGCACGTCGTTCGGCTGCCGCGCCGGCGCCGGCGGGCCCTGACCGCCGCCGGCGCGGCGGCCATCGGCATCGCCGCATCGATCGTCGCCGCAACGGTGATCGCCGGCCCGTCGCTGCCGGGCGGACTCGGCGCCGCCCCCGCCTCGGCGGAGGCGCGGCTCCTCGCGCTCGCCTCCCGGGTCGAGCGAACGCCCGTGTCCGACCGACCGACGGTGCGGTCGACGCTGAGCGTCACCACGACCTCGACCGGCACCGTCACCGAAGCTCGCTGCACCGAGATCTCCTTCTCCGAATCGGACAGCGCGTCGAAGTGCGACGACGGCCGCAACGCCGATCCGATCACGGCGTTCACCGCCTCGACATCGGGCTTCAACCCCTCGACCCGGCCCGACGACATCGACACCGTCCTCGATCGGGCGGTCGAGGACGGTACCGGCGATCAGGGCAGGCAGTCGGTCGACCCCGAGCAGGCCCGTCGGTCGGCATTGATCTACGGGTTCTCCCAGGGTGGGTTGCAGGCGGACACCCGGGCCGAACTGGTCCGACGTGTCGCCGCCGTGCCCGGCCTCGAGGTCGAGCCCGGAGCGATGACCGTCCTGGGCGAGCACGGCGACCGGTACACGTTCCCGAACGGCACCGGGACATTGGCCGTCACCCTCGACCCCGACGACGGCAGCGTCCTCGAATTCGAGATCACCAACGCCGTCGAGCCCGGGTCCGGATTGCCGGCCCGACAGGTCCTGGCCGGCAGCCGTCCCGGCCCCCTCGGCGACCTCGACACCGACACCGACGTGCGACGACTGCGGGACGAACTGATCAGCCAGGGTGCGGCCCTCGAGGCAACCTTCCCGCCGCCATCGCTGCCCGGGCCGAGCGCCAGCTGCGCAACGCCGATCGATCCCCTGATCGGCCACGTCGACGCCGCTGCCTTCGGCGGGTGGGTCGGGCAGCACTGCACCTTCAGTCGCTGATCCCAACGCGGCCACCCGACGTCCCGACCGGTGACGGCCACTCGAAGACGAGATGTTCGCCCGGCGACAACGCCTGCCACTGGTCGTAGGCAACCGTGAGCGCGCCACCCACATCGGAGATCTCGCCGGCACGCCACGCAGCAAGGTGTGCTCCGGCGAGGCCTTCGGACGCGTCGAGCTCGGCGCGATGGTCGCGGATGATCGCCCGACCGGGACGGGTCGACTTGCGGCCGGTGCTCTTGAACGTCGCGCCGCGATCGATCAGACCCCAGAAGCCGTCGGTGTACCCGGTCGCTGCCTCGACCACGTACTGACCGAGGTCGTGGGGGATGTCCTTGCCCGCAGGCATGAACGAGCCCGGAACCTCGGTGCGCTTGCCACGCGTCGCCGTCCACGCGCAGGCCACTCGACCGTTCCTCTCGTGCTTGGTGAACTCGACCCGCATGACCTCCATGCTGGCCTGTTCTGTCCCGCGGGATGAGCGTGAATTTGCCCGCATCCGCGGGACAAAACGGGTGGGGCCCACGGCGGGTGAGGGTGGAGCCGTCCTACGATGACCCGACCACAGGGGGAGACATCACATGGACGTTCGCGAAGCGCTGTACACAACCCGGGCGATGCGGCGGGTCACTCCCGATCCGATCCCCGACGACGTCCAGGCACGGATCCTCGACGCCGCGATCCGGGCACCCACTGGTGGCAACGCTCAGAACTGGCGGTTCCTCCTCGTCGACGACCCGGAGGTCCGCGCCCAGATCGGTCCGATCTACCGACGGTGCATCGCCGTCCTCTGGGAGAGCTTCTACGCCGACCGTGTCGCGGCGGCCGAGGCCGACCCCGACAGCGACGACTCGAAGACCTTCGTCAAGGTGCGGCGCTCCGCGCAGTGGCTCGCCGACAACTTCGAGATCTACCCCCTGCTCCTCTTCTCGTTCGTACAGCACGATCCCACCGGCGGCTCGATCTACCCGGCGACCTGGAGCGCGATGCTCGCGGCCCGCGCTGAGGGGGTCGGGAGTTCGCTGACCAGCGTCCTCCTCTTCGAGAACGACACCGTGTTGGACGTCCTGGGTGTTCCCGCCGGCGAAGGGTGGCTCATGTCGTCGTGCGTGACGTTCGGCTACCCCACCGGACGATGGGGTGTTGCCGCCCGTCGGCCCGCCCACGAGGTCGCGTACCGCAACCGCTGGGGAGCCGACGTGGGGCTGTCGATCGACACTCCCCTCTGGCCCGACCGGGACGTCCCGCCGGCGGGTTGACGGGCCTCGATCCGGGGCCGCCCGGGGGTCCCGACCCCTGGTGGGTGAATTCACCCAGCGGGTGGGAGCGCCGTTCCCTTACGGGACAAAACGACTCATACTGGCGTTGGTATGCGCCATCTCCGACCACGACGACCCGGCACCGCGTCGCTCCGTCGAACCGTCATCGGGATGACCATCGTCGCGTCCGTACTCGTGCCGCTCTCCGTTCTGACGCCGGTCGCGTCGGCAGCGCCGACCGAGACGTCGGCGCTCACGCTCACCGACGTTTCGGGCGCCCGGATCGCCCGCAATGGCGCCCCCGGACTCGTCCACGCCCAGGTCAACAACACGGGCGCCGCCGCTGCTGCCGATGTCCGGGTCCGCTACCGCCTCCCGTCGGGGGTGCAGCTCGTTCCGGCATCGTCCACCGCCGGCTGCACCGCCGCCGGCTCGATCGTCACCTGTGCGCTCGGCACCCTCGCCGCGGGCACGTCGCGAAGCATCGACCTCGCCGTCCGCGAGCCGCTCGCCACGGCAGTGCTCGGCAGCCGCGTCGGCTACTTCTTCCAGCCGACCAGCGACGCGTACGACCCCTCCTCGGGCGAGATCCGCATGTCCACCTGGTACCACGACGCCGGCGCCCAGGGCACCGACCTCGCCCTGTGCTGGCCGCTCGCCAATGAGACTCCCAACATGGACGTCGCCGGAGGCGTCTGCGACGGGGCGAACGACACTGCGGCGCTCGAGCCCGACGAGGTCGCGGTCCTCGACGGGTTCCCCGAACCGTTTGCCGAGTCACTCGTGCGGTCCTGGCAATTCGACACCGAGATCACACCGCAACAGTCCGGTTCGTACCGGGCCTGCGGCCTCGCCATCGACGACGGCGGCTACCTGGCCGTGGCGCCGGTCGGCACCCCGCTCACGCCGGCCGACATCCGGCTCAACGTTCCGTCCTTCAGCTCCGCGACCGGCGACCCGTTCGACCTCGTCGCCGGACAGCGGTACCGGGTCCTGATGCGCATCACGAACCGTGGCGGCCCCGGCGTCGACAACGGCGCCAACGGCGGGGCGCTGGCGGGGTGGGATGCCTACGGCATCGTGCCGGCCGACGAGACGTGTGATCTGGGCGCTGCCGGCGTCTTCGGCACCGCCGATTCGGCCTGGGTGAAGCGCAGCGTCGCCGACGTGGTCGTCGTCGGGTCGAGCGACCTCACCGTGCTCGGCGCCGTCGAGTCCGCGCCGGTCGACGGTGTCCGTAGCGCAACGGTGCGCGTGGGCAACACCGGCGGCGACACCACCGCGGCACGGCTGGCGTTCGAACTCCCGACCGGCAGCCGGCTGACACGGCCACCCACCGGCTGCGACCGGGTCCTCACCGGGCCGCCCCCCACCTGTGAGGTCGACGCGATCTCCCCGACAACAACGGTCGGGGTCGGGCTGGTCGTGTCGGTCGGTTTCTCCGGTGACACCCCCGGCGTCGGCTGGAACCTGACGGCTGTGTCCACCGTCGATGCCGATCCGGCCGACAACCGCGGCAGTCTCGCCTCGCCCCCCGGCTGACGCACACCGAGCCGCGGCCAGTCGGGCTACGTTTCGGCCATGACCGAAACCAACCGAGCCGTGGTACTCAAGCAGCGCCCGCAGGGCCTGCTCACGTGGGACGACCTCGAGATCGTCGAACAGCCGAGGCCCGAACTGCAAGAGGGCGAAGCGCTCATCGAGACGATGCTCCTCGGCATGGACGCGACCGTCCGCACCTGGCTCAACCAGGGTGAGGGATACCTTCCCGCCGTCGGCATCGGCGAGGTGGTCCGCTGCAGCGGCATCGGCCGGGTCGTCGAGAGCCGCAGCGAGAAGTTCGCGATCGGCGACCTCGGCTACGGCCTTCCGGGCTGGCAGGAATACGCCGTCGTCCGCGACGACCTGTTCACGACGTGGTTGCCGCCCGACACCGAAGACCTCATCTCGCTGATCTCGATCTACGGTGCCACCGGCACGACCGCGCTCTACGGCCTCACCGAGATCGGCGAGGCGAAGGCCGGGGAAACGGTCGTCGTGTCCGCGGCCGCGGGCGCCACCGGATCGCTGGTCGGTCAGATCGCCAAGATCATCGGCTGCCGCGTCGTGGGCATCGTCGGCAGCGACGAGAAGGCCAAGTTCATCGTCGACGAGCTGGGGTTCGACGCCGCCATCAACCACCGCACCGACGACCTCACCGCGGCGCTCAAGGAGCACTGCCCCAACCGCGTCGACGTGTACTTCGACAACGTCGGCGGCAAGGTGCTCGACGCGGTACTGGGCGCACTCGCGATGCACGGGCGGGTTGCCCTCTGCGGTGCCATCTCGGTGTACAACGACCAGGGCCGTCCTCCCGGTCCGGCCAACTACCTCAACCTGATCGCCCGACGTGGCCGCATGCAGGGCTTCATCGCACTCGACTGGGTCGACCGCTTCCCCGAGGCGGCCGCGACCCTCGGAGCGTGGGTCGCGGAGGGCAAGCTCAAGCACTTCGAGCAGTACTTCGACGGCCTCGAGTCGTCGGTCGACGCCCTCAACGCGCTCTTCACCGGCACCAACACCGGCAAGGTCATCCTGCGGCTCCCCGCATCGGCAGCGACCGCCGAGGCCGGTTCGTGAGCGTCACGAATCTCGACTCGCCGGTAAACGCGATCCGGTTCCTCGACGCCGACACCGGGCGCACCCCGGTGCTGGCCCTCGATCTGAGCATCGTCGCCAACCGGTACCTCGAACTCACCGAGGCGATCCCCGACGCCCAGGTCTTCTACGCGATGAAGGCCAACCCCCATCCGGCCGTGATCGGCCTCCTGGCCACCATGGGGTGCGGCATCGACGCCGCGTCGACCAACGAGGTCGACGTCGCCGTCGCCCACGGCGTGCCACCCGAGCGCATCTCGTACGGCAACACGGTCCGGCGGGCGAGCGAAATCGAGCATGCCCGCGACGCCGGTGTCGCGATGTTCGCGGTCGACGACGACCACGAGCTCACCAAGGTGCTCGACCACGCCCCCGGATCGACGGTCCTGGCCCGCCTGAACACCGAGGGAACCGGCGCGGCGTGGCCGCTCTCGCGCAAGTTCGGCACCGACGTGCCGACAGCGCAGGCGATGCTGGTGCGGGCGCAGTCGCGGGGCCACGGGGTGGGCGCCACGTTCCACGTCGGCTCGCAGCAGTCCGACCCCTCCTCCTGGGACGACGCACTGGTGCAGGTCGCCCAGCTGCTCGAGGTGGTCGAGGTGACGCCGGATACCCCGTTCACCGTCAACCTCGGAGGTGGCCTGCCCAGTCGCCTCGCCGACCCGACTCCGGCCTTGGCCGAGTTCTCCGAGGTGATCCACGCGGCGATCGCCCGCCACCTCGACGGTGCCCCCATCTCGTTCGCCATCGAGCCCGGCCGGTTCCTCGTCGGCGACGCCGGGGTCATCGAGGCCGAGGTCATCGGGGTGGTCGAACGCCCCGGCCAGGCCTGCAGCCGCTGGGTGTTCATCGACGTCGGGCTCTTCCAGGGGTTGTCCGAGGCGTCAGGCGAATCGATCCGCTATCCGCTGTCGACGACGGTCGGCGGTCCGACCTCGCCCGCCGTCGTCGCGGGGCCGACGTGCGACAGCACCGACATCCTCTACGAGCGCCGGCCGGTCGAGCTGCCGCTGGCGCTGACGTCGGGCGATCGCATCCGTCTCCACGGCGCCGGGGCCTACACGGTCTCGTGTTCGTCCCTCGGCTTCAACGGGTTCGAGCCGCTCCGCGTGGAGATCGCCCCGTCCTAGGGGTCCACGGCCAACGCCAGTAGGGTCGGCGACCATGGCACGGTCGCGTCACGCCGCCGGGGGCCTGCGCCCCGACCGCCTGCTGAGGCGACTGGTCGAGCTCCTGGGCCCGACCGGCAGCGCGGCGCGCCAGAGCCTCGTCGCCCTCGGGTTCAACTCGGCGACCAGCTTCGCCGCCGGCGCAATGCTCGTCGGGTTCGAGGACACGTGGACGCGGCTCTCGCCGATGCTCATCCTCGTTCCGGCGGCGATCGGCCTCCGTGGCAACGTGTTCTCGACGCTCGGCAACCGGCTCTCGACCTCGATCCACACCGGTACGTTCCGCGTCTCCTTCAAGGCCGATTCCGTGCTCGGCCAGAACCTGCTGGCCTCGTTCAGCCTGACGCTCGTCATGTCGGTGATCCTCGCCGGGTTCGCCAAGGTGCTGGCCGTGGCCCTCGGCGTGGTCCAGCACGTGTCGTTCCTCGAACTCGCGATGGTGTCGGCCCTCGGCGGGATCCTCGGTTCGGTGGTGGTGGCGGCGGCGACCGTGCTGCTCACGATCGGCGCAGTGCGTTTCGAGTGGGACCTCGACAACCTCGTCGCTCCCACCGTCTCGACCCTCGGCGACGTCATCACCATCCCGGCGCTGTACCTCGCGGCGCAACTCATCGGACGGGGCAACGTCGCGAGCGTGCTCGGCGGCATCGTGGTCGTCATCACCGCCGTGGTCGCCGTGGTGTCGTGGCGCACCAGCCTCGACCTCTTCAAGGAGATCTTCCGTGAGTCGCTGCCGGTGCTCGCTGCGGCGCTCGTGCTGTCGGCACTCGCCGGGCTCGTCCTGCAGAAGCAGCAGAACCTCCTCCACGTGCTCCCGGCGCTCGGCATCCTCCAGCCGGCGTTCGTGTCGTCGGCCGGCGCGCTCGGGGGCATCCTGTGCGGGCGCATCGCCACCAACCTGCACATCGGCTCGGTCGAACCGACGCTGGCTCCCGGGGCCGAGGCGAGACGCGACTTCTCGCTCGTGTTCGGTCTGGCGGTGCCACTGCTCCTGTTCAACGCGCTGGGCGCGTGGCTCGTCTCGCTCCTGACGGGGTCGAGCGGCGCCCCCGGGTTCGGATGGCTCCTGTCCACCAGCCTCCTCGCCGCCATCGTCACGATGGCGTTCGTGGCCGCCCTCGCGTACTACTCCACCATCGGGGCCTGGCGGTTCAACGTCGACCCCGACACCTACGGCACCCCGATGGTGACGGCGTCGGTCGACTTCGTGGGCACGATGGCGCTCGTTGTCGTCGCCGTGGCACTCGGCCTGATCTGAGCGGCTGGCGAGTCGGACTGGTCAGCCCTCCGATGGGCCGATCTGACACACCGTCAGATACTCTCGGCATCGATGAATCTCGACTTCACCCCCGAGGAGCAGGCATTCCGTGAGGAGGCCCGCACCTGGCTCGCGGAGAACCTGCCGACCGAGGAACGTCCGCCCGACGGCCAACCGATGCGCGAGTTCGACCTTGCGTGGCAGAAGACCCTCTTCGAAGGGGGATGGGCCGGCATCAACTGGCCGAAGGAATTCGGCGGCAAGGGCCTCAACGACATCCAGCAGATGATCTGGTACGAGGAGTTCGCGCGCGCCGACCCGCCATTCACGCTCAACAACTCGTGCACGTTCGTGGGCAACAACCACGGCGGGCCGACACTCATCGTGAGCGGCACCGACGAACAGAAGTCGTTCCACCTGCCGAAGATCCTCGGCGGCGAGGTCGTCTGGTGCCAGGGGTTCTCAGAGCCCGGCGCCGGTTCCGATCTCGCCAACCTCAGCTGCAAGGCCGTCATCGATGGCGACGAGCTCGTGGTCAACGGTCAGAAGATCTGGACGTCGTACGCTCACGTCGCCGACTACCAGGAGCTCCTCGTCCGCACCGACCCCACCGCCCCCAAGCACAAGGGCATCAGCTGGGTCATCTGCGACATGAAGACGCCTGGTATCGAGATCCGTGAGATCACGACGATGAGCCACGTCAACGACTTCTGCGAGGTCTTCTACGACGACGTGCGCATCCCCCTGACGAATGTGGTCGGCCAGATCAACGACGGCTGGCGGGTCACGATGACCACGCTCAGCTTCGAGCGCGGTACCGCGTTCATGGCCGACCAGGTCGAGTTGGCGTCGGTCGTCGAGCGCCTCATCGAGGAGGCCCGGGTCCGCACCGGTCCCGACGGCAAGCGCCCGGCGATCGCCGACGACGAGATCGCCCGCCGCCTCGCCCTCGCCCGGGCCGAGGTGGCAGCGCTCAAGGCCATGACGATCGCCGGCATCAGTCGCACCCAGCGCACCGGCGTGCCCGGGCCCGAAGGTTCGATGACCCGCCTCTTCCACGGCGAACTCCACCAGCGCGTGTACCAGCTGGCCCTCGACATCATCGGCCCCGAGGCCCTGAAGCTCACCCCCGTCGACGGCAACGGCTGGACCGGCCCCTATCTCCAGAGCTTCGCCTACACGATCGGTGGTGGCACCACCGACATCCAACGCAACATCGTGGGCGAGCGCGTGCTCGGCCTGCCCCGGGTCAAGTGACCCGCGATCGACAGGACTGACTGACATGGATCTACTCCCCACTTCGGAACAGGAAGAGATCGTCGGCTCGATCGCCTCGGTGATCGCCGGCAACCACACGCTCGGCGAACCACTCGACGACCGCCTCTGGGACGCCGCGGTGGCCCAGGGCTGGCTCGGGCTCGGGCTCGAGGAGGCGTTCGGCGGTGTCGGGTACTCGCTCGCCGAAGAGGTTCTGCTCTTCCAGGAGCTCGGGCGTGCGTGCGTGCCGGGGCCGTTCCTCGCCACCGTCCTCGCAGCGCGGGTTGCGGCGGAGGCCGGCGAGACGGAGCTGGCGGCGCGCCTCGTCGCGGGCGAGGCCCGCGTCGGCCTGGCCGAGCGGTGGAACGACGAGAAGTTCTCGGTCCTCGACGCCGAGAGCGCCACGATCGCCCTACTCGTCGACGGTGGCCGGGTCGCGCTCGTCGATCTCGACGGTGTCGCGCTCGAGCACATCCCGTCGTTCGACACGCTCGTACCGGTCGCACTGGCCATCGATCTCGACGAGTCCGCACCGCTCGCCACGGCGCCCGACGGCGAGGCGTTGCTCCGCCGAGGGGCGCTCCTCGTGGCCGCGATGCTCGCCGGCATGGCGCGAGCCACGACCGAGCAGTCGGTGTCGTACGGCATCGACCGCGAGCAGTTCGGCCAGCCCGTCGGCGGCTTCCAGGCGGTGAAGCACCGGTGCGCCGACATGGCGACGCGCGCCGAAGCGGCAATGTGCCAGGTGTACTACGCGGCGCTCGCCCTACGCGACGGACGCGACGACGCCCAGTTCCACGCCCATGCCGCTCGCGTGGTCGCCGCTCGGGCCGCGATCGACAACGCCCAGATCAACGTGCAGAACCACGGTGGCATCGGCTTCACCTGGGAACACACCGCACATCGCTACGTCACCCGGTCCCGGGTGTACGGCTCGGCCCTCGGCACGACCCATGGCCACCTCGGCGAGACGCTTGCCGCCTCCGCTCCCCACTGAGCCCGGCCCGTCAGCTCACAGATCTTTGAAGGGCACTGCCTTGTCGACGCGGGGTTCGGCGGGCAGGCCGAGCACACGCTCACCGGCGATGTTGCGCTGGATCTGATCGGTGCCGCCGCCAATGCGCGGCGCCCACTGGGCGAGGAACAAGCCCTGGAAGAACCCGTCGAACGGGGCGTCGTCGAGCCACAGCATGCCTGCCGCGCCGAGCAACGACATGTACAGATCGCCGCCCTCGCCGTACTGCCGGCTGATGTGCAGCTTCATGACCGAGCTCTCCGGACCGGGCTGGCGACCGTTCGAGATCGACGTCTGCACCCGGTAGCCCAGGAACCGCGTGATCTGGAAGTACGTGTAGATCTTGGCGAGCTCCTGACGGAGGACCGGCTCGTCGGTGCGACCCAGCTCCTGGGCCAGCATCAGGATCTCGGCGAACTGCACCATGCCGCCGCCACCGATCGCACTGCGTTCGTTGACGAGCGTCGTCATCGTGACGCCCCAACCGCCGTCGATCTCGCCCACGACGTTCTCCACCGGGACGCGCACGTCGCTCAGGAACACCTCGTTGAAGTGCACTGCTCCGTCGATCTGCGTGAGCGGGCGCACCTCGATGCCGGGCGTGCGCATGTCGACGAGCAGGTAGGTGATGCCCCGGTGCTTCGGCTGATCGGGGTCGGTTCGGACGAGGAGGATGCCCCAGTCCGACGACTGGGCACCCGACGTCCACACCTTCTGGCCGTTGACCACGAACTCGTCCCCGTCGCGGACCGCGCGGGTCGAGAGCCCCGCGAGGTCGGAGCCGGCGTCGGGCTCGCTGAAGAGCTGGCACCACACCTCGTCGCCCCGCTTGATCGGGTCGAGGTGGCGTTGGCACTGTGCCGGCGTGCCGTGGGCGATCAGCGTCGGACCGACCATGTCGACGCCGACCTGGAAGGAGTTGGCCGGCACGTCGTACCGCGCCTCCTCCTGCTTGAAGACGCCGGCGAGGTGACCCGACAGGCCACGCCCCCCGTATTCGACCGGCCACTGGATACCGGCGAACCCGGCGTCGGCCTTGAGCGCCTGCCAGCGTTTGCCGACCAGCAGGCTGGCGTCGTCCTCGCCCTCGTCACGAGGCCGCAGGGTGCGCCACACCTCGGCGATACCCGGGGTGCGCAACTTGGCGTTGGCCGCCAACCAGGTGCGGCACTCCTGGCGGAACGCCGCTTCCTCGGGGCTGTCGTCGAAATCCATACCGGGGGGACTGTACGCAGGCCACGGCCCGACAGGCCAACGCCGAGGCCATCCGCCGATCGGCGGGAATGGGCCGAGGGACGACTCGGAGGACCGGCAGCGCCGGACCCCGATCAGGCCTCTGGCGGGAGGTACCCCTCGAGACCGGGACGCTGGCGGAGCAGGAAGCTCTTGACGTAGTTCATGTCGAGAACCGCGGGAGCCGCCGAGGCATCGACCTTGGCGTCGACCAGGAACATGTTGACGTAGTCGGGCGTCTCGTACCCGGGGTGCAGGCCGGCACCGACGCCGTTGAGGCGGGCCCAGCCGCCGTCGGAGGCGAACGAGCCGATGCCCACGGCGTCGAACTCGCAGTCGCCGTCGCTCACGCTGACGATGGCCACACCGGCGGGCACGGCGCCGAGGCCGATCATGAAGATGCCGGCGTTACCGCCGCCACCCGAGGGGGCGAGGCCGTACACGCCACCGATGTTGCCGGACTCGTCGAGGCCGATGTTGACCTGACCGCCGGCGAGATCGAGCGTCTTGGTGCAGTTGGCTGCGGGCGAGTCGGTGAAGCGGATGTCGAAGGCGAGTTGACCGGCGGTGACGTGTA
>Ga0255346_1006037_pt1 | contig 12101 bp, 18 predicted proteins | sample wastewater_treat_FD_194410 | JGI IMG/M metagenome (GOLD analysis project Ga0255346, IMG submission 194410) | Wastewater microbial communities from Lulu Island WWTP, Vancouver, Canada - plant22 | ecosystem: Engineered > WWTP > Wastewater > Unclassified | place: Canada: Vancouver, British Columbia... | reverse complement strand
AGAATATGTTATTGATGAAATATTTGGCAAAAATCAAGCGTATAAAAACAAGACAGAAAACGTATTAAACAATTGCGCTGACCAGTTTATTTACGAACACGATGTTCTATTTAATTGGCGGTAACGTATTGGTATAAGACCAGTAGCGGATTTTGAAACACTAAATTATCAAATTATGACAAACTTAAATACAAGTACCGAAGCAACAATAACCCATGAAACCGCTATTGGTTTTATACCGTGTTATCGGCTGCCTTTATCAATCGAATTATTAATTTTTAAAATATAAAACAATGAAAGCATTATTCAAAGCAAAATTAGTTTCAACTGGTGAATGGGTTGAAGGAACTTATCATTATTCAAATGATGGAAAATATCATTACATTTTAAATCGGGAATGTTTTTTAGAAAGAACTTACGATTCGGGTAACGAAATGGCTTTAAAGAAAGAAGAAGTTCATTTAGTTGATGGTAATTCGGTAATTCAAATAGACGAAGATGCTCGTCTTTAAGGTTGCCGATAACGTTTTGGGGCTTTGCGTTCGGGCGGGATTAACAGCACAAAAGTAGAATATGAAAAAACAGTTTAATAATAGCACAAATGTTGAGGATAGCACGTCAGCCCGCCTGACGCAAAACCCGTGTTATGTGCAGTGCGGTGATAATTTGGAACTCCTAAAATCACAGCCAAATGAAAGCGTAAATATGATTTATTGTGATATACTTTATGGCACAGGTAGAAACTTTGGTGATTATCAAGACTTAAAACCAATACGAAGCGAAATTGAAAACCACTACCTACCAAGACTTATTGAAATGAAACGAGTGTTAAAACAAAACGGCACGATATACATTCATACAGGCGTAAACACTTCTCATTGGATTAGATGTTTAATGGATGATGTTTTTGGGTATAATAATTTTAGGAACGAAATAATTTGGTACTATAATTCTGCCCCAAGAAAAAAGAACTGTTTCGGAAATAGGCACGATGTGATTTTTCGGTATTCCGTTTCTGGCGACTTTGTTTTCAACCCAATAAGAGAGCCATATAGTCTATCTGCGCCAAGGGGATATGAAAAGGAGAGGTATTATCACAGCGAGGGAAAGGTTATAGGTGATGTTTGGCAGATAAATATATTGGGGCAAAATGATAAAACAGAAAGAACCAAATACCCAACCCAAAAACCAAAGGAGTTAATCCGCCGTTTTGTTTTAGCTTCTACAAATGAAGGGGATACGGTTGCCGATTATTATTTAGGTAGTGGCACTACTGCCGTAGTTTGCAAAGAATTAAACCGAAATTTTATAGGTTGCGACATTAATCCAAAGGCTATTGAAATCACAAATGCTCGTTTAGATGCAGTTTCGTAGCCTTGCACATAACTATGTTATATGAACACGTTTAGTACACATATAAAACCGTGGATAGAAAATAAAAACACAGAGAGATAATGAAAACATGGATAAAATTCATATTCTATTTAGTCGTAGGATTATGCTCTATGGCAACAATAGAGATTGGTATTATGCTATTACTTGCACCAGAGACTATTTTGGCAAGTACCTTTGCAGGCGTATGTTGCTTAATATGTAGTATCCCATGCTGCATGTGGGTTATGTATAATGGATTCAATTTGAAATCATGGTAAACTAACCGAGAGTTGGGGATGATAACAAAAATCTGGGTATACACAACTTCTGACGTTATTTCATTTTTATCAGTTAAGTTGGGGATGATAACAAAAATCTGGGTATACACAACTTTAGCGTTGCTGATATTATCAACAACTATGTTGGGGATGATAACAAAAATCTGGGTATACACAACTTTAGCGTTGCTGATATTATCAACAACTATGTTGGGGATGATAACAAAAATCTGGGTATACACAACCCGCTTCCGGGATAGATCATTCCGCTCTCTGTTGGGGATGATAACAAAAATCTGGGTATACACAACACACTACAAATTTTTCACAAATTTCATCACGTTGGGGATGATAACAAAAATCTGGGTATACACAACTTTCAAATAATATTAGGACATTGCCATGACGTTGGGGATGATAACAAAAATCTGGGTATACACAACTGAAAGAATTTTCTTCAATTTTATCGGTCAGTTGGGGATGATAACAAAAATCTGGGTATACACAACGGTATATCATTAATTTCCAGTACTTTTAAAGTTGGGGATGATAACAAAAATCTGGGTATACACAACTTATTCTAATTGCTATTTTATTTTCACTTCGTTGGGGATGATAACAAAAATCTGGGTATACACAACTTCATATTTCCTGCTACTTGGGAAAATGGTGTTGGGGATGATAACAAAAATCTGGGTATACACAACGACATTTGAAGTTAGATCGAATTAACTTTTGTTGGGGATGATAACAAAAATCTGGGTATACACAACTTTCCAAAATGTAAGGTGCAAGAAATTTTTGTTGGGGATGATAACAAAAATCTGGGTATACACAACAGAAAAACATTTGTTAAATCCTGGAGATATAGTTGGAGATAGTAACAAAAAACTAGGTACACACAACATAATTTCGAATGCTGTTCATCACCATCTGCTGTGGGTAATAACAAAAAACTGGGTACACACAACTACACAACTACTTGGACACTATGTCCAACTTCTTGTCCAACTTCTCATCCAAATTGTTGATCATAAAAAACCAGGTATACACAACTTGACAAAATCCGGTCACACACATATTTATAGTTATGAAAATTATCATAACCGAAAATCAAGTTAAAAAACTAGCATCTGAACTATCTGAAACCAGATTTATTGATATACATAATGATGTCAAGAAAATGCAAGATGATGATACAATTATCGTATACCATGGTTTCTCATCTTATAGTTTTAAACAAGCGTTACTTATTGCAAAATATGGGCTCAGCGGACAAGAAAGAGCAAATAGAATTTACAGTTATGAATATAATAACAACCCCAATGGTCTCTTTGTTACAATAAATTTTAATGTTGCAAAAAAAGAATTCGCAAAGTCCGGAATTATTATGGAATTTGCAACCAAAATCCGTAATCTCGAAGCCCCAGTATGGCCCGGCGGACGTTCATATTACGTGCAAGGAGAATTTACCCAATCATTCAAAGACGACAAAGAAAGAGAAGAACAAAGAGTTAAAAATAGAGAAAAATATAAAAATAGCCCACATCCGGCTATAAATCAATCAGACCGACCAGAACTGGCCTGGTCACTATACAAAGATCCCGAATCACAAGCACTCTTTATCGGTAACCTTAATCCAAATATGATAAGAGCTTTCTGGGTAAATGAAAGACTTATTACTGATCGACGCACCGGTGGTGAATGGATAAGATTGTCAAGAAAAGAATTCCTCAAGAAATATTATAATGAAGAATACTTCAAAAATGATGAGGAGTTATTTAAAAGACAAAATAAAATATTCATGCCCGATGATAATTTTGATATTATCAAATTTAAAAACTACCTTAGCGAAAGAGATTACGACTACAGTGAATTTATTGAATATTATATCAAAAACTGGGATAATTATGTTATTAATATGTATTTTTATCCAAAACAAATAAACCAATTGAAAAAAATATATGGTGTGGAATGAGAATGAAAATCCTAATAACGGAACAACAATTTTCAATACTTAAAGAGGCAGAATTAAAGGAGCTCCGTAGTAAAAACTATCAGGGTAGACCGGCACTGGATGTATTAAAAGATTATATTGAACAGCATGGTATTGATAATGTATGTATATCATTCAGAGATAGTATCCACACAAGTGATATAAACAAAAGAAATCAATTTAATACACCGACCGGTTATTATTTTTATCCACTTAAATCATTTAAAGACGAATTAAATCTCAATAGTTGGACAAGTTTCATTCGTCATTTTCCCTTTGGTTATGATAGACCATATGTGACATTGTTTACCATTAAAGATAAAGATGGTATTTTATACACATCATCGTCAGATGAGGAAAAATGTCATATGTATGCTAAAAAATTATACGACATGTATAAAAATAATCCAAAAGTAACCAAGCTATATGAGAAATACTTAAAAAAAGACCCATCAATCACAGAACCGCATAATCGAGATTATCGTGTTAATGTAAATAACGTGGTTAATTTATTGTGGATTTTTATTTTTGAATTGGCAAATCTTTTAAGTATAAATAAAAAACAATATTTCACGTTTCCACTTACATTTTTTAACATTTTATGTAGAAAAATAGGGATTAATGGGTTTGTTGACGATATTTGTGGCGGTTTTATACATTCATCAGAAACTTGTCAGGGCGTATTGTTCAAATTTAAATCTATAACAGATAATGTTGTTATCATTGATTCTTATGCCGAAAGACAAGATAGGCCAATTTCTTTTGAAAAAACAACATATGATTTTCAAACCAAACGATCAAATTTTTTAAAATTTTTATATGAAAAATTCGGAAAAAAAGTTAGAATTTATTATGATACAAAACAACTTCAAAGTAAATTAAAAAATGATTTTCCAATACTCGTTTCCTTTGATGACAAACCATTTACATGTTTCTTTATTAATAATAAAGGTGATTTAAGTATAAAAAATCTAAATATTGATAATTTAAATAATAAAGAAAAAGCCGCATATATTAATACCAAAACAAAAAATTTTAAATATGACTATGTTTCTAAAATAGATGAGTATTTCAGATTGCCCGAAACATCAGAACTTTATATTGGAAGTAAAACGAGTGATGGTTTGAGTATACCAACAATCATTGATATAAATGGAAATGTTGTCAAAATGCAGCCAACACTAAATATGAATCATACACTATTAATTGCCTGTATGAACAGTCTAACTAATAGTCAAAAATATATTGATCATCCACGTCTAACTCAAATAATACAAACAAATCCATTTTATATTGCAGTTGCAAGTATAGAAGATGATGTGGGACGAAGTTCCAATTATAAAAATGTCATTTTAAATTTAAAAGGTGAAGAAGATGTTTCTGGTCTGGATCCAAGAAAACTAATGTCACACCACACGGAATATTTTAATATTTTACTTCATGATGATGTTTTTAAACTTGTTTATTCATTTGATAAACATATAAACAAATTTGTTGCAAAACCAAATATATCATTTGATACACCGGTTTTTATAAATATACATGGTCAATATGATGTATCCGGACTTGATAGAGAATCTCTCGATGATTTTTATCAAAATGTTTATGATAACACCGTAGATTTTATTCAAAATAAAAATCATGGGCAACAATAAACAACATATAAAAAACTTTTTTAATTTCATAGAAGAAAAAGACGGGCGAAAAATACCTCTTTCAATGAAATTTTCTCTGTTTAATAATGAATTAACAGAAGATGAAATTAATATGATTAAATATGATATGCATGCGTCAGCAAGAGCTAAATTATTTAATAAAAAAATTCATGATAATTTATTCTGGACAGTTAAAGAATTTGGTATTGTTTCACCATCGGTTGCTTTTGCGGTAACTCCTTGGAGTTATATTTTTATTAATTTTAATGTGGAAAAAAGTGTTGAGGGTATTGATTTTTCAAAAATAAACAACAAACAAGGTAATCTTAGATTTTTGACCGCATATTATAATTCAATCCAAGATGATTTTACGTATCAATTATTGGAATATAGAGATGGGCTTATTATTTCAACTAACACAAATAATAATTCATCTTTTAAAAGAAAGGATGGCCACCGTTCCTTTCTTTCCTTACAACCAATTAATGTAAACACAAAGGGCTGGCCAGATCCAAATTTTGTTCCAAAAAATGAAAAACAGAAAATGATACAAAAATACACCAATACTTTTTTAAATGAAATAAAAAAATATAATCCACATAATTTACCAATTAAAAAAAATGAATAATATTAATCAACACATAAAAAATTTCTTTCAATACTTGAATAAACGTGAAAATCGAGAAATCCCAATTTTATATAAAGTCTTATTTTTTCCTAATATATTAACAAAAGAAGATTTTGATGAACTTTTTTATAATTCTAACCCATACTATAGTGTTATCAGAACAAAATATTTTAACAATATAACGAGCAACAATTTTTATCACGTTAACCAATTTGGTAAATACGATAAAAATATTGCATTTGCAATTTTGTCAAAAAACCAATTTCATATATCATATTTTATTAATAAAAAAGGTGAATTTGATGTTGGGAATATAGATATTAACAAACTTATAAATAGAAAAGATAGAGACGCATATCTCAATTCTTTGAAGAAAAAAGAAGTGTTTTATAATACAGATTCATTTGGAGTCATATTTCCCAATCTAGCAGAAACAATTATCATTGATTTGGAAAAAACGCCAAATTTAGAAAATATGAAATTGACGTTTGTTGATAAAAACGGTACAATAACAGACATTGATCTCGATCCTAATAAACTAAAAAAAATTTTACTTAATCCAGATACTACACCACAAAAAAGAGCAACTTTCCTTAATATTTTTATAAAAAAACCCTTATTTTACAATATTTCAAACTATGGTGTTGTAGCTAAAAATATCGCATTAGCGCTATATAGTGAGAGACCAATATTAAGATTTATTAATCTCAATGGTGAGCCAGATCTTACTGGTATTAATTTTAAAACCGACATTTATAGAAAAGTCTATAATCGCCAACTCAGTCTTAATTATTTATTAAGTTATTTTAACACAATACAAAATAAATACGAATATGAATACATTGATCGTCCAGATATGATAGGACTTCCAACCAATTTATTCCGAGTATATAAATGCTATCCCGGCGAACATCAACCGATATTTATTAATGAAAAAGGACTTCCAAGTTTAAATGGTATTGACTTGATTCCAGATAATATTAAAAATAAATATGAGGTAGACATTTCAAACACCAAAGAATTGATTGATAATGAAAAATGAACAACATATAAAAAGCTTTTTTAAATTCATAGAAAAAAAAGAAAAAAGAAATATTCCTTTCTCAATAAAATTCACCTTATTTGATGATGAATTGACAAAACAAGAAATCGGAATCTTTAAATATGGACTTGATTCACAAACAAGAGCAGATTTATTTAACAAAAAAATTAAGAAAAAATATTTTTTTAATGCTGTTATGGATTTTAGCCGTTATTCACCATCAGTTACACTAGCATACAGTCGTGAGGGTCCAATGTTTATTGACATTAATGGTAATAAAACTGTCGAAGGAATTGATTTATCAAAAATAAAAAAGACCGGAAATATATCAGATCTGCATGAATATAACGCATATATTAATTCAATACAAGATACTTTCTCCTATCATGGCCTTGAAACACATGGTAACCTTCTTATTGCAAATATTACACTATTTAAAGGACATGATCGAATTCATCACACGGCCGACATGATTTTTCACCGGAGAATAAATATTAATAAAAACGGTTATCCCGATCCGGATTTTAATATCGAAACTGACTTTCAAAAAATTGTACATCATAATACTGTTGCTTTTTTATATGAAATACAATTAAGAAATAAATTAGCCGGAAAATAACATTTTTATTTGGAAAAAAGAAAATAAATACATACCTTTATCAACTAAAACATATTATATTTGCGGTTGATATAAGGTATTTTTTATGCAAAATAATAATAACCAACATATAAAAAATTTTTTTAATTTTTTAAAAGAAAAAGATGACAAAAACATACCGTTTGAGGTGAAATTTACCACATTTCCCCATATGATAACAAATAAGGATGTGGAAATATTAAAATATGATTTCGATCCATTCATAAGAGCAAATATTTTTAATAGAATAAAAAAACGTGAAGAACGTTTTATTGTTGTTCAAACATTTGGTATGGTCTCACCATCATTAGCCCTTGCTTATTCTAAATATATAGGTTGGATATTCATTGATATTGAGGGAAATATAAGCGTCAAAGATATTGATTTTTCCGTTTTTAAAAAAACTACAAATGGTTGTTATCTTAAAGCTTTGAACACTTATTTAAATTCGATACAAAAAATTTTTTCATATAATGATATTCATTTTGTTGATGATCTTATAGTATCACCTTTTAACTATTATAAAAGAGTGTTTACTTACCCTAAATTGATAAATGTCAATTTAAATGGACAACCAGAACCAGACTTTAAACCGAAAAATGTTATAGAAAAAAATATACAAAAAAATACTGTCGAATTTTTGAACGAAGTAAACAAATATGGATGTTATGATAATAAATAATAACCAACACATCAAAAACTTTTTTAAATTCATGGAAAACAAAGAGAATAAAAAAATACCTCTTATAGTAAAATGTGTTATGTTTGATGATGAAATGACAAATAAAGATTTCAATTTATTTAAATATACTATTAGTCCCAGTGAAAGAGCAAATATATTTAATAAAAAAATTAAAAATATTTTCTTCCGAAATGTTTTCAAATTTGGTGAATATTCCCCAACAGTCGCCCTTGCACAAACATTTTATAATGGGCCTATGTTTATTGATATTAATGGTAATAAAAGCATCGATGGAATTGACTACACAAAATTAAACAAAAGTGGCTGCATCTCACAACTTCAAGAATTAACAGCATATATCAATACTATACAAACCGTTTTCTCTTACAAATACCTTTATAATATGGATGGACTTTTTCTCACACCCGAAACTGTGATAAATGCTACCAACCAAAATAGATCTATTACGTATTTTAAAGTAATAAATATCAATTTAAATGGCTATCCAGATTTAAACTTCATACCAAGAATTGATTCGGAAAAATTTATATATGAAAACACTTCTTTTTTATTAGAAGCCATGAAAAACAAAAAAAACCTTCAACAAATATAAAACCCAACAACAAAATATGAAATGTTTTCTTAAACAAGATAATAACCAACACATAAAAAACTTTTTCTTACATCTAAAAGAAAAAGATAAAAGAAATTTGCCGACAACCATAAAATTCATTTTGTTTCCCGATAAAATGACCGATAATGATTTTAAATTTATAAAATACAAAATTAATCCCATACATAGATCCAATGTGTTTAATACACTAATCAAAGAAAATGAAAAATACTATCTGGTTAAAGAATTTGACTCAGTTGTACCATCTCTCGCTGTTGCATATGCACATAGCAAATACGGGTATGGTTATTATACCGTCTTTATTGATATTGATGGAAATAAAAGTGTCAAAGGTGCAAATTTTTCGAATTTGCGATTTAATTTTTTCAAACAGACATTTCTGAAAACATTTACAACATATGAGGAAACAATAATGGCTTATCTTAATTCAATACAATTTAAATATATTCATTTTGACCTTGATATCGATGATAACCTCATTGTTTCCAATAAGACTGAGTATGAAATTGATAAGAATCAAAAGGTTATAACCAGCCATAACCCTATATGTGTTAATGAAATGGGATACCCCGATGGCTCTAGCTTGTTGCATATTCTCGTTTAATAAGCCGCCATGGAAAATTCTTTAAAAAACTTAAATGATCTAAACTGAATATCTCGGATATTCATTATCTTCTAATTATCATTATATATATAATAACAAGATAATAATTGTCTGTTTATGGATATTTATTATCTTTGTATTGCCAAATAATATATAATAACAGGATAATAAATGTCTGTGACATGAGAAATATAGTAAGTTGGGACATTATTAAAAGGTTTTCTGGTGCCAACCTTGATTGTTTTACTTTTCAGGATGTGTTATTGGAGTATCCCGATGCAAACAGGATTTACTTATCAAGGGTTCTTTCCGGAATGGTTAATAACGGAATGTTGATAAAACTTAACCGGAATCTATATTATATTGTCCCTTCAAGTGCTGATCCCCAAAATTATATACCGGATTGGCACCTTGTAGCCAAATGTCTTATGAAAGATAGAAAATATTACATCGGTTATTATTCGGCAATGCAGGTACATGGTCTTATAACTCAACCAAGCCTGAAAGAGATTATAGTGACCAATCTTCAGGTAAAACCTTCAATAAAAAAAATCCGGGGAATCGAATTCCAGTTTGTCTACCACATTGAACCAAGATTCTTTGGTTTTAAGAACACATGGATCGATAAGTATAATAAGGTAATGGTAAGTGATCTTGAGAAAACATTTGTTGATGCATTGACTCGACCACATTTAAGTGGGGGACTGGTTGAAATTGGCAAAGCGTTGTATGAATCAAAGGACAAAATCGATTATCAAAAGTTACTTGAATATCTAAGCCGTAATGAAAACGAGGCCACAAAGAAAAGATTCTTATTTCTTGTAGAATTGCTTGGTCTTACCTGGAAAACACATTATGAAGAAATGTTAAAAGGAATTGGTCCAAGCTTTCCTGTTTTGGATACCACAGGCCCAAACCAAGGACGAAAGGACTCAAGATTTGGCTTGAAAATAAACATCGATGTAAGTACTATCAAAAACTCAATCTTCACATGATAAAACCTCAGGAAATTTCAAAAAAAGCAAGCAGAGAAGGTGTCAGACCTCAGCAAATTGAGAAGGATTATATCATTTCCTGGGTATTATGGGGAATATATAATCATGGTATTCTAAAGGATGCATTAATCTTTAAAGGCGGAACTTGTATTAAAAAGATTTTCATTGAGGACTACCGCTACTCTGAAGATATTGATTTTACACTTGACCCATCATTGGAGAAGTCACTATCAGATGAAGATATTTATAAAGCATTTAATGAAATATTTGTAAGCATTAAAGAAGCAGCCAATATTGATCTTTCTACCCCTGAAGATTCAAAGGAAGTTCATGAATCAGGATCCCTCAAATTCTTCATTGATTATATTGGCCCTCTCGGAGGTAAGAGCGACCATATTAAAACCGATATCGGGAAAGGTGAAAAGCTCGAATTTGAAGTTGTAAAAAAATCTATGCTGAATGATTACTCAGATCTTGAGGAAGAAGGGGAGATAACTATTTTAAGTTATAGCCTGGAAGAAATAGTTATTGAAAAAATGGCTGCCTTGATGGGGAGGACAATTCCACGTGATTTATATGATTTTGAGTACTTAACAAACACAGAGGGAATTGAATTACAGGATGTATTTATTGAATTTCAATTGAAAGCAGAACATAAGGGTCATGATCCCAAAGAGTTTGTTCCAAAAGTGACTGCTAAGGAGAAAATTTTTGAGAAAGCATGGACAGAGAATTTAAGCCATCAGATTAAGGATCTGCGAAAATTTAAAGACGTTTGGAGGGACTTCAACAAGCAAATGAGAAAATTCGAAAAATGTAAGTAATGAATCCCTGAAGTTATCAGAAATCAAACTCCAGAAGTTCTTGCCCCTTATTAGCTTCATTCCACAACCTTATGGACATTACTTCATCAAACTCCCTGTTATCAGAAAGAGTCCATAATACAGGAACACCTTTCAACATAGTCTGGCGTACTGTGATGATTTTGTTTCTGGAAAAGAAGAATAAACTGCAATAAAGATAACCTCTTTCAAGATGAACATCGACAAGTCTCACAATATCAACATCCCCATCCTCTTTGAAGGTATAGATCCCGTCTAATTTAACCACCTTCCCGGTAGTAAGGATGCTGTCATTATCAATATAAAACCATGACGAATGGAACCAACAGCCAACTCTTAGCAGCCAGGACTTTACCCGGTACTTTAAAGAATGATATATAAGTAATATGCGGTATTGTAATAATTTCATAAATAATTAGATAAGGGTATCCCCCAGGAATCCCCCCGTACTGCACCGGCCCGTCCCCAGGCCTGTCGGTACTACAAAAAGTAATTCGCAGGATTAACCATTGTCTTTTAAATATAAATACTTGGTGAAATTAGTTTCGCTCAAAAATTGTAGGAAAATTTTTTTCTGGGGAAAAATCCTGTATCTGAAAAATGATCTTTAGCCTGAATTATTCATAAATAAAGGAGAGAAAGTTCCCTGAAATTGCTGAAATATCAGTAAATTCAAGGTATTGACAACCTTCACTCCTTCATACAATGATAAAAAATTATTCCGAGACCACCCC
>Ga0255346_1006029_pt1 | contig 12114 bp, 9 predicted proteins | sample wastewater_treat_FD_194410 | JGI IMG/M metagenome (GOLD analysis project Ga0255346, IMG submission 194410) | Wastewater microbial communities from Lulu Island WWTP, Vancouver, Canada - plant22 | ecosystem: Engineered > WWTP > Wastewater > Unclassified | place: Canada: Vancouver, British Columbia... | reverse complement strand
ATAGGCACTTCCGGTAACAACAATTGGCGCTTCTAGTCCCGCTGATCCTCCGAAACTAACAGTGAATACCGAACTAATCATCTGCGAAAACAACTTGTGCTTCGGAATATTTGCATTGTTCTTAGAAATATCAACGAGCAATAATCCGGTCCCGCGACCTAAATTACCATTCAGGTATCGCTGAACGTAAATGGAACATAATAGAATTCCGAAAAATGGTAAAACCATATAGCTCCACTCCGCATTTTTCGAAATAATATCGTCTTGTATAAGATGCTGAACGAAACGAATTATCACTTTCAATAGCACGGCTAGTATACTAGTAATGATGCCTGTGAGCATAGCCACCAACACCAAAAAAGTACGCTCACCGACATTTTTAGTTCGCCATTGTGCAAACCGATCGAGCCAAGGAGATATTGCTTTCATTCTGAATTACTAAAATACCTGACCTGTTTATCACCTCGCATGAAGAAGTAACTAAGATTTCAACGATTTATCAACGGTCAAATTTCCAATAAACGTACATTAAAAAGCAGTATTTATGCCTAATAATCAATATCTAGTGAAATTAACAGGCCAAAGAGGAGAACTATGTCATATTCCACCAAAAAATTGGCATCACTGTTGTAATTTGGCAAATTGAATTAATTGCCATTACCATGAAAGTCCACTTAGGAATTATCGCGTTTACCCTTTTATCGTACACCGTTTCAGCTCAGCTGAGCCCGATTAAGGAAACTACTCAAAAAGTACATATTGTTGTTAATGATGATCAAGTTGATGCGCGCGATATCACTCGCGAGTTAGCAATTGGCAACAATAAACCTCCTCGCAATGCTTCTTTCAGCATCGACTTTACTCAAATTATTCGTACTAATTTCCGTGAACCCAATATCCCGGTTTCAATTACGAATGATATCATTAAACTTTCAGGCGATATTAATTACAAAGGTTTTGATGTGCATGATGTCCTCTATCCTGCTTCGTTTTCTTGCGTCGGACGATTGTCGTCTAAGAGTGGTGGAACTCGTGATTTTCCAATGACTTCTCCCGTGGTTTCGAATAAGTCGGAAAACATGTCGTTTAATTATGCCGATACGAATCGTATTTTTCAAAATCTGAATATTGTTAATCAGAAGGTGAAATACAATGATGCGGTCATAAAATATTTCAAAGAACGTATCCGACTTATCAATGATTATTATGCTTCTGCAGCTTCACTCGATAATACATTCGCATTGCTTCAATCTATCAATATGAATGATGCTGAAAACTGGAAAGTAATCAAGCAAAAAATTGATAATGCCGAATCACAAATTTTAACTGTAGATAACAAACATTATTACCAGTCGCTTTCTCTTCAAGAAAATGATCCTGCGAAGTTGAAACATAAATTAACGGAATGTAAAAATTTCGCTGCCGATTCGAGAAGCCGTTTCAATTATATGATGGCTAATTTACATGTGTTGTTTTATGATCGCGGCAATAGCTTTATGATGAAAAATAATCCGGCGAAAGCTGAACAGTATTACCGTTGGTCGCTGGAGGTAAATCCTTTGTTTGCTCCTTCTTTATTACAGTTGGCGATTATCGATTATCAACGTAATGAGTTGCGCGAAACGATTTGCAAGGCCGATGATATTCTTTATAATCTTCACCCAGATCCTGAAACAAAAGAGCGCACGTACGACTTAATTCGTGATGTTTATGATGCTCATATCGACAAGGCAAATTATCAGCTGCAACAGCGTAAAGATTATTACAAAGCAGTTGATGAGTTTGAAGAAGCCCGACGTATTTGTGAAAAGTATAATACAGTGCGTTGCGATGAAGCTTTGTTCAACGGAATTAAAGCAGCTAAAACTGGAATCTATAGAGATCACCTTGAAAAATCGAGGTTATATGTGCAATCAGGCGATTTAGTGAAAGCCGATAAAGCGGTCGATAATGCCATACAATATCAATTGGCGAATAGCAGAGAAATTACTGATAATTCAGAGGCGTTAGCGATTAGAAAAGGAATCAATCAAAAGTTATACGACAATAAAATTACGATCGCTAAAAACTTCACTGAGCAAAAACAATACGATGATGCGTTGAAGGCTTTTGATGATGCCGACCAATTGAAATATCAATATGAGTTGACGGCTTCCGCCGATATTAAAGATCGCAAACTTGCTGCTGCTCGTCCACGAATTTCTGAGTTGTTCTACGAGGGGGAATCATTCGTAAAACTAAATGATTTGAAATCGGCAAGCGACCGATTGAAATCCGCAACAGCTTTGCAAACGAAATATGATTTAACGGGCGACAAAGACATCAATAAACATAAAGAATTGTTGCGTAAGAGTATTTATACGCAAGAGTGCATCAATACCGAAGAACAAATTGCCGGCTTAGCGAAGGAAGGCGATGCACAAAAAGACAAATCAAATTATTTGGAAGCATCGAGCAATTACACGCAAGCAATCGCATTAGCAAAGGAGTTCAAAGATTGCGCTATCGATATTGCTGCAATTGAAGCATCAGAATTGGAGATTCGTCCCGCTGCGACTTACCTCACTTTTATGCGCGATGTTAAACTAAAAATGGAGAATGGCGATTACCGCGAATGTCTCGATATTTATTCAAAAGCGACTAAATATTATACCGAAAAAAATATCGCCGATTTCGGCATCGATCACGAACCTGATCAATATCGTTATATACGTGATAAAGGAAGCAACGGACTTATCTATTATGCTGCCGACCTGTATCGCGAACAAAACGAACTCGACAAAGCATTGCTTCTTTCAAAGTTATTGCTAAGTAGAAATTACGACGTTAAATTCCTCGAAGGTTCACTCTATACTCTTGGATATAAACTTGGCGAACGCGAAAAACTTCAAAACCCGAAAGGCAAATGGAAAAACTTCGTTAAGCAATATTCGGGCGGTGATAAAAAACTCAGACGATTAGAGAAAGGGTTTTCGAAAGGATACAGGAAATAATTTGCTAATGTGCTAGTGGGATAATTTGCTAATGGAGCAAAGCTCAACAATAAAAAAAATGCTCTAATGAAATCCCGAAGGATACAGGAAATAATTTGCTAATCTGCTAGTGGGGTAATTTGCTAATGGAGCAAAGCTCAACAATAAAAAAGAGTGCTCTAATGAAATCCCATAGGATACAGGAAAAGATAATTTGCTAATTTGCTAGTGGGATAATTTGCTAATAGAGCAAAGCTCATCAATAAAAAAAGAGCTAATAATTGAAGACAATTATCAGCTCTTTTTTTATCTCTAAACATTAACAATCCAATCCCGTAGGGATGGCATTATCGTTAGGCGAATTTCGCAGCGTCCGACAAAAATTTAGCCAGACCAGAATCAGTTAATGGATGCTTTAACAAATCTAAAATTGGTTGTAACGGACAAGTTGCAACATCAGCTCCTAACTCAGCACATTTGATAATATGCATTGGGTGACGAACTGAAGCAGCTAATACTTGTGTTTCGTATCCGTACTCACGATAAATATGTACAATCTGATCAATCAAATCTAATCCGTCAGTCGATACATCATCTAAACGTCCAATGAAAGGAGAAACATAAGTAGCTCCAGCTTTCGCTGCTAACAAAGCTTGTCCCGCAGAAAACACTAACGTACAGTTCGTTTTAATTCCTTTTTTCGAGAAGTAACGAATTGCTTTGATACCGTCTTTAATAATAGGCACTTTCACCACGATTTGCGGATGTAATTTAGCTAACTCTTCGCCTTCACGAACCATTCCTTCAAAATCAGTAGAAATAACTTCAGCACTTACATCACCACCTTCAGCAATATTGCAAATATCAACGTAATGTTTCATCACGGCTTCTTTGCCTTTAATGCCTTCTTTGGCCATTAATGAAGGATTGGTAGTCACTCCGTCGAGTACTCCAAGGTCGTATGCTTCGCGAATCTGATCGAGATTAGCTGTATCTATAAAGAATTTCATGGTTTTAAAATTTGATGCAAAATTACTCATTTGCCCCCTTTCCCCTACTTCTATTGCTCCGATTGTTGAAAAACGATATTTTCTGAAAATAAAAATCGCTATTAATCAGCCTGTTAAAGAGGAAAATCCAAATTTCTCCGTTTTTTAAACAATCCCTAATCATTTAAAAATGCAAAATAACTACTTTTGCACCCGGGTAAGTCTTATACGACCAGCTCCTACGAACCTCCCCAGGACCGGAAGGTAGCAAGGATAAGTGGTTGAGCGGTGCGATATAAGTAGCTTACCCTTTTTTTATGCCCTTTTTTTTGGACAAAACCTTCTTTTTCACCACAATTTAACGAGGGAAGCATCAGTAATTAATTTAAATTTGCATCCTATGAATCAATCGGTATCGGGATTTAAACTATTCGTCAATTTCGGAGCTTTATGCGCGTTAATCATGTTCGCCATGGTTTTAATCATTTGGAAAATGGGATACTTCCCTATGGGAGAGTCGTCGATTCTCTTTAGCTGGCTTCCATTTGTATTCATGTTTTCGGGTGCAAAACGCTACCGCGATAGCATGAACGGCGGTGTGATTTATTACTGGGATGCCTTCAAAGCCATGATGGTAATTTGCGGTGCCGCAGCACTGTTATATGTGATGCTGATGTACATTTTCGGAACTATCATTGAACCAAATTTTATTCAACAGTATAAAGACTTTACACTTCAAGCTTTCGACACGATGAAATCTTCTATGAAGAATATGGTGGGTTCATCGTCGTACGAAAAAATTGAAGATGCAATGATTGAAAGTATGCAGAAAGTTACGCTTACTTCTCTCCTATTTTCCGAATATCTCAATAAACTTTTTTATGGTGCTATTTTATCGCTCATTATGGCTTTCGCACTTCGTAAAAAACCTACATCCGACATTATCTGATGCAACAACCTGAACTCGATCTATCCATTATAATTCCTTTGTTTAACGAGGATGAATCGCTTCCCGAATTAGCGGAGTGGATTCAACGCGTGGCAATTCAACAGGGCTATAGCTATGAAGTAATTTTTGTTGATGATGGCAGCAAGGATAAATCTTGGGAGGTCATCTCGAATTTATCAGCTAAAAATCCTTCTTTTAAAGGCATTCGCTTCCGTCGTAACTACGGGAAATCAGCAGCTCTTCAAAAAGGTTTTGAAGCAGCGAAAGGAAAAGTTATTATGACTATGGATGCCGATTTGCAGGATAGTCCCGATGAAATACCAGGAATGGTGGATATGATCATCAAAGATGGTAACGATCTTGTTTCTGGTTGGAAGAAAAAACGTCACGATCCACTTTCTAAAACGATTCCTACCAAGCTCTTCAATTATGCTACGCGAAAAATGTCGGGGATCAATAATCTCCATGATTTTAATTGCGGTTTGAAAGCCTATCGCTACGAAGTTGTGAAAAGCATCGAAGTGTATGGCGAAATGCATCGTTATATTCCGGTGATCGCTAAATGGTCGGGATTCACGAAAATTGAAGAGAAAGTTGTTGAACATAGAGCTAGAAAATATGGTTCAACCAAATTTGGATTAGAACGTTTTGTAAACGGATTCCTCGACTTAATGTCGATCATGTTCGTTTCGCGTTTCGGGAAACGTCCTATGCATTTCTTCGGGACATTAGGTTCGCTAATGTTCATCGCCGGATTTATGTTAGCCGCTTATCTCGGATTATCGAAATTGTATGCCGTGTATGCAAATATTCCTGCGCGATTAATTACCAATCGCCCTTCGTTTTATATCGCGCTTACTTGCATGATAATTGGATCACAATTATTCCTTGCCGGATTCATTAGTGAACTCGTAGGACGTAACAGCAGCGAAAGAAATCAATACTTGATTGAAGATTATCGCAATCTGTAATTGTTATTGCTGATTCATCATGTCGCCTAAAAAAATAATCATCGTTGGACCAGCTCATCCGCTACGTGGCGGAATTGCAGCTTTCAACGAGCGAATGGCGAATGAGCTTATCAACGAAGGACACGATGTTCAGATTATTACTTTTAGCTTGCAGTACCCTGGATTTCTTTTCCCCGGAAAAACGCAATTCTCTTCGGAACCAGCACCTAAAAATATTCCCATCACAGTAGAAGTAAACTCTGTTAATCCTCTTAACTGGATTAAAATCGGGAATAAAATTAAAGCACTTAAACCCGATCTTTTAATACTTCGATTTTGGATTCCCTTTATGGGTCCATGCTTAGGAACTATTGGGAAAATAGCTAAGAAAAATAAACATACCGAAGTCATCGGTTTCCTCGATAATGTGATACCGCATGAGCATCGAACCGGCGATAAACAACTTACCAATTATTTTATAAAAAGTTGTGATCGCTTTATTGCGATGTCGAAACAGGTAGTAGACGAGCTTCGCCAGTTCACCAACAAATCGTGTAAAATGATCCCTCATCCGGTGTATGATCATTACGGCGATACGATGACAAAAAGTACTGCTTGCGCACATCTTCAACTCAACGAAAATCAAAAATATTTACTCTTCTTCGGATTTATCAGAAACTACAAAGGCCTCGATATTTTACTCGAAGCAATGGCCGATAGTCGCATAAAAAAAGCGGGAATTAAGTTAATAGTTGCTGGAGAGTTTTATGGAGATGCAAGTCCCTATCATCAACTCATCGAAAAATCGGGGAATAGTGAATCCATCATTTTACATACGGATTATATCGCCGATGATGAAGTAAAATATTTTTTCAGCGCTGCCGACTTAATCGTTCAACCGTATAAAAGTGCTACGCAAAGTGGCATTTCGCAATTAGCTTATCACTTCGAAAAACCAATGGTTGTGACTAACGTTGGTGGCTTACCGGAAATAGTTCATCATCTCAAAACCGGATATGTAGTAGAAGTAAATCATCAAGCTATCGCAGATGCAATCATCGACTTTTTCGAAAAGAACAATAGTCTTTCGTTTGCTCCATATCTGAAAGAAGAAAAGAAAAAATACAGTTGGGAATCCCTCGCAAAAGGCATCCTGAATCAATAAAAGCAATCCAATTAAAAAGTAAAACAATAAGCTATGGCAACCGATATCCGTTCACTTATTCAAGCATCAATCGACACCAAACAACTTGTACTAAAAGATGAAGCCTTACTCGCCTCTATTCAACAAGTAGCTGATGCATGTGTAGAAGCTTTTCGCAACGACAAAAAAGTACTCTTTTGTGGTAATGGCGGAAGTGCTGCTGATGCGCAACATATTTCGGCCGAATTAAGCGGCAGATTTTACACCGATCGAGAGCCATTATACTCCGAAGCTTTGCATGTTAACAGCTCATACATGACCGCAGTTGCCAATGATTATTCCTACGATGTTGTTTATAGCAGAATGGTAAAAGCATGTGGAAGAAAAGGCGATGTACTGGTGGGAATTACCACATCGGGGAACTCAAAAAATATTCTTCAAGCAATGGAAGCTGCCAAAGCACAAGGCATGATAACCGTTGGCATGACGGGAGCCTCGGGAGGAAAAATGAATGACGTATGTGATTTCATGCTGAAAGTTCCTAGCAGTGATACACCGAGAATTCAAGAATCTCATATCCTCATCGGACATATCATTTGCCAATTGATAGAAGAAAACATTTTCCCTAAATGAAAATCGATAAATCCTGGACGCTATTCCTCGATCGTGACGGCGTAATAAACCGTGAGTTGCGCAACGACTACGTGAAGACATGGGACGAATTTGAATTTGAAGAAGGGGCGATTGAAGCGATTGTTAGGCTAAATAAAATTTTCGGACATACCATCGTAGTAACTAATCAGCGAGGCGTTGGAGCAGGCATCATGACAGAAGAAGCACTGCATGCAATCCACAAAAATATGCTTCAAGAAATAGAAGCGAAAGGAGGTAAAATAGATGCGATTTATTTTGCGCCCGACGAAGACAGAAGTAGCAACAACCGAAAGCCCAATCCCACAATGGCTTTTCAAGCACAGAAAGATTTCCCGACCATCGATTTAAAAAAATCAGTCATCATTGGCAACTCTAAGTCCGACATGGAATTTGGGCGTAATGCGGGAATGATTACCGTTTACATCGACGAGAAGCAAAAATACGGTGGACAAAAAACGGAAGTAATGGATTTTATTTTTGATTCGTTGAAAGAGGTGGATTTTGAATTTTGTGCGCCCTGAAGTGTGGCGTATTTCACTTGTTTTTTGAAGGGAATTACTTCGACTCTACTTCAGGGAATTTAGCTTGCCCTGCAGTGTGTCGTACGAAATTTATTTTTTGAACATGACTATATCGACTCTACTGCAGGGGATGGGCCACTGATTTTTATGATTAAAAAGGTTTGTTATGATTTTTCCTCTATGGGATAGGATTACTCAGATGAAGATAGATTTGTTATGTTTTCGTCTACGACGAGGATTAGGCTCCCATTGGGTTCTTCAAATAAAACGAAATCCTATTTAACCGCCCCATTGGGACAAGCGGGAGCCACTTAGTGGCTAACGCAAAGAAGGCGCTAAGGGCGCGGGGACGGCGAAGCCGAGAATAGTTGGTACCCAAAAGTTTCATTATCATCTTGCAACTCCTTTTTCTAACGATTCAAACTCTGTGAACTTTGTGTATACTTTGTGGTCTTTGTGGTTAATTATTTTTTAAACACAGAAGGCACTAAGGCGCGTTGCTTGGCACAGAGAACACAGAGGCGGCGAAGCCGAGAATTTTCGGTCGCGGGGATTGCTTCGCAATTTTAGTGCCCATTGACTATTTCAATTAAAACGAAACATACATGCATCGTGAATACTGCATGACTTTATTTTTCCTCTTGGGTAATCTTCGAACCATACAACATTGTAGAAATAGTTCAATAAACTTACGATAAATGTAACGGCTTCACCACAAATGCGTGATCCAAAATCCGCATCGCGAAACCATGCAGTAGAGCTGAAATAGCACACTGCATGGCGCGCCAAGAACATTGCAGTAGAGATGAAATAGCACACTATCCTGACGACAACTGTCAGGACAAGCCTCTAACCAATGAATGCGTTCGCCCTAACCGGCTTCGCCGAACCAAGAACTAAGAACTAAGAACTATGAACTATGAACTATGAACCCTTTTTTTTGAATCCCATCCAAACCAAAATCATTTCCTACACCCTTATTTCTATTGAAAAATAATCTCGCAATCCGCATCGCGAAACCGTAAACTGTAAACCATAAATTAGAACTGAAAAAGCACACTGCATGGCACACCTCTAACCAATGAATGCGTTAGCCCTAACCGGCTTCGCCGAACCAAGAACTATGAACTAAGAACTATGAACTAAGAACTATGAACTAAGAACCTTTTTTTTGAATCCCATCCAAACCAAAATTCTTTCCTCTCCCTTATTTCTATTCAAAAATAATCTCGCTATCCGCATTGCGAAACTTCGAACTTAGAACATCGAACCTAGAACCATTTCAGAACGCTTATCCTAACTCTCTACTCCCCTCCCAATATCTCTAATCGTTCAATGATTTCATCGAAATCGGGATCGGCAGCGAAGTCTTGTTTGATGGATTGAATTAGTGTTTGGGCAATTTTTAATTCTACATTTCTAACTGAATTGTATTTGTCTTCGTCCACTTTGTTCATGCGCATGGCGATGGCTTTGTATTCGTCGCCAATTTCTGTTAAAAAGCTTCTACATACCAATTCCATCATCGTATACATCTGATAGAGCTCGCGACGCGTTAAAATAAGCTTTGAATCTTCCGGAATTGTGGCAAACCTTACAGCCAAATTCGCTACTTCATCCATCTCTACTAATTCAAGCATATCGGCTCTCTTAACAAAATCGAATCGGTCTTGCTGGAAGATAAATCGGTAGGATGCCGCCATCGATCGAATGAATAATTTCAACTCTTTGCTGACTGTAATTTCGATCGAATCTTTGAATTGTGTTGTTGCCATGCGACAAAATTAGAAAAACGAGGGCAGATTCTTCATCTTCATCCTTTCTTAATTCTTCATTTTTCTTGATTTCCAACAATCTAACGTGGAAAAAATACCATTTATCTTACAAAAGTGCCCGATTAAAGGAAATATATTTGAAAACTGCCAAAGCTTTTGTAAATTTATACAATCACAAGCCCAAGCATTTCGTTACTAACATTAGAAAGCCCAAATACTGCAGCATGCTCAAAAAAGTGAAGTTTAGAAATCCGGTCCTTATTGCCTTATTGGCTGTAACCGCCGGATGTGGCAGAATTCAACAAGCAGAAGCACAACAGCCTCCTGTTTCCAGAACCAGCGATCCTTTATTCGTTCGTAAAGTGGTAGTTTCTACCGACGAGACTTCTCGTATGCAGTTCGTGAATAACCAAGCTCTTTATACCGAGCACTGGGATTCATTGGCGCAACCTCGCTTTTGGAAGCAAATTATGGGTCTGTCGCCCGACTCTTGCATCGTTAATGTAGCTAAGTCTAGAACACCGCTAACGGTAGCGTGTTACCGCGATTGGTGCGCTCAAACGGAAGCTCAAAAGTCGGTTTTTAAGAACCAATTGCGTAACCAAAATGGTCTCGAAGGTGGCGATGAGCTATTCGTGACTAACGGTAAACGTGAATTCTATGAGCATCGTAAAAGCTTGCCCGTTATCGCAAAGGCGGTTGAATATTTTAAAGAATATAATGTAGATCCTTGGTATGCTCAAACAATTTTGTTGATTGAGAGTCCGGGTAAACAAGCAACTAAGTCGTATGTAGGTGCTAACGGTCCTTTCCAGTTGATGAAGTCGGTGGCTGTGAAATATGGCTTAAAAGTGAATAATTATGTCGATGAACGCGCCGATCTTAAACGTGCCGCTTATGGAGCTTCTCGATTAATTAGCACCATTTGTATCCCTAAAGTGAAGGCTTTACTCGAAGAACAAAATATCGCTTATAAAGAAACTGATCTTTGGTTCCGTTTATTGGTAATGCATGCTTATCATGCAGGTGGCGGAAACTTGGCTTGCGCTATGCATAAATTACGTCCGACTGAAGGTGGACAACAATTAATCCGCGATTTATGGCATACCTCTGCCGGTGGATTCCAAAATGAGAGCCAAAACTACTCTCAAATTGCATTGGCTGCCCTCTGGAACTTCGAAGAAATTCTTCGTGCCGATGGCGATACCGTTTTCATGGTGCAAGGAGATCGTTACTATGCAAAAATTCAACGTAACCAAGTAAAAGGAATCGACGATGAAACGGCCTTACGTAATTGCTTAAGAAAGTATGAAAGAGATATGGTTGACGGAACAATTTCGTTTGCTTATTTCCTTGATCGTACTCAAGACTTACGTACCGAATTAGTTGCTATCAAAGGACAAGCTTTAACACAAGAAAATTTAAGAATTATTTATCCAGAAACTGATCACCATTACTTGTTACTCGCAAGAGAGTTAATGATGAAACGTAAATCAGATGAAGCTATTCAACTCTTGCGTTATAACTTAGAAAGCTTCCCTGAATCGGCGCAAACTGCAGAGACATTATCAAAAGTGTATCGCGCTACCGGCGAAATGGGATTATCGCAAAAATACATGGCTAAATCGAACGAACTCAGCAACGGACGATCACGCTAAGAACTTGAATAAAAACAGTAAAACCATAAAGCCTCAATGTAATGTTGGGGCTTTTTTTTATGGGGATAAGATGATTGATGCTCGATGCTTGATGTTTGATGCTTGATGCTCGATGCTCGATTTTACAACAATAGTTTACGATATAACCTATAAATCTATAGCCTAAAACCTATTGCCAATTCCGAATCATATTCACAAATTGAAATGAACGTCCCTAACGTAAGTTGACCAAATTGAAGAGAAACCTCATTTCAATGAAAAATTACTAGCTCAGATTTTCTTGGTGAATTTGATCTCTACTACTGATTTCCAACTTTTTTCTGGCTACGTTTCTAATTTACGAACGGTATATCTGAATCTATATTCGAAGCGTAAGGTCCGCCTTAAATTTTTGCGGAAAGAACGATGAGAACGGAAACGATAGAAAGAAACACTGTTTGAGGCCTGAAAAGGTTTTCTTTCAGGACGAGTTTGTTTCTTTCCGTTGGAGTTGAAATCGTTC
>Ga0255346_1006020_pt1 | contig 12127 bp, 8 predicted proteins | sample wastewater_treat_FD_194410 | JGI IMG/M metagenome (GOLD analysis project Ga0255346, IMG submission 194410) | Wastewater microbial communities from Lulu Island WWTP, Vancouver, Canada - plant22 | ecosystem: Engineered > WWTP > Wastewater > Unclassified | place: Canada: Vancouver, British Columbia... | reverse complement strand
CATGATGTTGATGATGATTTTTGGCGCCTTGCTGATCGGCTGCGGCGGCCCGGGGATCGCTGATACCGAGCGGGCTGAACGCGGGTCGGCGCTCTACCGCAAGGCAATCGCGGCTGAACAGGCGGGCGACATTGATGAAGCCGTGCGGCTTTTTAACAAGGTGCTGATCGAGGAGCCTCGCTCCTTTTCAGCGCACTTCCAACTTGCGACGTTGTTGCAGGATCATGTGGAGGACTACTTCGGCGCGATCTACCATTACAAGCAGTATTTGGCGTTGCGCCCGGAGTCGGAAAAAAGCACGCTGGCGCAGGATCGCATCCGGATCGCCGAGCAGAGGCTCGCCCCGCAGATCCTGAAGAAGGTGGGGGATTCTGTACAGGGCTTGACGCAGGCCCACTTGCTCAAAGAGAACGAGCGGCTGAATCTGGCCATCACCTCGTTGCAGGGCGAAAAGTCGGTTTTGCTGGAGGAGAAGGCCAAGTCCGATAAGGAGTTGACCGATCTGCGTGCTGACAACGAACGGTTGCGCGACCTGCTTCGCAAGATGCGCGTGAGCGAAGCCGATGAGACGACGACTGCGACACCGTCCGCGCGCGAGGCCGCGGCAACTGCGCGTCAAGGGAGCGACACCCCGACACCTTCCGGCGATGCCAAGCAGTTGCGCGCATTGCGTGAAGAGGCAGAAACACTGGCGCGTGAGGGCGGTCGGCCGCCGCCACCGGTGCCCAAACCGTCGACGGATATGCCGTCGACGGAGTCGGTGCTCAAGAAAGTCGAGGCGCGGATCACCGGTGCCCAGACACAGGCGCGCGAGGAGCAGCGTGTCAGTGCCCGGGATGCAGCCCGTGAAGCGCGTGCCCCCGCGAAGACGGAGAAGCCTGCGCAGACGGCAAAGCCTGCGCAGACGCGTGGCGAGGTCGCTAAGGAAGAGGAAGACTCGCCCGATCTTTCTTCTGCCTTGTCGCTCTTCGGACGCGACCAGAAAAAGGACAAGGCCGCCGGCGCGGAGAAGAATCCGCGGACCTACGTGGTGCAACCGGGGGACTCCCTGTTCCGTGTCGCCGAAAGGTTTTACGGGGACGCGACTCAGTGGAAGAAGATCCGCGAGGCGAACCGTACCCGCATTGATCCGGACGGACGCATCCGTGCAGGACAGATCATTGTGGTACCGTAAGGATGGAGTGACCCATGGCACCGAAATCAGGCAAGCCGCTCCTGAAGCCAGGAACCTCCAATGTCTTCGTGAGTGATCACCGGGCGGAACGCTCGGCGATCGGCTGGCGTTTGGATGTCCGTGAAGTAGAGGACGATGACCGGACGCAGACGTTCCGCAAACGAGGCGGCTCCGGTGAGGCGGGCGGTCGAAGGAAACTCTTCCACTACATTTCAGCGGGCGGTTTGAAGCAGTTGCGGCGTACCACGGCAGACGATATCGCGGAGCGTCGGCAACGTTCGTTTTTGATGTTTCTCGGAGTGATGGCGCTGGTGTGGCTGATTTTTTACGTGATACCCAGCGCGTGAGGAGGGACGAGATGAGATTGAAGCAATGGATGACGTGTGCTGTCGGATGCGGCGTATTCCTCTTGGTGGCCGGATGCACTGGGCCGATGGTAGACGGAAGAATCTTTCCGCCCCAGCAGCAACTGCGGCGTGATCCGGAAGTGGCGCGTATCGCCGTTGATACCCAGCAGATGAGCGTGGAGTTCCGGCAACTCTCGGAGCAACTCATGGTGCTGAACCGCAACCAAGAGTTGCTGGAAGCGCGTCTGGTGCGCTTGGAGGCGCAGAGCGCCGCCGCGTCCCAGCCGTCCGATGAGATCGCCGCGCTGCGACGCGACATGCAGGCCCTGCGCACCGAGCGCGATTCGTTGCGTAACGAAATCACCAGCGACTTGGCGACGCGCATTGAGTCCATCGCCGCCCGCCAGCAGGCCGAGATCAACGCCGCGCGCGCCGCCGCAGCGCCGTCCGGCGGGGCGGCGGCGACACCCGCCCGCACCGGCTCAGGCTATGAGCATACGGTCGCGCGTGGACAGACCTTGTCCGAGATCGCCCGCGGATACGGCAAGAGCATCGATTCGATCATGAAGGCCAACAAGATCAGCAATCCCTCGCACATCCGTGTCGGGCAAGTGCTGTTCATCCCGGATTGAGGAGTTTGTCCATGCGTTTCCCCGATGTCCGTCTGCGCCGTCTGCGCCGCTCGTCGGCAATCCGGCGTTTGTTTGACGTTCCGCCCCCGTCACCCGCCAAGTTTGTCTGGCCGCTCTTTGTGGTCGAGGGCGAACGGCGTTGCGAGCCAATCGATTCCATGCCGGGACAAAACCGGATGAGCGTGGATGTCCTGTTGCGCGAACTGGAGCCGGTTGCCAAGCAGGGAATCGGCGGGGTGTTGCTGTTTGGTCAGACGGAAGGGGCCAAGGATGCGGGCGGTAGCGGTGCCTTTGATGATCGCGGTGTCGTGCAGCGTGCCGTGCCGGCGATCAAACGCGCCTTCCCCGAACTGGTGGTGATGACTGACGTCTGCCTTTGCGCCTATACCGAGCATGGCCATTGCGGTCCGCTCGATCGACACGGCCAAGTGGACAACGATGCGGCCAACGGACTGCTCGCCCGCGTGGCGGTGTCGCACGCTGTCGCCGGAGCGGATGTGGTGGCACCGAGCGCCATGATGGATGGACAGGTGCGGTGCATCCGTGAAGCGTTGACAGAGAACGGTCTCGAACAAACGTTGTTGATGGCCTACTCCACCAAGTTTGCCTCGTCGCTTTACGGACCGTTCCGCGACGCAGAAAACTCAGCGCCGTCGGCTGGCGACCGTAAGGGTTATCAAGCTTCTTGGGGCAACCCGCGCGCCGCCTTGCGCGAGTCAGAGTTCGACGAAGAGGAGGGCGCTGACATCCTGATGGTCAAGCCCGCGCTCTTCTATTTGGATGTGCTGGCCGAGGTGCGCCGCCGCACAGACCTGCCGGTCGCCGCGTACAACGTCAGCGGCGAGTACAGCATGATCCACGCGACAGCCGCGCGCGGCTGGGGCGATCTTCACGACATGGCCCGCGAATCACTGGCCGCGATTGAACGCGCCGGTGCCGATCTCCTGCTCTCCTACTGGGCTCCCTTCTACCGCGAGCTGTTCTAACCGCGCTACGCGCGGAGTTGATATTTAGGAGTGAGGATTTAGGAGTTTTTTACTTGAGCGTTGAAAGGTGAGCGTTTTGTCACCTGAAGCCGATCGTTGACGCTGTCGCGCCGAGGCGCTTTGCCGCGCTTTCTCTTTCCAAGCCCTCGAGGAGCACCGACGGGGTCACATCCCCGCCCGTGTAGAACAGACTTTGCCGCACGGTTCTGAAGTCTCCCGGCGTCAATCTCGGTATCCGCTTCAGGCGGAGTTCGTCCTCCGGCGTCATGCCCGCGACCCCGAAACCGGCAAACATACGCTTGAAGAATGCAACCTTACCCTCATCTGTGAGGTAATCGAATTCAAGCTTGAAGGTGAAACGTCGCAAGGTTGCCGTATCCAGATTATTGATGAAGTTCGTCGCACAGATCAAAACGCTTTTGAAGTTCTCCATTTGGTGCAGGAGTTCGTTCACCTGGGTGACTTCCCAACTACGACTTGCATTCTGACGTGACTGCAAAAGGCCATCCACCTCATCGAGGAAAAGGATTGCATTTTCGTTCGCGGCTCGCTCGAAGGCCCGCTTGATGTTCTGCTCTGTGCCTCCTACATAACAGTTGAGGAGGTCGCCACCCATGCGCGTCATGACACGCATTTTCAAATCCGTGCCGAGATACTTTACGAACTCGGTCTTGCCTGTGCCCGAAGGCCCCGAGAGCAGTAAGTTCATCCTTGGACGGTCTATACCCCCTTCAAGAGGTCCGGCCCGTTGATCTTCCCGATATCGACGGATCGCCTCAGTGATTCTGTTCGGCGTGATGCTCCCCTTGATGTTGAGCCCCATCAGCGAATAATCAGCCGCAACGAGAAACTTGTCTTTGCCATCATCGATATTCAATAGTTTACAGTGGGGTCTCAGGATGGTCTCAATAACCGTCTCGGCCTCTTCCGGGGTGGCCATCCCGTCCTTTAGCATAGCGCTGAGGTTATCTGTTGCCAGCGTGATTCCTCCCGCGCTTACTTCATATCGTGCCGCGAGGCGTGACAAGACGGGGGCTGACAGCACCTCTCCCATCTTGTGCCGTGCGATTGCATTCCCCCAAATCCGCTCCCGCTGTTCGCATGTCAGATTGTCGAATTTAATCGAGTAATCGAAACGTCTGCGGTTGGAACTATCCAGTGCCTCGGCATCGGAGTTGATGATCCAGACGCACGGAGTTTTAACATTGTCCAGGATATCGTTGAGTACTCCTTTGTCAACAGATTGGTTAGATTCACCCAGCAACATACGTATGAAACTACCGGTGCCGCCAAGCATCTCATCGGCCTCATCGACGATGATGAGACTCTTGTCAGCGTCAATTTGGGCGTCACAGATTTGAAGTGCGGAGAACCTGAACGCTCTCCTCCGCCCCCGTTGCTCATCGTCCGTGAGCGCGATCAGATATGGCATGCGTCCTAACTCGGCGGCCAGAGCCAGCGCGAAACTGGTCTTGCCCGTCCCGGGCTCCCCATATAGTAGAATGTTCACGCCGTTCCCAGTTTTCCGAGCAGATATAAGCCGTTTTAGGAATGTCCCCTGCTTCGCCGATAATTCGCCGAAATAGTCCCAAGGCAGAGTCTCAGTCTCGCATCTCTTAAAATAACGGCTTGCCAGTGGGGTGTCGTCCAAGCCGTTGATAAAAAGTAAAAGATCCGAATTGATATTACCGTTGATATCTAGGCATCCGTATCGGCGAAGTTTCGATTTTGCCTTGATCGCAGCCAGATACTCCGATTCGGTTACGCCCAACATCGCAGACATTTTTGATGTTTTTTCCAACGATTGCGCACCTCTGAAATCGTAACAAGGCAACAGATTCCGCTCATTGGTAACCGCAACGGCGACGAGTATATCGTATTCAAGTTCCGACAGGCAAAACAGTTGCTTAAGACCATCAAATCGAAAGCTCACCGGATCCGGGTGCTCTGTCTGACATAGGGAGAGCTTCTCTAAGGCAAAGTCCAGCCACACAGCCAGTTGCTTTCGAAACTTGGGGTTGCTCTGTGGATGGTGCCACAACGCCCTGAGCAATCCTTTTGATTCCTCATTCTTTGGATCATGAATGCCACCGTATTCTCTCGCCTTCATATCTTCGCGGATGCCGTCGGTGGTGCATGCCATAAACATAGCAAGCAGTTTTTCTCTGGTCATGATCTGCGCCACCGGTAGGAACGCATCACGATCTTCAAACGTCCCTTTGTGTCGGGCACACAAATTGGCCAAGAATCTCAGACACGCCTTCAGGTAGAACATACTACATCCTACTGACCGAGCATCCTTGACCCAACGGCTTTTGGGCACCGTAGTGACTTGGGGCTGTGCTTTGGTGATCTGTGTCTTTTTCATATCCGATGTTCTCTGAGCTTTAGTCTCGGACTTCAGTTGCTTTTTGGAACGAATTTGCGTCATCTCGTATTCCTCCTAAGTTTTACAGGCGTATCATACGAAAGGTAGACAGACATTGAATGTCCGTCTGTGTGTTGATATTATTTTTTCTGGCGGACACTCTTTGTCCGTCATGACTGATAAAGTAGGAGACATGCCAGTGAATAGGACCCAATCACAATACGCGAGGCTGATGGAGCTTGATCGCAAGATACGCCAAGGCGGATACCCGAACTGTTTGACATTCGCCGAAGCTTGGGGCGTGTCGCAGAAGACCGTACAGCGCGACATCGATTTTCTCAGGGATCAGCTCGGGGCACCGATCGTTTATGACCGTGACCGCAAAGGGTTCTTCTACGAAAACAGCTCCTGGTGGCTGCCGTCTGTCGTGCTGAGTGAGGGTGAACTCATGGGCGTGCTGCTGGCCGCGCGCGTGGCGGAGCAGTACCGCGGTAGTCCCATGGCCAAGCAGATCGAACGTACGTTCTCGAAGCTGGCCGAACTGCTGCCCGGTAGGGTCACGGTAAACCCCGCGTTGCTTTACGACCGATTTTCGTTCACAACGCCTCCAGCCAAGCCCGTTGACGAAAAGGTCTGGGCGACAGTGGTCCGTGGGTTGTTGGCTCAGCGCGCGATTAAAATCAGCTATCGGAGGTTCGACGATGCCAAGCTCAAAGTTGGCAAGGAGTCAAAAATCGAGCCTTACCACATTGCCAACCTGCAGGGAGAGTGGTACGTGTTCGGGGTGCATCGCGGCTACGAGGATGTACGGCAATTCTCAATGGCAAGGATCTCAAAGGCTCAATTAACCGACCAATCTTTCACCGTGCCCCCCGATTTTGATCCGGAGAAATTATTGGCTGGCACCTTTGGCAGATATGCAGGAGGCGGCGAGGTCAAGACCGTGCGTATCCTATTCGATAAGAAAGTCGCGGATTGGGTCGGGGAACGGGAGTGGCATCCGCAACAGAAGTTAAAATGTCGGAAGAACGGCGACGTCGAACTGGAGTTTCCGGCCAAAGGACTTTTCGAGGTCCAACGCTGGGTACTGTCATGGGGCCGTTGGGCAAAAGTGCTGGCTCCGGCGGAGTTGGTTTCGGATGTACAGGCCGAAATTGCGGCCATGTCAGCCGCAATTAAAAAGGAGGGGAAACAAGCATGAAAAACGTCGACCAGATCAAAACAGGGGCGGTTTTACCTATCGCACTACCCCTTTTTCCATCGGCTCATTTTTGCAGGCTTCAATTTGTCAATGGCATCTTCGAGGGAATCAAAATTGGGAATTGTATCCTCATCAAAAACTCCTGCGTTCTCACACGAAGGTGAGAGAACACAGAGTTTTTTCGGGGGGGCGTGGCTCGGGTTTGTTTATCCGCAGATTACGCATGGGCGCAGATTTTTTTGGAAGGCGAACGTCCCCGCGAGCTGCATCGCTTGAGCGTTGAGAGTTTTTACTTCGGCGTTGGGCGTTCAGAGCCCAAGCAATCACAAAGGCGACTGTGAAAGGTCGCGCAGCACCGTGCGCAACCCGTCACAATCGCCTTTCGGCTGAATCGCTGTTTTGGACCCAGAAAGAGAGGGACCATGAACCTAGCCAAGTTTGCGTCACAATCGCCTTTCGGCTGAATCGCTGTTTTGGACCTGGATGCGCGGGTACATGGAGAACGGCATGCCGCACTTGTCACAATCGCCTTTCGGCTGAATCGCTGCTTTGGACGTACGCCGGAAGGACGGACATTTCGCAGAGCCACGGCCCGGTCACAATCGCCTTTCGGCTGAATCGCTGCTTTGGACAGGCCATAGTAAAAAGCTGAGAAAAGCAAACAATAATGTCACAATCGCCTTTCGGCTGAATCGCTGCTTTGGACCTTATACATGCAAAAACACACTTGACACAGTTTATCATTTGTCACAATCGCCTTTCGGCTGAATCGCTGCTTTGGACACACAAAGGAGACCGAGTAATGGACACAGAGGTTATCACACGTCACAATCGCCTTTCGGCTGAATCGCTGCTTTGGACAAAAAGAGCTATAAAGAGGATATGCAAAATCCAAATCGTCACAATCGCCTTTCGGCTGAATCGCTGCTTTGGACACATTATGTCTTAACCAGGATCGATTCATATGATCAGTCACAATCGCCTTTCGGCTGAATCGCTGCTTTGGACATATGGACGAAAATGTAAGAAATGGGAACCCGGTCGATGGTCACAATCGCCTTTCGGCTGAATCGCTGCTTTGGACATCCCAGTCGACGGCAATCCTGAAATTGTTCGGGCGTGTCACAATCGCCTTTCGGCTGAATCGCTGCTTTGGACAGAAGTGGATTTTGAGTTTTTTGATTGGGAAGTCTTGTCACAATCGCCTTTCGGCTGAATCGCTGCTTTGGACAAAGAGCTCGCCGAGAAAGAGGCAAAGAGTAAATCCCGCGTCACAATCGCCTTTCGGCTGAATCGCTGTTTTGGACATCTATTATGCCGCCTATGAGATTCTGGCTCCGGAGGAGTCACAATCGCCTTTCGGCTGAATCGCTGTTTTGGACAAAAAGGCCGCCGATGCGGCTAAGTCCCGAGCCCAAAAGACCGGTCACAATCGCCTTTCGGCTGAATCGCTGTTTTGGACCGAAGAAGAGGCGCGGGAATTGGCAGAAGAACTCGATTGTCACAATCGCCTTTCGGCTGAATCGCTGTTTTGGACATGGGAAAACAACAAATGCGAATGGGTAGCCGTAGACCACGCGTCACAATCGCCTTTCGGCTGAATCGCTGTTTTGGACGCCGGATATCCTTGACGTACTCTTTGCGCTCCGGGTGCCCCGGTCACAATCGCCTTTCGGCTGAATCGCTGTTTTGGACATGCTCTTACCGCATGTGCATCACATTTGGGTAATACAGTCACAATCGCCTTTCGGCTGAATCGCTGTTTTGGACAGTGTATCATGCTGCCCTTGCGGATGCAAGGCGCAAACCGGTCACAATCGCCTTTCGGCTGAATCGCTGTTTTGGACAGGAGTTCATGGCCTTACGATTAACTAGACCTTTGGAGTCACAATCGCCTTTCGGCTGAATCGCTGTTTTGGACTGGTCGCGTCCTCGGCGGTATTCCGGGACGTAGATTGCCGAAGTCACAATCGCCTTTCGGCTGAATCGCTGTTTTGGACGGCCGGTCAACGTTACGGTAAAATGCTGTACCCCGCGCAGTCACAATCGCCTTTCGGCTGAATCGCTGTTTTGGACTGGTGGCTGACTTGAAAGACAAGTTGTCCGAGGCGGAAGGTCACAATCGCCTTTCGGCTGAATCGCTGTTTTGGACATTGATAGCCTCAGGAACAAATTGGCCGAGGCGGAAGGGAAGTCACAATCGCCTTTCGGCTGAATCGCTGTTTTGGACCGGCGAGTGGGGCTCGGGAGTGCGACCTCCGTCATCGGAGAGTCACAATCGCCTTTCGGCTGAATCGCTGTTTTGGACCTTTACGAGATCGGCGGGAAGACCTACGTCCCGCAGAAATTGTCACAATCGCCTTTCGGCTGAATCGCTGTTTTGGACACTTCAAGCTACTTATTGCCGTGATAATGATCGACAATATGTCACAATCGCCTTTCGGCTGAATCGCTGTTTTGGACCCCGCGTGGGGCGCGACACACGTCACGCGCAATGATGTCGCCACGGGTCACAATCGCCTTTCGGCTGAATCGCTGTTTTGGACAGAACGAGATGAACGCAAAAACAATGAAAAAGAGAGTCGAGTCACAATCGCCTTTCGGCTGAATCGCTGTTTTGGACCAGTATTGATCTCAGTGGAAACCGGGAATCATCGATTGTCACAATCGCCTTTCGGCTGAATCGCTGTTTTGGACAGCGTATTTGGCGGCGGCATTGTTTGCGTAGAGATTCAGTGTCACAATCGCCTTTCGGCTGAATCGCTGTTTTGGACTGTTGTTGGAAAAAGCAGCATGGGGTTGCTTAGCACTGTCACAATCGCCTTTCGGCTGAATCGCTGTTTTGGACTCAACCCACTAAAACAAGGAGAAGAAAATGAAAGAAAGTCACAATCGCCTTTCGGCTGAATCGCTGTTTTGGACTCGTCAACAACGCGGTCAAGATGGTGCGCAAGGTGTAGTCACAATCGCCTTTCGGCTGAATCGCTGTTTTGGACAGACATGAAGAAGTTTCAATTCAGTGCCGAACTGAAGAAGTCACAATCGCCTTTCGGCTGAATCGCTGTTTTGGACCGCTTGTGGCCGAATTGAAAACGGCGCGGGAAACGCTGGTCACAATCGCCTTTCGGCTGAATCGCTGTTTTGGACCTTCAAGGCGGTCCGTGATGGTGCCGATCAAAGGGGCATGGTGTCACAATCGCCTTTCGGCTGAATCGCTGTTTTGGACGTGACCGTCGGTCTGGGCATGGCGCAGGGCGTGTTGGCGGCGTCACAATCGCCTTTCGGCTGAATCGCTGTTTTGGACTGGAAGCGAAAACGGCGGAAGTGAAGGCGAAAGAGTTGTCACAATCGCCTTTCGGCTGAATCGCTGTTTTGGACTATAAGGCCGTTCGGGACGGTGGCGACCAAAGGGCTATGATGTCACAATCGCCTTTCGGCTGAATCGCTGTTTTGGACTATAGCACTTTTTTAGGTGGTTTTACAAGGTTTTTTTGATGATTTTCGGCGGTTTTCGGAGGCAGACGTTTTTTTGCCCCGCCGGAGGCGCGTCAAACGGCACGGGAACGCGCTCTTTTTTTTCGTAACAGTCTCTCTATCAATGAGATACGATTTTCGGAGGCAGAAGGCGGTTTTTCGCGGTTTCCGTCTCCCTCCGAAATGACTAGGGCAGATAAATCAGAACCGGCGCGGGACGCGCCACCAGACCGGCGCTGAGTGTTTTGCTCACACAGCCGCGGCAAAGCCGATAGGCGATCAAGGCGTCACATTCGGGATCAATCAAAGCGCTCAACTCCGCCCAGAATGCTGAAAACTCGCGCTCCTCGAGATCACACTCGAACACGCTCCTCTCTACCCGCACGCCATAGTCTTCGCATGTCTTGGCCACCAGCCGCAAACGTTTCTGTCCGGCGGCATCCAATGTCGAAATATCGTAGGCGATCAGATGCAACATCTCCTTGACCTCCTGTTCCGCCGGATTATAGGCGGTCTGCATGATCCCGATCCGATACCGGTTGAATTCGTCGACCGGTTCCGGAAAAGGTTTGTCTGCCATCAAGTTTGTCATCCGACTCCCCATCTGCACTTCTGTGCTCCGACGTTTGATCACTCGTTCACGGTAGCAGGAAAAAGTCCTCCTCGCAAACGCCCCGTTCCAACGCGCGCAGATAGGTGCACACCTGCATATCGATCACTTGGCGCAATGTGGTGTGCGGCGCGTCTTTCGACGGCGCGAACCGCCGTGTCATAGCCTGTTCGTAGGTAATGAAAAACGGTTTGCGCGCCTCCTCTGTCAGGTAGGTGCCGCCATCTTCGGCGGAATACTCGAAGTGTTCGGGCCGCAGGATGTTATGGTTGAGGATGCTCAATACAAGCAGATCCGCCACAGCCGGACGCAGCGGCTCCAGAAGGTCGAGTGCCAATGAGGGCGTATTCAGCGTGTCTTGGTGCAGACACCCAATGGCAGCGTCCAAGCCGTGACTGCGCACCGCGCCTTCGACCTCGCCAAGCAGGATCGCGTAGGTCCAGGAGAGCAGCGCGTTGGCGGCATCACGCGGCGGTCGACGCGAACGACCGCTGAACGGCGTGGCAGCCGGAAAGAATGTGGCGATGCGGCGGAAATAGCGTGCGGCGGCCATGCCTTCCACGCCGCGCACCTCATCCAAGGTCTCCGCGTTTAGAGCATGGCCGATCATGACGTGTAGGTCTTTGCAGATGACCTCGTGCTCCGGCGTATCGGTCAACTCACGATTGGCGGCCAGCCGCTGAAGAACGCGGCGACTATTGCGGATTTTGGCGGCAATCAGACGGCGCGCGACTCGCAGGCCGAAGAAAGGATCGGTCGCCTGCTCGTACTGCCGGATGCGCCGTGCCGCATTGAGATTACGATCCGAGCTGAGTGTGCCACGCCAACGTCCAGTGCGCGTCAGAAAATAGCACGGGATGCCGCTGTCCATCAGCTCTGTGAGGACAGGCGTGGTGAGCGAGGGTCGGCCGATCACAACCACACGGTCGAGATCGTGCAACGGCACGTCAGTACGGACGGTTTCTGCCTGCGGGTTTTTGTGGTCGCGACGTACGATCTCCAGACGCCGAGAGTGCAGACGGACGCTCAGCGTATCGCTGCTAAGAATCAGAGAAGGCATGGTGTCTCCGGGAGTTGGGAGACGCAAGGCTCAAGACCTGTGGCCGAGATCCGGCGTCTCGTTCATGAGGCTCAAAAGCGACTCCGGTAGCGGCGTAGGCGGGATGCCGACCAGATCGACCGCCAGGCTAAAAAAGGTGCGTGCTTCTCTGGTGTTCGCCGGACGTATCGCGTGTGTCGCTTCGTTGCGGATGTCGCAGTACTTTTTGAGCTTGCCGCTGAAATTCGTGCCGAAGGGATGCCCTAGATCGTTGAGTATTTTGATGATGTTCTGGA
>Ga0255346_1006018_pt1 | contig 12130 bp, 16 predicted proteins | sample wastewater_treat_FD_194410 | JGI IMG/M metagenome (GOLD analysis project Ga0255346, IMG submission 194410) | Wastewater microbial communities from Lulu Island WWTP, Vancouver, Canada - plant22 | ecosystem: Engineered > WWTP > Wastewater > Unclassified | place: Canada: Vancouver, British Columbia... | reverse complement strand
TTATAAAAAATAATGAGTTTGAAGTCTGCGTGGAATAGATATTCCTGATAGTTCTGCCGTCGCCGTCTACATTAGCCGCCAGAGTTATCCTCGGGATATTTCCGTCAGGATATTCGTCAAGGGCGTTGATGTCATTGCCCAGCTTTACGTATACAGGAGCACTGCTTGAACCAAGCACCGCTTTTTCTGCGAGTTCGTCCCACGTAGTCACTACATATGGATCGTCGATAGTTCCTGTTCCTGTTATGCTCATTCTATTACCTCCATTCCGTCAGGGAATTTCACCGCCTCCACATCGGTGCCGCCGAAAGCCGTGCGTTCAACAGCGCTGACCGGAACACCGCCAAGAGTCGGCGGTATCTCAGGGCGCTTGCTTGTGCCGATGTAGAAAATTATTGTATTTCCGTCATAAATGTAGTCGTTTTCGTCCGTTGGATCAAAATGCTCATCTATTTTTTCGGTAAAGAAAAAACGAAAGGCAACTTTAGGTTGCAAGCTGAAAATAAACTTAGGCATATCTTTATCTCCTATCATTCAGATGATGAAGCTCTGATGTAAATGTGCCCATATAGCTTCTTATGCTTCAGTTCATTTGGAGTATGGAGCGAGAAATATAATGAATAAGAGCCTTCCATAAGCCCTGCTGTATCACTGCTTGAAAGCTGAACAGAGAATATGTTGTTGAAAAATTCGCATTCTTTTGTCACTATCGCAGATGTCGGGTCTGTATCTTTTGTAAGCACCATATACATTGTACATTCGCTAAGATCATATGTCGTTTCTACCTCGATATTAAATACAGGTGAGGTATCACCTGCAAGGCACTCCATGTCAGGGAGTTTATCGTAAAATTTAATCATTATGAACCACCTCCGAATACTTCGTCCCATAGCTGATCTATCAATGCCTGTACATTATAATAGCTGCCGTTTTTCTTGTAAAGAAGCTGATCGCCGTAAACATTGCCATCAGCCGTTATGTTGCCATCAGCCGCTATGTTGCCTGACGATGAGACTGTACCGCCTCGCACTGTGCCGCCGGAGTATATTGAACCACTTGTGTCAATCTGACCATTGACAGCGGAGACTGAGAATGTTGTATTGGTTCCGTTGTGAGCAGACAGACCCATGCCGCCGATCTGAACCATTCGTGATGCCTCTCCGTTCGGTGTCGTTTCCAGAACTACAGCAGCAGGGGAGATGGTATTCCTTTGTGATATGTCTTGACCGCTGTATCTGAGCCGTATGACATCGATATTCGCTGAATCGGTTTCGATATTGACGGATCCGCCTGTGATATTGATGGAAGCGGCGTCAACATTTCCATCTGTATCTACATGGAAAGTATTGTTACCGTTCACGATCTCAAGTCCCCTGAGAACTCCTGCGGTGATGAAGTCAGCAACGAAGCCGCCGTCCAGAGTAGCGGCAGTGGTATATGTACCGTTATATCCTGTTTTGCTGTATCCCCATCCGTTTACGTTGAACCGCCATACATGGGTCGCAGTCTCCTTACTGGGAGTATCCATTATCAGTATCTCATTTTTGTTGACAACAACATAGCCGTTTATGCCTGCGTTGATAAGTGCAGTTGCTGTTGCCTTGGCAGAGGCAAGGATGTCTATTTTCTGCTCAGGAAGCTCATACTCTATGAGCCGTGCTGTTCTTGTGGCTATGTCAGTAATGCTTTCTGCTTTGTCACCGATCTCGACTTCGGGCTGATAGGGCTTAAAGATATCCATAGAGACCTTCATGAGCCGGAGATCGTCGTCCAGGCCAATGACCCCGTGGCGGAATCGGTAGGTATTGCCTACTTTTATGCTGTCCTCTCCGCTGTCAATAAGCGAAAGGTCAAGTACCTGGGCAGCGTATGCTTTACGAACACGATTATTGTTTTCAAGGCTTTCTCTGCCACGCTGTATCAGGTTCTCGGGGAGCGTGATATCGTCAAATATCTGCGTTCCCATGATTACTCCATACTTCGCAATAGCGGCTGTATCATCGATATAAACGCACCCCTGATTCACTTCTGCGATAGTCAGGCGCTCGGCGGTCTCATCATTCAGCTGTGCGCCCAGAGGGACAAGTCTTGTGATTATGTTGGATGAATCAGTAGATACATTCAGCGACTGTATATTTTTTGCAAGCTCTATGGTAGTATTGCATTTCACACCGTACTGCTGCAAGAAATCAAGGACGAGTCTGTCCTCTACTTTGCGTATGCGGACTTCTCCGCCCAGGCGCTGTATCAGATTGACCTTGATCTCCTCCAGAGTATTCCTGTAAGCAGTGGTCTTGCTGTTGGTGTTATCGCCTGAGAAATCACATGAGCCGAGGTAAATATGCTTTTCAACGGGAGTTACAGAATTATGATAATCCAGAAGCCCTGTGAGAAATTCCGTGACTGTATTGCTTTCATAGTGGCGATAAGGCTGGATACTATCACAGAGGTAACCGAGATATCCTTCACAGATGCACGATCTGTATGCTTTGCCGCTTCTTGTGACTTCATCCTCCGACATAATAAGAGGACCCTCAAAATCAACATCGTTAGTTTTGTTGTTGAAAACTGACACAATGGTCTTACGGTCATGGAGCGAAGAACAGCTCGGATGACAAGCAAACATAGAAAAATCGAAAGACGGCACACAGTTTACCTCATCAGCCCACTTGCCTGATCTGAGGCGGCGCAGGCTCTCGGGATCGCTTTCATGTATGATCTCGGACGCACCGCCGTTTATAATTGAAATGGTATACATCAGTATACACCTCCTTCATCACCAAATTTTTCATTCATAAATGCCGCCCACGCTTCCGGAACGCTGAGACCGTCGTAAGCTCCTGCTGATACTTTTACATAGAAAGCAGTAACGAGTGAAGCGTCACGGCCGTCAATTATACCGTTGCGGTCAGCGTCTGCGGCATTCTCCTGTTCAGGAGTAAGGACGATACTTCCTGTATAAGCATTGAGTATCATAGAAGCATCCCTGTTATCAACAATGCCGTTGCCGTCCACGTCTGGGATAACTACATTTGCCGAATTGTATTTCTTTTTGCTGTTTTTCGGGAGCATGGCAGGCGAAGCCATGAATACCGCTGTCAGCTTATAGATACCGTGATCCTCTGTGTATGATACATTTGGCTCACGGACTTCAAAATAATAATTGGGGAGCAGATCGTCATAAAGCTCTTTGCGCCCCTTCCAGTGCAGTCCGTTTATGATACTGACGAGCCTGTCCTCAGCTGATCGACCATGACGGCGTATCATATCAAACTGATATGTGAGCTGACGTTCACCATAGCTTGAATTCCCGAACAATTCATCGAAATCGTAGGTAACGTTACTGTAGGGGACACGTTCAAGATGCTCATCCTTTGGCGGAGAGCCTATAGAGCGCTTCAGCATACGCAGACCAAAGCTGTAATAACTGTGACTGCCGTTTACAGTAATACCCTTTATCATGTTGTAACACCTCTCTTTTTCAGCTTGACTGTAATGCCCTGCTGCTTGTCAGTTTCGTTAATGATGATGCGCTGTACTCCTTCTGCGACGATCTCCTCGCCGACTGTAAACTGAGCGTTCAGCACGATCTCCTGAGGGCCTTCGGGGACGTTCCTGTTTTCGGGGGTATTGTTATATGTGAAGCTGTTATTAACGACCTCAGAGGATGCGGCAGGCTGTGCAAACGAAGCGCTGATATCGATACTCTGATCTCGCAGTGCGCTGAAAGCAGATTCGTCTATTTGTGGGGCGCTGTGTATTTCGCTTTCAATAGTGATGTCGGGGTCTTCAGCTTTTATTCTCAGTTCGGGAACATCTATCTCGGGAGTTTCAAGTCTGATCTCAGGTGATTCGATCTCAGGGATGGAGAACTGCGGTGTCTCAGGTTCGGGGGGATCTATCTCAGGTACTTCCAGTTCGGGAGCATCAATTTCGGGAGCTGATACAATAAGCTCAGGAACGCTTATCTCAGGCACTTCAAGCTGTATTGCAGGGATATCCATGCTGAGATCAGGAAGACTGATATTGTCACCGACATTTATGTCGGGAACATCAATTTCAAGTTCCGGTGTTTCGATAACAGGAACGTCAATTTTCAGTTCGGGAACATCGAGTTCCGGAGCAGTCAGCTTTATATCTTCAAAAGCGCTTACAGCTTCCCTTGCAATATCAGGTATCTCATTCGTGAAGCCTACGCCAACACCCTGAGCGATATATTTACCGACCTGGTCTCTCATCACCTTTGATGGCGATGCTATACCAAAAGCGGATTTGAAGCCGTTAATGATACCCTGACCGAAGTCAGATATCCTGTCTCTCAGCCATGAGCCCGCTCCTGTGATGCCATTCCAGAGACCCTGCACAAGATTTCTTCCTGCATCAGCCATCTTCTGCGGCAGTGATGTGATACCGTTCACAACAGCATTAACAAGGTCTCTTGCAGCATTCCTGCCCTTTTCGGTTAAGTTCCTTGCCCAGTCTGTGACCTTGTTCAGCGCCTTATCAAGGAATTCTCTTATCCTGTCGGGGAGCTGAGAGAAGAAGGCTTTTACATTGTCGAGGAAATGACTTGCTGCGTCTTTTGCCTTGTCGGGAGCTTCAATGCACCATTTTGCAATATTTCCCAGCGCCTTACCAAGCATATCGCCTATCTTCCCGGGGAGCTCATCCATGAACTCCATTACTCTGCTGACGATGTCAACAGCGCCCTGCTTTGCCGTATTAAGAGTATCAGCGAACCATCCGACAATGATCTTCAGGCCATCACCGAGAATATTTCCTATTCCTTCAGCTGCCGCAGTGCCAAGCTGTGCAATGCCCTTGACTACTTCTGCTATAATCTGAGGGATAGCCTTTACTATCTCCATGAACAGTGTCAGCGATGCCTTTGCAAGTTCGGGTGCGGCTTCCGAAAGTGTAACGATAACAGCGCCGATAATTGTCGGTAACTGCTGAATGAGCGCTTCAAGAATAACAGGGAGCGCATCCACAAGAGCCGAGAACAGCTGTACAGACGCTTCAAGAAGCTGACCGCCCGATGAAGAAAGCGCATCGATAATGCCTGTAATGATATCAGGGAGAGCAAGTGCAACAGCGTCTATGATTATCGGTAATGCTTCTGTGACAGCGGTGATAATTGCCGGCATTGCCTGAGTGATCGCCTGTGAGATCTGTGGGAACATTCCAAGAACCGCTTTGAGCAGTTTCGGAAATTCTTTTTGCAGTGCAGAGATTATCTGCGGCAGTGCATTGACAAGTCCCATGAACAGCTTTACAGCTGCATTCATAATCACAGGTATACTGCTGATGAGAAAGTCTACGAGCTCATCCACAAGCTGTATAGCTATCTCTATGAGCAGAGGGATGTTGTCGAGGACTGCCTGCACCAATGACTGTATTATAATCAGAGCGGCGCTGAGCAGTTCTGGAAGGTTGGCAATGAGCGAATCTGCAATAAGCTGAACTGCGTTCAGAGCAACGGTCACAAGTTCGGGAAGATGTTCGCTCAGAGCGTTAGCAAATGCAGAAAAAATGTCTGCGCCTGCATCAATGATAAGCGGCAGATTATCAGCAAATCCCTCCACAAGCTGACTGATGCCCTCGGCGGCGGAATCCAGAAGTTCGGGAGCAGACTGAGCAAGTCCCTGAGCCAGAGTTCCGATTATTTCTGCGCCTGCGATGAAAAACTGAGGTATCACCTGAACAGCCGTGTTTGTAATGGTGAGAAGTATCTGTAAAGCCGCCTCGGAGATCGCTCCGATGTTGTTCATTATTCCGTTTACGAACTGAGAAACAACAGATGCGCCCATTTCTGCAATTGTAGGGATATATTCAGTTATTTTGGTGACCGCCTGACCGAGAACGTCGCCGAAAGCATCGGCAAGTCCCTCGAAACCGCCTTCTTTGAAAGCGGATGTAAGCTGTGATACGTACTCACCGCCAAGCTGAACAAGTTCTCGCAGTGGTGCGTTTAAGCTATCATAGATCGCAATACCGAAAGCTTCGGCCTTTGACTGCAATGACTTGATATCTCCCTCAAGAGTATCATTCATGGTGTGAGCCATATCCGCCATTGCCCCGTCACAGCCTGCAAGTGCATCAGTCAGATCGTTGAATTCCTGACCGCATCCTGCAAGCATAGCCTGAGCGGATTTCAGGTCAACTTTATTGAAGATCTCATTTAGTACCTGAGTTTTTTCGCCCTCACTCATTCCTGCGAGAGCCTGATCCAGATCTCTGAATGTGTCGTTCAGCGGTCTGAGGTTGCCCTCTGCGTCAAACGCTTTTACTTCGAGACCGTCAAGCGCAGCAGCGGCTTTGTCGGTAGGCGCTGACAGCGCAAGGATCATATTTCTCAGCGCAGTGCCGCCCTCGCTGCCTTTTATACCTCTGTTTGCGAGAACACCGAGAGCGGCATTGAGTTCAGATGTACCGCCTGCCAGTGATTTTGCGGTACCACCAACAGCGAGTATAGCTTCACCAAGCTGCGAAACGCTTGTGTTCGCCTTGCTCGCCGTCTTAGCCATCTCGTCACCGAACCGTGTGAGATTCTCGCTTGTAGCTTCGATGCCGAGTGCCGCCATAGCATCGGTGGCAAGGTCTGAAGCATATGCAAGATCCATTCCGCCTGCGGCTGCAAGATCAAGAACAGCAGGCAGAGCATCGGCGGCTTTGGCAGCGTCATATCCTGCAAGTGCAAGATAGTTAAGAGCGTCGGCTGCTTCGGATGCTGAGAAAGTTGTGGATTCACCTGCGGCGGCAGCGGCTTCTTTCAGCAGTTCGTAGCTGTTCGCACCATCCTGAATGGTATCTTTTGTGATACCCATTGTGGCGATGACCTGCGCCATACTGCTTTCAAAGCCCTTACCCACATCTACCGCATAACCTCCGAGAGCGGAGATACCTGCACCAGCTGCTGTGACTGCTTTAGTTACTGCCGCCAGTCCAGTTTTAGCAATGCTGCCGAGACCCGAAAGCCCCAGCTTGAAGCCTGTCTGATCTATGGCAGTATCGAATTTTAATGTACCGTCGAACACGCACTATCCCTCCTTGATGCTCGGAATGTGCGGCTCATCGGCTCAATGCACTTGTTTTCCTTCGATTATTATTATTTCAAATTCTTTTTTGCAGCCTCGGGAGCATTTTATAAATACTCCGCTGCACTGTGCCGTATTGTCGTACAGCATTACTTTGGCGCCGCAGTACGGGCATTTCACCCATTTTCTTTCAATAGGCGGCATGGAAAGTTTCTTCACATCACACCTCCTGCGAAAACAGCACCGATGTCCTCATCGTCCAGCTCGAACGGCAGAGCATAGAGCTGCTGCATACGCATGATGCGTTTTCGCTCGGCTTCATTCTTTATCAGGCTCAGGTCGGCGCTTCGGTAAGCAATACGCTTCATAATCTGCGATTCATCTGGCAGAGCTGCAAGAAGCGTCCTGAACTTCCACCAGTGCATTTCTGCTGTCAGCAGGTCTATGCTGTAATACCGCAGGAAGTCGCCGATTATGTATTTTGCATCTATCTTCCAGCTTATAACAGGAGGACGGCGGATCTCATCGGTGTCAGCGTCTCTGTTTTCGGGAATATCCTGTTCAAGCCCGTCTGCACGGTAGAATCCGCACAATGCCGTCACAACTTCCTTGCTGATAACATCGGGAGCATCCTCCATCCACTGTGCCATCATGAATAGCTTTTCACGATCCGGGATGTCTTTATCCTCCAGCATATCAGCAAACCTGAGCCAGTCCCTGAAATCAGTCAGAACCTGATATTCTTTTCCATTTATCATGACCGCCTCAGGGAAATGCTCATACAGTGCGTTTATCATTTCTTAGCAGACTTTTTTACAGCTTTATCAGCTGCTCTTCTCTGCTTCCGGTTGGGGAAATACTTTGCACGCCACTCTGCCCGCTCCTGGGCGGCAGATACTCTTTGCTCCTGTACGAAGTTAAGGAAGCTGAGGTATATCTCGTCGCAGGCCTTTACGCTGTCGGGGATGCCGCTGAATATTTGATCGGACGTACCATCACCGAAAATTCGGTCATAAAGGCGGTGGAAAAGCTGACAGTAAGCTCTTATCCGCTCGGTCTGTCTTCCGTCCTTTGGTATCTCGTTTTCTTCCTTTGCCATAAGTTCAAAGGCATTTTCATAGCGTTCCATGTTATCTGCATTGTCAAGATCAAGCTCAAGACTCAGACCGTTTATTTCCCATTTAAGGCTCATAGGCTCATTCCTCCTCAGATTCGGACTCCTCATCGTCCGTAAGATCATTTGTTGTTGGAGTGACGTCGGATAGCTGAACCTTGTTCAGATTCAGCATCTCCGGCTCAGCTCCGTTCATCTATTCACTGATAGTTATTGTCTGCCAGTCATCGGAAGTGGATACAGTCACCTGAGACTGCTCGCCCCTTGCCTTGAGGTCACCTGAGTAGGTGTAGATATTGATATTGTCGCCCTCAGTGCCGGGGATAACAGAGTAGTCACGCTTATAGGCAGTAGCGGTAACACTTGTTGTGCCTGTAGCTGTGGTAGTATCCACAAGGATGATGGTACGTACAGCATCGTCGCCCAGCTTCTCCTCGTTAGTGATATTGACCATATCAGTCTGAACAGGCAGGTCTGTATGCTTGTCGAAGGCATAAGAGTATGACGGTGCAAAGCCTACAACATCTGTCTGCTGGAAAGGCTCGTCAACGTACTGTCTGCTGTACTCGATGGGGTTCTTGCTGTGGGAGAACTGCGTGAACTTCTTCATACGGTGGTAGGTAACGGCATCATTTGTACCCGGAACACCGTAGAAAGCGAGAATCTTGTGTCTTTCAACTATCTTATTAGCCATAGGTTATTCCTCCTCGTATAATAAACGTAATTGTATCTGATACCTTGCGGTATCTGCTTCTGCGGAAAAAGCGTAGCCTTTTGTCAGCACTTCAATGCTGATCGGCTCACGCTCTCCGTCAAGTTCGGGAAGACATTCATCGTCGTTCTGATGCTCGATCCATTCCTCGAACTTTTCGTAAAAGCCGAGATTATCAAGACAGAGGTTTACATCCTCGCTGTAATATTCACGGCTTGCAAAAAGGAAAAGGAACTGCTTTATACAGCTCCCGTCGGTGTACTTTTTTACAACAGGATCGCAGGGGACAGGCTCTATCGTATATTCCACCGCCTTGTCTCCCAGGAAGTCAACAAGGAGACATCCGTCTTTCAGCTCGGGAAAGTGCAGGATGTAGCCCCTGATACTTTCAGTAACTGTTCTCATGTGAATTTCTCCTCCGCCTTTCTGAGTATGTCATCTTTATGGTCTGCTTTCATGCGTTCAAAGAAGTAAGGTCCTCTCAGATCTTTTGTTCCGTTTTTGCGGTTCATGCCTTCTTTTCCAAGGCCTCGGTTCAGATAATACTGAGGTTTTGCATAAGGTGCGGTATATTCTACCACACCTGATCCGATGACCGTTCCTGAGATACCGCTTTTCTTCATCGTTCCTGTACGGAACGGAATGTATGGATCAGAATGTCTGAGCACTTCGCTGTCTATGCATTTCTGCGCCATCGTAAATTGTTTTTCGGTATTCTGCTGAAAATTCGGGTCGAAGGTGATTCCTGTGAATCTCATCATTTTGCATTTACCTCCCAGTGCTGAACAGCAGGGGAGCCGTAGCAGAAGTTATCAACCGCCATGATCGTCATTGCTGTTGGCGGTGGCTGAGCGTCGCTGATTATCTCGCCCACTATCCTGTCACCTGTTTTTGGAACGAAGTCAATAGAACCGGCAGGGATGGAAATGAACGCTTTATTGTCAGGGGCACGGTCGTTTCCTGAATTCTGACTACGGCTGCTGCTTATTTCCTGACAGTTGGTATCTTCCCAGTACACTGCTCCGGTTGTATGCCGTATGTAAGCAGGTGTACGGTTCTGCACGATCCTTTCATAGATCGTGCAGCCGTTTCTGTTGGTAAACATTAATCATCAACTCCCCGGTAGAGCAGGCCTGTTCTTCCAAGATGCCTGCGGACGATATCAGCATAAATATCTTCAAGTCCCGAAGTGCCCCCGTGAAGCTGAGCTGCAACAGCAGACAGCTGCTCAGTACCATTCCTGAAGGTGACACTGTATTTACCGTTAGTTTCTGACGCTATACTGCCTGCTCCTGCAAAAGCACTGCCGTCGGAAATGCCTGCGTATATAAATATACATTCTGCAAGCTCACAGCAGCAGCGCTTTACTTTATCGGAGTATTCTTCGGGTATACTATCATCGAGCCGCCCGAATGTCATAGCGGCGATACGATCGGAGGCCTTACCGCTGTAAACAGGAAAGTCGGCCTCCGATATCATTTTTCCGCCGTATTCGCCGGTGTAGTATCCGTAGTCAGCGTATGTCATGACTTGCCTTCGGCTTTCTTTTCCTCAGGCTTCTCAGACTTCTTATCTGTTTTTTCAGCCTTTTCGGGCTTAGCAACAGGAAATTCCAGTCCTATCGTTCTCACGCCTATACCTCCTTATGTAGTGCTTACAGAAGCGTAGATGCCCTTGACCTTGTTGTCGTATGTCTCTGAGATACCATAAGCTCGGTAGAAGAACATCCATGAATCCGAGCTCTGATTAGCTTCGGGAGTGATGATCTTGTTTACAGCGTGCTTAGTGTACTGGAGAACGGCACGAGGCTGAATTATCATGAAGTTAAGGTTTTTGCCTGTGGCCGCCTTGGTGTAGCCACCAATAGTTTCATCAGTGCTGGTGCCGCCTTCTGTGATGACCCTGCCGGAGAGAAGTGAGATCGCACTGTAGAAACGTGTCTGAGGCACCTTGATGATCTTACTGAAGCCCTTGAGCATCTCCTTGCTCTTGTATGTATCAAGGGATATGATAGCATTATGAAGAGTAGGAGTGATATAGAGAATTCTTCCTTCACCGTCAACCTCTGCTTCATCGAGAACGTTGTTAGCGGCTGTGATAGCAGAGCATATATCGGCACTTGTGAGCGCCTCAGACTTGGAAGTGCCCGCATTGCCAGCATATGTTGCAAATCTCCATGCATCAAGTTCGGGAACTGCCTTAGTGCGGATGAATTCCGAAGACAGTTTGCCGAAAGCCAGACCTGCGGTCTCCTCGTCGTCCATAGCGTCAACAGTAAAGCGTCTGCCACGATCGTAGTTGTATACCTTGGTTTCCCATTCGAGACTTGCACTGCCGTCGGCATAGCCTGTTGTGCGGTCGTAATCAGCAAGACCGTCCATATCCATCTTGGGTACGAGGATCTCGTTTGCGTTATTGCCCTGGCGAACAGTTGAAGCGTCTGCTTCAAGGTCACCTGTGAGGGAATACTTCTTGTAAACCTCATCGAGCAGGGCAACGTACTTGCTTATGAGTGCAAAATTGTTAGGCATTAGTTATTCCTCCTGTCATTTAAGTCCCATGACTTTCCTGATATAGTCGTCATCGGGTGATTTGGGTGTACTGCCGGGAGTGCTTCCGACAAATTCGGGCTTGGGCTTAGTATCGGCAAAAGCATCGGGGCAGCTTTCCTTCAGCTTCTTCACGATGTCCTCACCGCCGATGAGAGTGCCCTCCTTGTCGAATTTCAGCTCCGCAGCAGCAAGCTGTGATTTAAGGTGCGCAGCGTAGATGTCGTTGCGCATCCCCTGAGCCTGCACGAACTTGTCCAGCTTGTTGCCGTAGTCCTGTGCCTTCTGATCAGCTTCCAGCTTTTCAGCCTTCTGCTTCCAGTCCTCCGCCGATTTCTTGATACCATCGATATCCATGTCGGTGTAGGACTTGATAGTGTTGTTCGCTTCTGCAAGCTGTTTGTTCACAGCGTCGAGACTGCTCTGTAAAGCGTTGTACTCTGCTTCGGTGTAGGTTTTCGGAGCAGGTGCGCCGCCCTCAGAGGGCGCAGGAGCAGGCTTATTTGCAGTGTTGTTTGTATCTTCTGCCATTGTGTGTTCCTCCTTATATCAGGGTATAAAAATAGCATCTGCGAGGGACATTTATGTCCTTGGCAAATGCTTGTAAGCGGTATTTACTTGTTATTTGTTCCGAGCACACGACGCTCGATCCTTTCCTCAACTCTGCGGTTCATCCACATCAGAGCTTCCTCAATGTGAGTAAGAGCACAAGCGTTTT
>Ga0255346_1006013_pt1 | contig 12134 bp, 9 predicted proteins | sample wastewater_treat_FD_194410 | JGI IMG/M metagenome (GOLD analysis project Ga0255346, IMG submission 194410) | Wastewater microbial communities from Lulu Island WWTP, Vancouver, Canada - plant22 | ecosystem: Engineered > WWTP > Wastewater > Unclassified | place: Canada: Vancouver, British Columbia... | reverse complement strand
CCCCCGCCTGCCAGCCAGTTCGTTTTATTGACCTCGACATAGGTCGGCATGGACTCTGTGAAGCCGTCGCCGTCGGTTTTAAATTTTGCGTAACCTGCATTGATAAAAGGCTCTAAAACAACAGCGCCCGCTTTGATGCTCGCACCGAGTGACGCATTCACGCCATAGTGCGCCCCGTCTGCGGAAACCGACACAGGGGATGGTGTGATCCAGAAGTAACCGTCTGCGATATAGGAGTAATTTCTTTTGGCCAAACCGTAAAAGGCGCTCAGGCCGCCGCGCAGGGACAGCACGGAATTGAGCTCCTGCTCGGCCAGCAACCTGAGGGTTAGACGGTGCTCCGAGGTTTTGGGCATGTCCGTGTAGTTATCGAAATACCATGACGGATCGCCAGGCTCAATGAACTGAGCATTCTGCTCTGATTTCAAATAATTATAGTAGAGCCCCGCCGCAAGTCTGGTGCCGGAGGTGGGGGTCATTTCCGCTCCGCCGCCTACTGTCACAAAGATATCTTTTGCCTCATGTTCGTATTCTATTGGGAAGCCACCGTCAAAGAAACCAGACCCGTCACGTGTAATTTTTTTAAAACCCGCACTTACAACAAAAGGCAGTGAAATATTGTCCGACACGGCATATCTCATCCACAGATCACCGGCCACATTGAATCCTTTTACCTTGCCTTCCGCCCAGAAACTTTCCGGGTCTTCTAAATCTGAATATACATATTCGTTGTCCGCTGCAAAAGGAAGGCCGCCGCGCAGTGTAAACATATAAGATACCGGCCCCGTCTTGCCCGCCGCGGATACCTTTGCATTTGCCTCCCAGTATTTTGAATCAAAGGGGATCATGTAAGGCAGAAGATTTAACACAGGCTTGTCTTCTGCTCCCCAGGGAAAGTTTATCAGCATTTCAGTCGGCATGAGGTTCTTCTGCTCTTCTTTCACATAGGCAAACCCTAGCTCCGCACCAACATTAACCGGGCCGACCGGCAGACCGTAGATGGCCTTGAGTGCAAAGTTGTCCAGCTTGTTTTCCAGCTCAAAGTTTTCATATCCGGGACCGGAAAACCCTTCATACACCTCGGTGCCGGTGTATTTGCCGTTTGCTGTAGTATAATCGAAAAAAACTCCCAGTCTGCCCGGCCCCAGCCCCAGCGCCGCTCCGAGCTGTCCCTCGTGCTTCCACAAACGGCCGTCGGCCGTAAAAGGATAAATAACATCCATCGCCGGAACGCTCGCGCTATACTCCCAGTTTTTCGTCTTTTCATATGTGAGACGGTAGTGCCCGTAGGCATTGAACCCCTTACCAGTTGCGATGGCCGCCGGATGAATAAGGAAATCCGACTCGTCGGCGACGAGTCCCGCTGCATCACCCATACCAGCCATCCGCCCCTGCCATCCCCAGGAAGGCAGGGCCAGCAAAACCGCCAGCACAGACACAACCGCAATAAAACCAACTCTTTTTTGCATAATTACTCCTCCTTAAAATACGACGTCGCCGATTTAAAATTCCGGTAATGACCTGCAAATAAGCTCATCGCTTGTCCGTTTACCTAAGTTCTTTTACACTAAACACCTGTAAAAATGAAGATAAATATCAACCTTTGCATAGGGGCTTTGGCCGGACGGAAAAAAAGGGCGGGGTAAAACCACCCGCCCTTTCACAGACTCATGTCGTCTTGTTTCAGAACTTCACCGACAAGCCCCCGCCTGCCAGCCAGTTCGTTTTATTGGCCTCGACATAGGTCGGTACGAACCATGTGACCCCGTCACCGTCGGTTTTTAATTTTGCGTAGCCGGCGTTGATAAAAGGCTCCAAGACAACAGCGCCCGCTTTGATGCTCGCACCGAGTGACGCATTCACGCCATAGTGCGCCCCATCAGCAGAAACGTCTACCGGCCAATACATATCTGAGTCACTCATTGCATAATAGGAGTAATCTCTTTTGGCCAAACCGTAAAAGGCGCTCAGGCCACCGCGCAGGGACAGCACGGAATTGAGCTCCTGCTCGGCCAGCAACCTGAGGGTCAGACGATGCTCAGAGGTTTTGGGCATATTCGTATAATTGTCGATATACCATTATGACGGATCAAACGTATCCATGAACTGCATATTCTGATCTGATTTCAGATAATTGTAGTAGAGCCCTGCCGCAAGTCTGGTGCCGGAGGCGGGGGTCATTTCCGCTCCGCCACCTACTGTCACAAAAATATCTTTTGCCTCATGTTCGTATTCTATTGTGGAGGGGGCGGAGCTGAAACCAGCGCCGTCACGTGTAATTTTTTTAAAACCTGTACTTACAACAAAAGGCAGTGAAATATTGTCCGACACGGCAAATCTCATCCACAGATTACCGGCCACGTTGAATCCTTTTACCTTGCCTTCCGCCCAAAAACCGTTGTACTCGACTAAATGCACATATTCGTTGTCCGTTGCAAAAGGAAGGCCGCCGCGCAGTGTAAACATATAAGATACCGGCCCCGTCTTGCCCGCCGCGGATACCTTCGCATTTGCCTCCCAGTATTTTGAATCAAAGGGGATCATGTAAGGCAGAAGATTATACTCAGGATAGTCTTCTGCTCCCCAGGGATAGTTTACCAACATTTCAGTCGGCATGAGGTTCTTCTGCTCTTCTTTTACATAGGCAAGCCCAAGCTCCGCACCAACATTAACCGGACCGACCGGCAGACCGTAGATGGCCTTGAGTGCAAAGTTGTCCAGCTTGTTTTCCAGCTCAAAGTTTTCATATCCGGGACCAAATTGTCCCTCATACACCTCGGCGCCGGTGTATTTGCCGCTTGCTGTGGTATAATCGAAAAAAACTCCCAGTCTGCCCGGCCCCAACCCCAGCGCCGCTCCGAGCTGTCCCTCGTGCTTCCACAAACGGCCGTCGGCCGTAAAAGGATAAATCCTACCCATCATCGGAACGATCGCGCTATACTCCCAGTTTTTCGTCTTCTCATAGGTCAGACGGTAGTGCCCGTAGGCATTGAACCCCTTACCAGTTGCGATGGCCGCCGGATGAATAAGAAAATCCGACTCGTCGGCGACGAGTCCCGCCGCATCACCCAGACCAGCCATCCGCCCCTGCCATCCCCAGGAAGGCAGGGCCAGCAAAACCGCCAGCATAGACACAACCGCAATGAAACCAACTCTTTTTTGCATAACTATTCCTCCTTAAAAGCATATTTCTAAATCTGTCCTGTCCATCAGGCTCAGTAAATAGCTTCGATAATCTATCAAAACCTGCAGCATAAAGCAATGCGTTACAGCAGAGCGAATTGCCCCGAAGCTTCTGGTGTACCACGAGAGACCAGGCATGAACGGGCTATCAAATATCATCCGAACCGGTCCGCAATTGTTTAAGGTTGCCGCCGATTGTGCGTAATCTGCAACTGATACACAAATCCATCTCATTTCCATCTGAGTTTTATTGGACCTGTTTATGGCGGGGAGCTCAAGGGATCATTCCTTCATCGGCAAAGCTGAAGTAGCGGCCGTCGCCGATGATGATGTGGTCGAGCATTCTGATGCCCAAAAGTCGGGCGGCTTCGGCAAGTTCGACGGTTATTCTTTTGTCTTCCGCACTCGGGGTGATATTGGCGCTGGGGTGGTTGTGCACGCAGATGATCGCGGCGGCGAATTTCTGGAGAGCACTGTGAATGACTTCCCGCACCATGGGCACGGCCTGATTTACCGTACCGTGCGCGGCATCGGCAATATCGATGATTTTATTATTTGTGTTGAGATAGATTACTTTGAAGACCTCGGTTTTTAAATCGCGCATCTGCGGCATGATGATATCCACAATATCTTTGGCGCTGGATATTTTTTGTCTGGCGTTGCTTGCCTCATCCTCGCGAAAACGTTTGCCGATTTCTAAAGCAGCCATGATTTGAGCGATTTTTGCCGGCCCCAAACCTTTGAATTCATGCCAGTTGCGCGCATCGGTGTGGCTCATATTACGGAATGTGCCGAACTTATCCAGTATCTCTCTGGCCAGGTCGATGGCGCTGTTTCCCCGGACACCGCTGCGCAAGAGAATTGCCAGCAACTCGGAATTGCTCAGGGTGGTCGCTCCTTTTTTGAGCAGTTTTTCCCGGGGACGATCATCCTGCGGCCAGTTTTTAATCGTGGAATTATTTTTTCTCTCCTTCATGCCGGCACCTTCCATGGTAGCATTTCGCAAAACGCCCATGCTTTTGAACGCTTCTTTTGTTCCGGGCGGTGACTTCAAATATCTGGTTATTGTGAAAAGACGGGCCGATTATATCGGGCATACCCGGGCGTGTCAACGGGAAAAGGTATAAGGAGGGGAGATTGGGGTCAGGTCTTGAATTATCAGAATTCTTATATGGCAGGGCCTTGCCCCAATTTCTGTTAGATATTTCCTTCCACGATGGCGATTTCTTCGGGAGTTAAATCGTATAGCTCGTAAACCAGTTTGTCGATCTGGTTGTCGGTGGCGTCGATTTGACGCTGGATTAATGTTTGTTCATGGTCCGTTTTGGCATCGGCTAATTTTTTTTGTAAGCTGATTATTTTTTGCGCTAAATTTTCAATCAGATTTTTTTTATTTGTGCCTTCGCCTGATGCTATTGGAATCTTTTCTATGTACATCGGTTTGTATTCAAAGTATCCACCCTGCTTTGTAGAAGCAATAGAATGGACAAAAAAATCTGCCAAACGCGAATTAAGTGTGCCAAAAAGAAATAAATCATTCGTTGGAATAATTGATGTTTTGTCATTAGAATAGAAATTGTCTATATCAAAAGCATAAGATGCTGATTTAACTATAGTTGGTATTATAATTTTTGGCTTTTCAAATTCTTCATGATAATCAACCGCATCTTGTATTTCATACCATTGATAATTTCCAGGCTTACGGCCTTTCCATTCAGCTCCTTTCCAATTTTTTGGTTTTGGCATAAGTTTTTCTTTATACTGAGAGAGATAGCCATAGATAGCGGGATAAGACTTTATATCGATACCCCGTCTCGTGAAAATAAGAAATCTTGTGCTTATTGATTCTCGGTAACGTTTTATATCCCGGCCAAGCAAGAAAGGCTTGATAATTTCCGCACTCTTTTTATCTTCAGCAATAAGCCGTTTTCGTGTTTCTGCGTCAATTACAAAGGCTTCATTCAGGCCGGTTAAAATACCTCGATATATTTTGCCTTTTACATATTCACCAAGCGGGATGCCTGTTTTTTTAAGCTTGTCCAGTAACTTTTGTGTGCGTTCATCAGAAAGTGACCAGCCGTTATCATCGAGCTTATTACGCTCCAAAATAAATTTTTCTTTTTCCACATATTCATGAAGATCGGTAAAATTCAGAGATTTTACAGGAATTATACTAACCTTATTGCCTGGATTATTATTGGCGACACGAATGACACAAGGATATGTCGTTGCTTTTTGGAAAACGGGTAAATCACCGAAATCGACTATTTCCTCTAAGCCTTGTTCTTTAAGCCATTGACGCAAATTCTTTCCGTAGTTGGCTCTCATCCATTTATTAGCAACGATATAGGAAAAGAATCCATTTTGATTAAGGAATGTTATTCCTCTTTCAATAAAGTATGCATAAATATCTGCTACGCCATCATATACCTTATAATATTGCTGAAAATATTCCTTAAAATCGCCAATCATTTCTTGTCGTATATACGGCGGATTGCCGATGACGGCGTCGAAGCCGCCGTCCTTGAATATTTCCGGAAATTCCCTATCCCAATCAAAGGCGTTGACGCGCTGCATTTCTTCCGTGTCCAGAAAGCTGGTCTGTTTGCCTTCATAAAAATCCGGTCCGATGAGCGAATTGCCGCATTTGATGTTGTTACCTAAATCGGGCAGGGCGCGCTCGTTGAATAATCTGAAAGCTGATTTGATGGTCTCGTCGCTTTCTCCTTCCAAAACTTTTAGCAGCAGCGAGAGCTTGGTTACTTCCACCGCCTGCGGGTCGATATCCACACCGTAGATGTTGTTTAACAAAATGCGCTTGCGCTCCGCCGTGGTCAGCCGCCATTCATTGCGGATTCTCTGGTAAAGCTTCGGGTCTTTGCCTTTGGCGTGTTTTTCCGCATCGTCTTCAATATACCTGTCTCTGTGCCAATCCAGCAGATATTGATATGCGCCGATAAGGAAAGAGCCAGAACCGCAGGCCGGGTCGAGGATGCACAGTTTTTTCGCCGCTTTGGGGGTTTTGCCCTCCAGGAGTTTGCCCACGGTGTTTTTGACGATGTAATCGACAATATATGTAGGTGTATAATAAACGCCGCCCGCTTTGCGCACTTCCGGTTTTTCTTCCACTCTGGCGCGATGCCCCGGCGTGAGATGAATCACTTTGCCGAGAAACTGTTCATAAACCTGTCCGAGAATATCGGCGGGCAAAACGCTAAATTCATACGGGCTTTCGGGATAATAAAGGCTTTTGAAAATATCTTTTAAGATTTTATCATCAACGGAAAGAGTTAAAGTCAAATCATCGGGCGGCTCAAAGCGATCTTTTTCCCGTTTGAAATGAAACAGGCCGGAGTTGTATTTATCATCGGCGTCATAAAAATATTTTGTCAGGCGCTGATAAACGTCCGAGCCGTTTTGCAGCGCCATAAGCCGGCCATAGGGTTCGATGCCCCGGTCTTCGCAAATGCGCAGAAAAATAATGCGGTCAATCGTTTTGGTTACGGCATAGTTGAGTTCCCGCTGGGTGAGACTGAGATTGCGCAGGGCGATATTTTGCGCGAGCGCCTGCCGCCAGGAATCGATTTCAGATAGAAAAGCAGCGTCAACGCCTGCGGTGCCTCTTTTTGTTTTGGTCGTTTCCGCGTATTTATCGAAAGAGCCTTTCATCAGAGCATCTTTGGAAAAAATAGAATCTATCTCTTCCCAGCTGGTCAGATAATCTTTATAGTTCAGATACATGATGCGCGCGGTGGATGCTTTATCGGCTTTGTCCGGTTTAACGCGGCAGTCATAAACGGCGAATTCCTCAAAATCTGTAAGGATGGAAAGGGGCAGTTTTGCCGACCAGGCATAGCGCCTGAGCTGATAGGCGGGGCCGATATCCCCGGCAATGTTGACGGAAGGTTTTTTCGCTTCCACAAAAAACTTGCGCGTGCCGCCGATGCGGAAGCTATAATCCGGAGCCTTGTTGGCAGAACCGATTTTTATCGCGTCTTCGTGAATGACATCTTTGTAGGCTTCGGCGTAACCGGATGTGTTTTCTACATCCCAGCCCAGCGCTTTGAAAAAGGGATCGATAAATTCCCGCCGGAGTTGCGTTTCGTTATATTTGCCGGATTGATAGGCTTGAAGATTTTGATCAAAGCGTTCAACAAGAGCAATGATTTCCTGCGGAGCTTTCATTTCTCCCCTCTCAGCGGCGGCTGTTTTGTTTTTCCAGGATGCGCCGTATTTTTTCCACATCTTCGGGCGTGTTCACGTTCGGCCCCTGTGAGGGGTACTGCGTGACGATGACCGCCATCGTGTAGCCGTGTTCGAGTATGCGCAACTGCTCGAGCGATTCAGTTTCCATAAGCGGTGTGGGCGGCAGCTCGACCATTTTGAGAAGAAAATCTTTTGTAAAGGCGTAAACGCCCACGTGCTCGTAAACCGTACATCCCGTATCCACACGCGGGTAGGGGATGAGCGAGCGGCTGAAATAAAGAGCCCGCCCGTTTTGAGCCCTGACCACCTTGACCACACCGGGATTGTAGAGAGCCTCCGGGTCTGAAATCGGGACCGAGACGGTCGCGCTGTCGGCTGTTTTATCCGCGATAAATCCATCGGCCAGCTCGCGGAGCATCCGTGGGTCAAGCATCGGCTCATCTCCCTGGATGTTCACCACATAATCCGCATCGACGCCGCGCGCCACTTCGGCGACCCGGCTGGAGCCGTCCGGATGATCGGCACGCGTCATGACGACATCCGCGCCGAATTTCTGCGCCGCGTCATAAATCCTGTGGTCATCCGTGGCGATAATCACACGGGAAAAAATCTCCGCGGCGACGGCACGCTCATAGACTCGCTCAAGCATTGTTTTTCCGCACAGGTCAATAAGCGGCTTTCCGGGCAAACGCGACGACGCGTAGCGCGAGGGTATAACCCCCAGAATCCTAGGCATGGCCATTTTTTTCTTCCCACCTTTTCAGACCGGCGAGCATTTTTTCCCGATCAAAGTAATTTATGTGCTCAACAATCCATTGTCTCATTTCCTTCCCTTCCTGTGTCTCCTGCTTGTAGCTCATGAATTCCAGATCTATGCCCAGGGCATCCGCTATTTTCAGGGCGAAGACCGGCCAGATCATCCCGATATCACCGATGACCGGAATGCTCCCTTCATGGCGCGCGAAGGCCGACATCTCCATGCGAAACGGAATTTTGGACAGCTTGGTTTTGGGAAGACCTTCGTTTATCGCCTTCTGGATCATCGCACTGTCTTTTTGCAGATCCTGTGCAAGGCGGATGTTTTCATCCAGATCAAAGCGGATCAGTGTCTTGCCCTCGAGACTGAAGACCGGCTCTCCGCGCCACCAGGACCAGATGCCGTGTCCGGTATAGGTCTCAAAAGGGCCGTCATGAATTTCCTGGGTCAGGGCAACCGCCGACTCGATAATCACATCCGCCCGGGCCATCATGTCGGCGATCAGGCGTGAACGGCGTGCCACAGGGATACTGTCGGCCACAGCCAAACCGACATGGCCGCCGCCGATTAACTGAGGAACGGTGACCAGTACGGGAAGATCTTTTTGCGCCCCCTTGCCCAGCATGGTTCTGGTGTCGCATCCCCAGCCGGCGACCGCTTCAAAAGGAAGCTTTATTCTCCGGCAGATGCCGAGAATCTCATCGGCCAGCATCTCGGTGCGCAGTCCCATGGGATAGGCCATATTGGCCGCCGCCTTGATGACCATACGCCCTTCGGTGCGGGCGCCCTTTCTGAGCAGCTCCTCGTCGAGCGTCATTTCCCTGCGCAGGCCGTCGAGCTGCCTGTCGGTCATCTCGGTGAATTCAAAAATATTCCCGCGTGGCATTTTTTTCTCATCGAAGCCAAAGACAGACGCGTCACACATTTTCACCCTGTCCAGCACGCCGCCCATTTCATGAATAATTACTGCGGAACTTGTCGTGACACTGTCCACAATGCCTTTGTCCATCATCTCGGCAATCAGCGTGGTCACGCCTTCGTGAAGATTGGGGCCGCTTCCGGTCACCACCGCCACCTTGCCCCCTTTTTGCTTCACGCTCACCACACGGGATACTGCCTCCAGAAGTGAGGCACGGGACCGCTCGTCGAGCCCTTCATAAAATTCATCGATCAATTTTCGGTTGATGGCCATAAAATTGACACCTTTATTGTCCGTATATCCTCGGACGCCGAAAAAATACTGCCGCCGCACGGCGCTCATCTGCAGGCGCTAGAAAACAAGCTTGCTGATTATTTTGGTCAGCGACCGGGCCGCCTCGAAATCACTGCGCATCCCCAGTACCTTTTTACAATCGGCCAGGGCTCTGGTGTAGAGCTTCATTTCGTACAAAGTTTGCGCCCGCCCCCAAAAACCGTCGAACTGTGACGGGTCGAGTTCTACGGAGCGATCATAGTCCGTAAGCGACCGGTCAAAGCGTTTTAAAACGCGGAACGTGAGGGCGCGATTGTTGTGACTGCGCACATTATGAGGGTCGCATTTGATGGATTTGGAAAAATCGCGCAAGGCGCGTGCGTGATCCGAGAGAGCGAAATAGGCCATGCCCCGGTGGTTGTAAACCAGTGAGCGGATTGGCGTGGCCATTTTCAGGCGCAATATCGACGAATAAATTTCCACGGCTGTGCTTAGCTGACCGCTGCTGTGCGCAGTGAGCGCAGCCAGCAGGGCTTTTTCCAGATTTTTTCCGGCGATGGCCTCTGCTGCTTCGTCGGGGCTCACCGGCGGATGCGCCGAATCTTCGGGACACTTGAGCACTTCGCTGATTTCCGGCAGTTCCGTGAATTTATTATCCAGGCTTTCCCGGCGTTTTTTGTCGCGACGCCTGATATCTTTCTGGTGGTCGCGCAGCTCCTGGAAAATCAGATCCGACAAGGTCAGTGTCGCATTGAGCGAGGCCAGCTTTCTCCGGATGGACTCATTGGGCATGTTTATGTCCGATTTGTAAACCAGTTCATGCTCCACCTCCGCCCAGGCATCCTGCAAAATGGTGCGCAGCTGAATCTCACACATATCCGATGTGTGCGGCAGACCGCGACCGTGACATACGGGATCCGCCTTAATCAGAAGATGAATCGATTCGTAGCCGAACTCGCCTATTGCCTGCCGGGCGCCTTTCCTGTCGAGCTCAAGGACCTTGAAGCTGCTTCTGATGAGGTTTTCCACCATTTTGATGTCTTCCAGGAAAGGGCAGACAACTCTCAGTCCCAGCATGTCCGTAATCGCCGATTTCTCTCCCGGACGCTCGTGACGCGATATTTTTATAAGCTTGTCAAAATATGCATCAAAGTGCTTCACACGGCTCTTGATGGCAAAAAAGCTGCGGTTGGCATCCAGCAACTGCCGAACCTGTCTGCGCAGCGACTGTAAAATGCCGTCATAGGCGGGATACAGCTCGTCATAAATCTCTTTGAGCCTGGTCCGGTCATAGTTTTCCGGGAAACTGGAATTCGGGCGGGTGCTCATTTGGAACCTCCCTGAAAACCCGTCTGCGCCAGATGTGAGCAGTCGTTGATCAGCTCGACGCTTGTTTGTCCGTCGTGGATGCGGATGATAGTTTTCGAGGCATTATCTACGCAAACACTGCGAAACTCGTTGAGGCTGATATTGCTCAGGCGACACAAAATGGCGGCAATGGTAAAGTTGTGGGCGACCACCAGCGCGTCTTCGCCTGCCGCGATTATCTTTTCGATCGTCCTGCAGGCGCGGTTTTGCACATCCGCCAGCGACTCCCCCCGCGGCATGCTGACCGAAGCGGGCTGGGCAACCCAGCGCCGGAGAAATTCTTTTTCGCGGGCCAGCAGCTCTTTAAAAGAAACACCTTCAAAGTCACCCTGGTCCATCTCCATCAGATCGGAGTGGACTTCGATCATCTTGCCGTGAAAACTATTGATGATTTCAGCGGTCCGATAGGCCCTTTTCAGCGGACTGGTATGGACTGCACCGATGGCCGCACCCTGAAGGGAAAAGGCCAGCCGGCGGGCCTGCTCGATCCCGGTGTCGTTTAGTTCGACATCGCTGGCGCCCTGAACCCGCCCTTCTTTATTCCAGAGCGTCTCGCCGTGACGTATAAGAATAAGCTGCATATTTTCACCCAGGCGGCCGGGCCTGAAAACCCCGCCGGCCGGAAGGCATCAATCATGCCTTGTAGCTGTTTAATTTTTCCATTGCGGCCAGCGCCTCGCTGATGACCCGGTCAATGAGATCTTTGGTGGTGGGGATATCATTTATACCGCCGCAGCACTGCCCGGCAAAAAGAATTCCTCCGTCCACGTCCCCTTCATTGAGAGCCTTGAGGTGCTTCATGTTACCGACTGCCTGGCGCGCCAGCACCATCAGTGGATGGCCTTCTTCGGCGCGCAGCATTTCTATGCTGACTCCCACAAATTTGGCGAAAGACAAATTCATCAGCCTTTTCACCAGCATTGCGCCCTTAATGGACTCGACCAGCGGGAAGCCACGCTTCATCATCCTTTGTGCTTCTTTGGTTTTCAGGACGCGCCCGTCCATGCCGTCAAAGACATTGTCATAAAGAGTATCCTGTTCGGTGGCTTCAAGGCAGAGTTTTTTGAAGTTGTCGTGTACCATGCTCTCTTTAACCACCATAAAGCGGCTGCCCATGGAAATACCGTCCGCCCCCAGCGCCAGCGCCGCCGCCAAACCGCGGCCGTCGTAAAATCCTCCCGCGGCGATGAGCGGCACATCGACCATGGACGCGACAATAGGAATCAGCACCATCGAAGTCGCCGCCGCACCGTGCGCGGCCGCCTCATGCCCGGTAATGACCAGAGCATCGCAGCCCAGTTCAACGGCTCTGGCCGCGTGCCGGGCAATGGCGATGGTGCCGACCACTTTGCCCCCATAGGCATGCACGTCCTTCACAAACCAGGGCTTCCCCAGCGAGTAGTTGATGATGGGGACTTTTTCCTCGAT